>OBEQ011068065.1_pt1 | contig 17949 bp, 18 predicted proteins | sample 1670901 | NCBI WGS metagenome assembly OBEQ01 (sample SAMEA104232315, study PRJEB22302) | groundwater metagenome | biome: forest; feature: aquifer; material: groundwater | place: USA | collected 2011-08-07 | depth 5.4 m
ATATTTTGATATCATCTTGTAATCATTTTTATTGTCAGACGTATAAAATAATTCTCTAATCAATTTTTTATTAAAGTTGTATTTATAACTGATTTTGCGTGTGACATTAAAATTTGAATCTAAAAGAATAGAGTAGATGAGGGTTGTGTCATCGCAATATGTGTTTTTTTCATGTCTATAATTGTCCTTAAATTCAGTGATAAAACCAAATTCGTTAAATGAAATAATTCTTTCAGTGGCTCTGTAAAATCTTTTATTTTTATCTATTTTTTCACCTTTAACTATAAGACTATCATTTATTTGAATTGCATCATAAAGTATGGAATGAATAGTTTTTACTTTCCCATTTAAAAAATAGTTATTTAGATCAGATTGTCTGTGTTGTGACCAACAAAATGTTGAATTCAGAAAAATAATTATAAGTATTTTTTTCATTCTATAGTAATGAGTTTGAATTTTTATTGTCGTTATTTCTATTTGAAGTTAAAAGTGATAGTTTCCCCCCCGCTCCGCTGGATTTGCAATCCTGCGGAAACCCGAAGCATAAACTTATTTTTGTTAGTCAAAGCCACAAACATAGGAGTTATTGATACTTCTACTGGTTCTGGTGCTAGTTCTTGCGAGAAAAGAGAACCCGAAAGGATGATTAAAAAGACTAGTAAAAATTGTTTTAATGCATTGGGTTTTGTTTTATTTTGTTGTTTTTGTTCATTTTACAATCTTGTTTCACTTTTTAACTTCAAGAACACCTACATTATCCTAGTTCTTCATTGGATTACGAATCCAAATCAATTTATCGCTTTGTTATCATTTATAAAACCGCAGGATTGCAAATCCAGCGGAGCGGATTCATTGTATTAAGGAATCTGTTTGAGAAAAGCATGCAATTAAGACTGTCAAAAATTTCATGTTCAGGTTAATTTTTTCATATAATTCTAGAGTTAAAGTTTTTGATTCGTCTTCAGTGAATTTAAATCAGAGCTTAAATTTAAATTTTATCGATATCCTCAGACTCGAAGCGAAATTCAAACTTACCTCTACTTTTCAAATATCCCTATTTAATAATAGTACGATCCTACCCAATCATACTTTACAAAAATCAATTTCCAATCATCATCCCACGGCTTCGCCCTTATCAATCACTTGATTTAGCGTATTATCCTGTTAAAATTAACAATATTTTTATTTCATAGCTCTTGAATTTCCATTAATCCCCAATAACCACCGAAAAATATTCAAAAATGTTTATTATCTTTACTTGATTAATATTTTAAATATGGAAAACCACGATTTTTATCCTGAAAAACCAGAGTTAGTTGAGAAGAAAATTGAGAAAAATACTGCTAAAACAGTTTTGTCAATTCTCCTTTTTATTATAGCATTAAATTTTGTTGGAATTTCTGATTTTAGTTTTATTTTTTTTGTAATTATGGTTATTTTTATTCATGAAATAGGGCATTTCTCTTTCATGAAATTATTTAAATATAAAAATGTTTCCATGATGTTTATCCCTTTGATGGGAGCATTTGTTAAAGGACAGAAAGATAATTATGAACAAAAACAAAGTATTTTAGTTGTTATGGCTGGTCCTATTCCCGGAATTATTTTGGGAATGATACTTCTTTATTTTGGAACAGTATTAAAAATGGAATGGATGTTTAATTTATCCCTTCTCTTTTTATTCTTAAACTTGACCAACTTATTACCATTGGATCCTTTAGATGGGGGACAGTTATTTAGACTTCTAATTAATAAAGGACATGAATTATTTCAATTAGTTTTTAGTTTTATTTCTTCTTTAATCGTCATTGGAATAGGGTGGTATTTTAATGCTTGGGGAATAATTATTTTTGGCTTTTTAATGGGGTTTAGGGTTCGTGCTATTCAGAAAAATTATCAAATTCATAAAGATTTAGCGGAAGAAAATGTAAATTTTAAAACTACTTATAAATTATTGTCAAATAAAGATTTTTCTAAAATTAAACAAGTTGTATTGAATTACACACCTGCTTTAAGAACTTACATGAATCAGGTTGAATCAGAGGTCGTTGATCCTGTAGTTGCTAGTCAAGTTAATAGTGTTTTGGTTTCTCCTTTTGATAAAAACGCTTCATTTCTTTTCAAATTTATCACTGTTTTAATTTGGCTTTTAGCTTTCATATCTCCACTTTTATTAGTTATTTATCTAAAATTAATTGAATTATAATATGGGATTTTTGGTAAATGAAAATGTAGGCTTTTTATATGAAGTCGGTGGAGGTGTAATTCGAAAAATTGTCGATTCTACAACTTACATGGTAGAGGATGATTCAGGTTTTGAAAGAACTTTTATTTCAAGTGAATTAGTTAAAATTCATGGTTCAAATTATAATCTTTCAAACTTGGAAGATGTACATGTAAACGAAGATGAAACATTGTCTACAAATACTCATTTTGTATTGAAAGAGCAAATGACGGGTTCAAAAAAGGCTGTGGATGTTTGGGAAATAGATCTTCATATTGATGTTATCACTGAAACAAATTTAGGATTAACCAATTTTCAAATGTTGACAAAACAATTGACTGAATTTAAATCCTTTTTCAAAAAAGCAAAAAGTAAAAATATTCGTAAAATTGTTGCTATTCATGGAGTTGGTGAAGGTGTTTTAAAGGAAGAAATTAGATCTTTCTTATCCAAACAAGAAGGTATAGAATATTACGATGCTGATTTTAGAGAATATGGAAAAGGTGCGACAACTGTTGAGATTCATTATAATTACAAATAAAAATCTATCGAAATTATTTACTTAAAAAATTGGCTTTCTTTTTCTTTTCCTTCGTTTGTAATCGTAAGCCAGCAAGTAATTTAATAGAATAATAACTTTGTCTATAAATCAGTTGATTAAAACGAATTGATTTATTATCAATATCAGTTTCTAAAAAAATAAAATAGCGTGGAACAGAATATCCTCCTACGAGTCTGATGTCATATCGAGGTGCTAAACCTAAAAAACCTCTTGGATGTCCGTTTGATACATAATGTTTGGCTTGTATAACAGCTCCTAAGCCAAATAAACCAGATATTTGCCAATTATTTTTTCTATTGCCATAAGCATATCCTGGAATTACACCAAAATCTAAAGCTGAAAAAGTATTGGATTGAGTTTTAGAATTGTTTGAGTCTGTTAGAATATATGGAATGATACTTTGATTATCATTTCGAATTCCATAAATATTGAACGAGCTTTTAATGTACCAAGACCTAACTTCTTTTGTAAAATGGGCTTTCTTTCCTAAAACGGCTAGCATTTTAAAGTTTTTATTGTGGAAGTACCAAGTATTAATAGAGAAACCTGTAGAGCGTATTCGTGGTCGAATATCATTTGGTTCTGATTTTGACAAATCTGGATTCCATTCATATGCATTTTTAATTGCATAACCTTGAAATGTTCTGAAATCTATATCCCAATATGTTTTTTTTGCATTGAATGTAAAGCCAAATCCATTATAAGTAGTTTTCCCATAATTTTCTTCAGATTTAGTATTTCCTTTAGAGGAAAAAAACAAACGCAATGAAAACCATTTGTAACAAATTCCAAAACCTAAAACTTCTTTGTAATTATTTCGGTATTTTAATTTATTGACTCCTAAAGGATAGTTATTAGAAATTGAAAATGGAGCAGAAGTGTACCCGAAATCGGTATATAAAATAATCTTTTTCTTATACATTTCATAAGGTAAAGTATCCTTTTGAGAAAAAGTTAAAAGTGAAGTAGAGTATATAACTATTGTTAAAAAGTATTTATAAAACTTCATTGTAGAGCTAACTGTTTTTATTATATAAATTAAGTTTTATTCTGAAAATCCCTCTAAGTTAAGAATAAAAGCGTATTCTTTTGCTTTTTCAATTCTTTCACTTGTTCTTCCTGATCCGCCACCGTGACCAGCATCCATGTTACAATCAAATAGTAAAGGAGAAGTGTTCGTTTTTAATTCTCTTAATTTTGCTACCCATTTTAAAGGTTCCCAATATTGAACTTGAGAATCGTGATATCCTGTCGTAATATACATCGCTGGGTAATTCATGTTTTTAACATTGTCATACGGTGAATAGCTCAACATATACCAATAATAATCTTCTTCATTTGGATTTCCCCATTCTTCATATTCTCCGACTGTTAAAGGAATTGTTTCATCTAACATGGTTGTCACAACATCCACAAAAGGAACTTGAGCGATTATTCCTTTCCATAAATAAGGTGCTAAATTTGAAACAGCTCCCATTAATAATCCACCAGCACTTCCTCCTTGAGCATAAATTTTGTCTTTGTCACAATAACCTTTCATGCCTAAATATTCAGCTGAATTGATAAAGTCGGTAAAGGTATTTCTCTTTTTTAAAAATTTTCCATTTTCATACCATTTTTCACCCAAATATTTTTCTCCTCTAATATGAGCAATTGCATATACAAATCCCCTGTTGATTAAACTCAAACGAATCGGATTAAAAACATCTGGAATTGTTATACCGTAAGAACCATAGCCGTATAATAACATCGGTGCTTTTTCTAATACAGTTCCTTTTTTGTAAATTAATGAGATTGGAATTTCTGTCCCATCGTTTGCTAAAGCCCAAACTCTTTGTGATTCATAGTTTTCAGGTGAAAATGATTTATCTAAAAGTTCTTTTCTGAAATATATTTCCCTTGTATTATCTAAAAGATTGTAATTATAAACTGTTGAAGGAGTTGTCAATGAATTGTATATGAAGTAAATGTTTTTCGACTTATAGTCATCATTGATTGTTAATCCTAAATAATAAGTTTCCTCATTAAAAGAGATTAATTTTTCAGTTTTTAATTGAATATCAATTATTCTAATATTTTGCAATCCTTTACATCGTTGCTCAATAATTATGAATTTTTCTAAAATTAAAATATTTTCAAGGAGAATATCTTTGTTGTGAGGAACGATTATTTCGCATTTATCAATCGTTTTTGAAAATTCTTTCGTGAAAACAAGCTTGTTATTTTTCGCTTTTTCGTTAGATAAAATGTAGAATCCATTTTCATGATGTTCGATAGAGTAGAGGTGTCCGTTTTTACGTTTTAAGAAAATAATTGAATCGCTAGTTGGTTCATTTGCATCTACTAAAAGCACTTCAGTTGTAGTTGAACTTTGAGTGTAAATTTCAATGTATTTATCAGTCAATGATTTCGAAATAAAAACGCTAAATCTTTCATCATCTTCTTGAAAAACAAGTTGATCGTTTGAAGAATCAGTACCTAGTTCATGTCTAAAAATTTGATACTCTCGTAATGTTTCTTCATCCTTTTTGACATAAAAAATGGTTTTATTATCATTTGCCCAAATAATCGAACCGTCTGTATCTGTTATTTCATCTTTTAAATAAGATTGATCTGAATTCAAACGGAAACGAATTGTATATTTCCTTCTTCCTACATAATCTTCGCTAATGGCTAGTATTTCATTATTGTTAGATGTAGCCCAATCTGCTAATGAATAATAGCTTTTTCCTTCAGCTCGTTCATTTTCATCAAAGTATAAAAGTTCAGTTGAACCATTTATTTGATATAAATAACTGTAATCTTTTCCCTCTTTATTTCTTTCTTGGTAGGTCTTTCCATTTATGACATACGGAGCACTAACATCATTTGGATTTATTCTTGCTTCAAATTCATCTAATAAAATATTTTTAAGAGGTTCTAATTTTTCAAAATATTCATCTTTATGTTTATTTTCTTGACCAATATAATCTAAAACATCTTTTGAATCTCTTTCATTCATCCAGAAATAATTGTCGATTCGTGTATTTCCAAAATTGACTAATTCTTTTCTATCTTTTTTACAAATTGGATTTTTTTTCATGTGTCTTACTATTTGAGAGCAACCTTTTTAATCGGCAACTCTATCTTATATAAATCAATATTTATTTAGCTTTTTGCTATAAATTTAATGTGATTTGTGATTAGTTTCAAAACTTTTGGTGATCTTTCTTAATTCTTGTTTAAATTTGTCTTAATAGAAACTTATAAATGAAAAAAATATATTCTTTTTTACTAAATACTTTACCTCGTCCTTTATTGATAAGAATGAGTTACCCTTTTAAAAAAATAGCCCCTATTTTATACAAGGGAAATAATGTTGAATGTCCTGTTTGTGAGAAATCATTTAGAAAGTTTTTATCGTATGGCTCAGATGCTGCTCATAGAGAAAATGTATTGTGTCCTTATGACTTAACACTTGAAAGACATCGATTAATGTGGTTATATCTAAAGGATCACTCGAACTTTTTAACAGCAGATAAATTAGAAGTTCTGCACGTAGCACCTGAGCAATGTTTTCATAAACGCTTCAAAGAACAGGGAAATTTAAATTATTTAACGGGCGATTTAGTTTCTCCTTTGGCCGATATACATTTTGATTTACATTCAATTCCATTGGAAGATAATCGTTTCGATGTTGTGTTTTGCAATCATGTTTTAGAACATGTTGACGATGCGTTGAAATGTATGAAAGAATTGTACAGAGTAATGAAACCAGGTGGATTTGGAATTATGCAAGTTCCTCAAGATTTTTCAAGAGAGGTGACATTTGAGGATCCAACGATAACATCTCCTGAAGATAGAGAAAAATATTATTGGCAAAAAGATCACGTTCGCTTATTTGGAAAAGATTATCCAGATTGGTTAAGAAAAGCTGGATTTGAAGTAGAAGAATTTATTCAGCAATCCAATTATAGCGAAAAATTAATCGAAAGATATAGATTACAATCGTTTGAGATTTTGTATATTGCACGAAAAATTTAAAGTTATTCACTATGAAAAGTATAATTACATCAGTAATATTATCTCTATTTATCATTCAATCAGCGTATTCTCAAAAACAAGTATATCTTCATTATGTACCGAAAGTTGGAGGTGTTACTTTAATTCCAGGTGAAGTTGTTCAGGATTTAGCAGGTACAGAAATGTCTATTGAATTCTTTAATTATTATCTTTCCAATTTACATTTAATTCATGATGGTTCCCAAGATTTAAACCTATCTGATTCAGTTTATCTTATAACGATTCCCAATAACACATTAGATTTAGGTGTTTTAGACATTACAACAATTTCTCAAGTAAATTTTGGAGTTGGTGTTCCTCAAGCCTTAAATCATTTAGATATTTCACAATATCCAGAACATCATCCTTTGAGTTATCAAACACCAAGTATGCAATGGGGTTGGACAGCTGGATATGCTCACATGATTGTTGATGGTCAAGGTGATAGTGATAATGACGGTGTTCCGAATAGCATGTTTCAATTACATAACTTAGGTGATGCATCTTATCAAAATGTAGCTTTACCTGTTTTGGGAATTCAAGCTACTTCTACTCAAATTGATATTTATATCTCTTGCAATCTTGATGAATGGATATATGGAAATAATCCTGGGACTGTAGGAGTTGTTCATGGAAGTGGTAGTGTTAATGCTGCTTGTATGGATAATGTGGAAACTCGTTCTGTATTTACGTCTCAAGCTGACGCTAGTCTTAGTACTACTGACAAACCAAATGGTAATTTAACTTCGTTCGCTACTGAAAATAATGTAAAAGTGAATTGGTCTGAATTAAGTAACGCATCTTATTATTCACTTGTTGATATTAATGGGAAAACGGTTCAATCGGATAAAATGTCTGAAAAGCAAGGAGAAACATATTTTTATAATTTAACAAACGGAACTTATGTTTTTACTGCATATTCTTCAGCTGGAGATAAATTAAATCAGTTAAGGTTTATTAAATAATAAATGTGGGCTAAATCACGATATTATTTATTTCTAGTTTTTATAATCCTTGTTTCATTTTCTCTCTTGAAATGTAAATCTTTGTCGACAAGTTCTAGTTTTTCGATTAAAGAAAATCCATTTCCATCTGATAATGCGTTAACAAAAGATAAAATTGAATTAGGGCGCAAGTTGTTTTTTGATAAGCGATTATCCATCAATGAAACGGTTTCCTGTGCAACGTGTCATATACCTCAATTTGCATTTACAGATCAAAAAAAAATAAGTGAAGGTGTTTTAGGTCGAAAAACAGATAGAAATTCGCCTTCAATTTTAAATTCGGCATTTTTAAAAACAGTTCTTTATGACGCATTTTTACCTACGTTAGAAATGCAAGTTATTGTTCCAATACAAGAACATGTTGAAATGGACATGAGTATGCCTGAGTTAATGCAGCGATTGAAAGCAATTGAAGAATATCAAGTTGCAGCAAAAAAAATATTTAACCGAGATTTTGATCCTTGGGTTTTAACGAGAAGTATTGCTTCATTTGAGCGATCACTTATTTCTAATAACTCAAGATTCGATCAATTCTATTATCAAAAAAATAAAAATGCTTTGACAAAATCTGAAAAAGCAGGGTGGAAGCTGTTCTCAGAAAAATTATATTGTACGAAATGTCATCCAGCTCCCTTTTTCACTACTTTTTTACCTGCTAAAAATGGAGTATATATGGAATCGGATAAAGACAAAGGAAGATTTAGAGTTACAGAAGATTCAACAGATATTGGAAATTTTAAAATTCCATCTCTCCGAAATATTGAATTGACATTCCCATATATGCACAACGGTAGTTTAAATTCAATAGAAGAAGTAATAAGTCATTATTCAAAAGGTGGATTAAATAACAAATATTCTAATCAAATAATTAAACCTTTCAATTTAAATTCTATTGACATTAATAATCTAAAAGCATTTTTATTTTCGTTAACTGATACAAGTTATATGAAAGAATTTCGTTAATTTGTTGTGTAATAAAAATATATTTTCACTATTTTAATTTTCTATTTCATTGATTAAATGGGCGTTTTGGCATATTGATTGGTGTATTCTACTGATTTAGTATATTATTTTATACTAATTTGTGAATTTTATACGTTAAAAGTGTAACGAATTAAAAATAACTCGTTATTCTCTCGTAAAGTCTGCAAGCTTTATAACAAAAACTAGAAAACTAAAACTCAAAACCATGTCAGTAAACCCATTGTATCACAAATCCAACGAAAAGCTAGAAGAGGAGCTAAGTTGGATACAAAAGGCACAGAAAGATCCAGAGTGCTTTGGCCCATTGTACAAAGAGTACCATGAGCAGATTTTTAGATACATCTATCAACGGATGGATGATGAAGATTTGGCTTTTGATATTACTTCACAAGTTTTCATGAAAGCACTTAAAAACATTAATAAATATGAATATAGAGGAGTTCCTTTTGCATCATGGTTGTATAGAATTGCAAAAAGTGAATTGTATCAGGCTTTTAGAGATCAAAAAGCAGAAAGAACCGTAAATGTTGAAAGTCTTCACCTTTTTGAAATGGCTGAAGAGTTAGAAGAGGATTCAAACGAATCAAACAAAAAGCAAATGATGAAATGCTTAACACTTTTGAAGGAAAATGATTTGCAATTAATTGAATTGCGTTTTTTTGAAAAAAGAAGCTTTAAAGAAATTGGTGATATTTTAGAATTGACAGAAAATAATGCTAAAGTAAAAACATTTAGAGCAATAGAAAAATTAAAACAATTGTTTATCAATAAACAAAACAGGTTATGAAAAAGGTAAAAATAAATCTGGATCGTAAACCACTCAATAGTGGTTATATTGAATCGAAACAGAATTTTAATCAAGTTCTTGCTGGATTTAAACAGATAAAACCTCCGATTTGGAAGAATCCTTGGTTTTATGGTCCTATTGGTGTCGCCTCCTTGGCTATACTCATTTCTTTAAGTTTGTTAAATTCTAATTCTGAAATAAATGAAAATAAATCTACTTTAAATACGTCATCTGTTTTACCAAATGATACGGAATGTATACATCCAATAGTAAAAGCAGCTGATGAAAAATTCACTACTTTTGAAATTATTCCTTCAAAAGAACAAACCATTACGCTTCCTTCAGGAACAAATGTTTTTATTCCAAAAGGTAGTTTGACGCCAAGTTCTCCAGATGAAAGGGTTGAAATTAAAATTAGAGAATTTACGAATCAAGCTAGTTCTTTTGTTTCTGGTATTCCAATGGATTATAAATCAAAAGATGCGTTCGAATCGGCTGGAATGATTGAAATTAGAGGAACGCAAGATGGAAAAGTAGTGCCTATTTCTTCAAGCAAACCAATCGAAGTAAGTTTGGTTCTATTAAAAGATGCTACTAATTTTGGATTTTGGAAATTAGATGAAGAGCAAAAGGATTGGGTGAGTCATCCTGTTACTTTTTCAAAAACAGATGGAACATGTTTAACTTCAAGTCCATCAATTGATAAGAAAGAAATACAGAAACAAATAGCGGTCATTGATGCAAAGATTGTCAAAAATGAAATAGCTATCAATCAAGTTGTTGAGCCAAATAAAGTAGATTATTATTTACCAATAGAAGGAAATCAGCGATTTGATTTAGCGTTTGATCAAAAAGAATTCCCCGAATTAGAAAAATTCAAAGGAATGGAATTTGAAGTGGTTGCTAAGAAAGCTTATGATAAAACTTTCACTAAAAAAACATGGAGTAGTGTAGATTTATCAAAGGAAAATGAAGTTTATTATGCATCTTTTTCTTCAAAAACAGATAAATTTAAAATTAGTGTTCGTCCTGTTTTAAACGGAAAGAAAAAAGAACAAGCAGAAGTTGACTTTAATAATTCAATGACATTTTGTAAAAATAAAAAGCAAGAATTAATTGAAGAAAAAGCGAATTTATTAGCTAAAAAAGAAGAACAGCAAATGAAATTTGAATCTATGTTGAGAAATTTCAATAAAGAAGAAGCTATTAAAAATTCCGACAAAATAGCACTTGAAAGTGAAATGAGTACAGCTGATTTTTATGTGAAGTCATTTGGTGTTTACAATTGTGATAATCCAAATCCTTATCCAGTTGCATTTAAAGAAGAACCGATTTTTATGTATTTTGGAGGAAGCAACCAGATTGAAGTTGTTTCAGCTTTTGTTTTTGATAAAAAAAAAGATACTCGTTTTTCTTTTGGTAAAGAAGCAAAACACTCTATTTCTCAATTAGGCTGCTATGATAAAAATACAAGTGTTTTAGTAATTGTAGATAATTTTGGGAGATTAGGTTATTTATCAGGTTTTAATTCTAACACGATTATTGATGGGAAATTAAAAGTAAATTTGATAGAGAAAAATGATGAAAACATTGATTTTCTTCAAAAAATTATAAATGGTAAAACTGCTACTTCTTAATGTATTTATTCCTTTTTTAACAATCAGTCAAGTTGATCATATTGTTCTAAAAAAAGAAAAACCAACTTCCCTTTTTGCTAATATTTCCGGATATTCAGAAGGTGAAATTGGCTCTTCATTAATTTGTAGCGAAATAACGGCTACTAATTTTTCTAATTATGAAGTCACCGATTTTAAAATTCAATTTGGATTAAAAGAATACTTAATAGTTGGAAATAGAATACCGGATTCAATTTGTTTCGAAATTGCTAATTGTTGTGTCAATAGTATGATTTTTTTTACTAATATTATGGGAGTAAATAAAGAGGATGGAAGTCAGATTTATTTATTACCTTTAAATTTAACATTAGTTAAAAATGATTAGTAAAAAACTTCTTTTTGGATTTATTCTATTGTGTAATTTCTTTTTATTTGCACAAGAAAAAGAAACCGTTGTCATAAAAAAAGCGACTTCGTTACTTTATAGAGGTGTATTGGCAGAAACAAAAATGTGGTATTTATTAGTTGATGAAAATGGAGACTTTTATTTAGCGAACTTAGATCGTCCAAATGACACTGTATACGATTGGTTTACACGATTTAAAAACAGTCAAAACATTTATAAATCTGAAACAAATGGAGTTCCAATTGGAACTGGATCAAATTCATATCCAACTATTCATTTTAAAAAACAAAATGATTCTTCAGATATACTTAATTTTTACTATGAAAAACCAGCAAAAGATACAATTATTTTAACAGCTATCACTGATGGAATTGTGTATTGTTTCCAATTAGAAACTCAGTAATCAATTTCTTGATATTGTTAATTAATTAGTTTTCAACAATTGATTATTACTTTTTTGTTCATTCATGATTAAATTGTAATTTTTTATTACTATTTTCGTATTTCAGTGTAGTTTCGGCTAATTCAAAAACAATAGAATGAAAAATGTATTAAATTTAATTTTAATTTTTACTATTACTTCAATTTCCTTCTCTCAGAATGGAAGTTCAGGGCTTAGTAAATATTCTTTCAATAATAAAAAAACTTTTTCACTGCCTAGGCTTATTATTGTCAAAGAAGTAAGAAAACAAACTTTTTCTAATCCATATTTATATGGTATTCCTTATGAAGTTCTAGACGGTGGAGCAACTCGATTTAACGGAAAAAAAAATTGGACATTAAATAGAAAAGAAATTAGAATCGGTCTAGGAGCAACACAGTTTTTAGGCGATCTAGGAGGAAAAGATCAAATTGGGACAGATTATAGATTAAAAGATTTGGATTGGGCTTCAACTAGCATAAATGCAGAAATAGGCTATAGATATCGTTTTAAAAGACTTTTTGCAACTACTACCTCTATTCATGTTGGTATTCTTAAAGGTGATGATGCTTTAACACAAGATCCTGTTAGAAATGCCAGAAATTTAAGTTTTAGAGCTCCTTTTATAGATGTTACTCAACGCTTAGAGTTTATGATCTATTTGAAAGAAAAAGTTGGGAAAAGATACAACATAAAAGGTTTACATGGATTTAAAAATAGAAATGAGCAAATTTATGTTTTTGCAGGGGTAGGATTAATTGGATTTATGCCACAAGCACAATACCAAGGTGCTTGGGTAAACTTAAGACCTTTAAGCACCGAGGGCCAAGGTATGGTTGGCGGTATTGCTAACAGATTACCTGTAACCGTTACAGTTCCAATGGGGATTGGATTTCGTGTTGGAATTAGTCGAGAGTGGAGAGTCGGAATCGAAGCGTCTTATGTAAAAACATTCTCAGATTATATAGATGATGTTCATGGTATTTATTATGATAAAGATTTGCTATTTGCTCAAAAAGGTGAAATAGCTTATGCTTTGTCTGATAGAAGTGGTGGTAATCAAGGTTTTGGTACTGGTATGCAACGAGGAGATAAGCAAAAAGATTCTTACTACCATATCAATATCATTGTCTCAAGAAATGTAACGTATAGAAATTATACAAAAACACATAGACATTTGAAATTACAAAAAGGAAGGTATAAATTCTAAATGTTAAATTTTATTTATAAATATAACGAGGTGGCGGTTGTCACCTCGTTTTGCATTTATATCTTTGTGTAAAAAGTTTACTATGTATAAAATTATCAGAAATATTCTATTTTTATTCGACCCTGAAAAAGTTCATTATTTTACGGCTTCTGCAATTCGAACTATTTTGAAAATTCCAGGAATGAAAATTATTTGGAAAAAACTATATTCTGTTAATGACCAAAGATTGCATAAAACAGTGTTCGGTATACAATTTACAAATCCTGTTGGATTAGCTGCTGGATTTGATAAAAACGCTACAATGTTTAATGATTTAGCGTATTGTGGATTTGGTTTTATTGAAATTGGTACCGTTACTCCAAAGGGACAACCAGGAAATGATAAACCACGATTATTCAGAGTAAAAGATGATCAAGGAATCATCAATAGAATGGGATTTAACAATGATGGTGTTGAAATTGCTGTTGAAAATCTTAAAAACAAAAAGACAAATATTATTATTGGAGGTAATATTGGTAAGAATAAAGTAACACCAAATGAAAATGCAACAGAAGATTATGTAATAGCTTTTAATCAACTTTTTGATTATGTTGATTATTTTGTAGTAAATGTTTCTTCTCCTAATACACCTAATTTAAGAGAGTTACAAGAAAAAGAACCGTTAAAACAATTGTTACTCGAAATAAAAAAACACAATGCTTTAAAAACAAATCCAAAACCAATACTTTTGAAAATTGCACCCGATTTGACAAATGAGCAATTAGATGATATTATTGAAATCGTTGATGAGATTAAATTAGACGGAATAATCGCAACAAACACAACAATTTCAAGAGAAAATTTACCAAACACGAACAAAGATATAATTGATTCAATTGGAGCTGGAGGATTGTCAGGTAAACCTGTAAAAAATCGATCAACAGAAGTAATTCGTTACCTTTCACAAAAATCAAATAAATCATTTCCAATAATTGGAGTAGGAGGAATTCATTCTGCAGAAGACGCACTAGAAAAACTAAATGCAGGCGCTGATTTAATTCAACTCTATACTGGATTTATTTATGAAGGTCCTGCTTTAGTGAAAAGAATTAATAAGGCGATTTTATTAAAAAGTTAAAAAAGAAAACATGTCAGAAGTTAAAATAATTGAATGTCCTAGAGATGCAATGCAAGGTCTACATGATTTTATCCCTACAGAAACTAAAATCAACTATATCAATTCATTAATCGAATGCAATTTTGATACAATTGACTTTGGGAGTTTTGTCTCACCTCAAGCTATTCCTCAATTACGTGATACGGCTGAAGTTTTAGAACACTTAAAACTGAAAGAATCTACAAAATTATTAGCAATCATTGCAAATGAAAGAGGAGCGATAGATGCCTGCAATTTTGAAGAAATTAATTATTTAGGTTTTCCTTTTTCTATTTCAGAAACTTTTCAACAACGAAATGCAAATTCATCGATCTCAGAATCCCTTAAACGAGTAGAAGCAATCCAAAAATTGACTACTCAAAACAATAAAGAATTGGTTTTATATTTGTCAATGGGTTTTGGTAATCCTTATGGAGATGAATGGAATTCGGATATTGTCATTAAATGGAGTGAATTGTTGTATTCTAAACTAGATATTAAAATTCAAGCATTGTCAGATACTATTGGTATTGCATCTACAGAATCAATTGATTATTTATTTAAAGCTTTGATTCCATCTTTACCAAATGTAGAATTTGGGGCACATCTTCATACCGTTCCTGAAAATGCTAAAAAAATAATTGAAGCCGCATTTAACGCAGGATGTCGACGATTTGACGGAGCAATAAAAGGATTTGGTGGTTGCCCAATGGCATCGGATGATTTAACAGGAAATATGCCAACCGAAATTATGTTAGATTGGTTTACAGAAAACAAAATCAGTACAAATGTAAATTCTGGAAGTTTTAATTCATCTTTGAATTTAGCTTTAACGGTTTTTCCTTCTTAATTTTCAATGTAACTTTATTTAAATTTATTCTTATAATAGTCAATAATTTAAAAATCTAAAATGAAATATTTTTTAATTTTAACTTTCAGTTTATCATTAATTGGCTGTTCTTCTGATAATAATGATGATACTGAAAACACGAAAGTTACTAGTAAATCTGATGCTAAAAATAGTACAGGTATAACAAATGTTGAAACGTTATTTGATTCAAAAACATTTGAAGATTCTAAAAAAGTTGAACTGTTAAAAGAATTACAGGTTTGTAATCCTGATAATAAAGTTACAGGAGATTACATGAATCCAACTTGTTCACCAGAATATTTTAATTTGATGCCTTTCGTAGAAAATACGCCTTTAGAAAATGCTTTTATGGTTCAGGTGAAAGCAAAAACGAACGGTTTTCCATTAAGACGTCTTCTGATTTTTGTTAGAGAAAAAGATGAATTAGTAAAAGTAAATGGATTTGTAGCTAATTTAATAGGGACTCAAAAATCGCCTTCAAAACACGATGATTTACTTTTGAGATTTAATGACAAAGATCAAGGACAAGATGTTTTTTACAATTGTTTATTTACTTGGAATGGAACCACATACAAATACAAATCAGTTGAAGTTATTGAAGGTTCAGGATGGGGCGGACGTGTAAAAGCAGAGTTAAAAGACTCTATTTCAAAAGAAGTGGAAAAAGACATTATTAAAAACAAAATGATTTTTTAAGACCGTTGTAAAACACCTATTTTTTAGAAAACTTACGAATCGATTTATATCCATTAGACTCAATTTCAGCATAATAAATTCCAGATGTTAAATTAGATACATCTAGAATATTGAATTTCCCTTCATTTAAAACTTGACCAGAAGTACTAATGATACGAATATTTGTTATTTCGGATTCTGAAATAAAATGCAAAAGGTCATTTACAGGATTTGGATAAATTGAGAATTCATTTTTATTAATTTCAATCACTGAAGCAGGGTCTTCTTTTACAACTATAATTGAGTCCATGTATAATTTAAAACCATTATTAGTTGTATTAACAAACGCAATATAGACACTTTGTCCAAGATATTGACTCGAATCTAATTGAGTCGATCTAAAAATCCATTCAAAATTTTCTTCATTAATACTCCCAATAGTATGTGTAAAATCTGAAACTAATTTCCCTGTCGTTGAAAGCAATACTTTATAACTGTCAGGATAAGAGGCGTCATGAGATTTAGCTTTCCATGAAATAGAATTACCGTAATTACCTAAAGTAAGTTGAGGAGTAATTAACCAATCATTTGAAGTTCCGACAGGGGAGAAGTAGGAGGTAGAAGAAGCGACAGAATCGTAACTATTATCGGGATCAGCAATTACAATCCAACCATTTTCGTAATTAGGATCAACAGGAGCGTAAGGATTATTATTTATAATTTCCCAATTTGAGGGTATTCCAGATTGAAAATTTTCATCTAAAATAGTAATTTGACTATTAACAGAAGAACAAGAGATGATTAATAAAAGTGAAGTAAAAATATTTTTCATAAAGCAAAAATAGGGATTTAGCTTGGTTAATTCGCTAAACCAATAAGTATTTCTTTGTATTCTTGATAAAACAAATCAAACTTAATCAATCTTTCGGCTAAAAATTTATAAATTTCCAATTTATGTTCGGATTTATAATAATTTAACGATTTATTCTCCCAATATATTCGAGAAATATAATGATTATTTAAATAATGGTAATTTTCCAGCCAGATAGGTTTTTCGACTGTAATGTCTTCCATAACCAATTTTAATTCAGTCATTTGTTCCCAAAGTATAGCTCTGATTTCATCATCTTTATGTTGTATATCAAAACAAATTTTAGCTCCTTTTGAATCTACTTCCAATCGAATAAAAACCGTTTTAACATCTGAAGGATAATTTACCCAATTTATTTTCCGACCATTCGATGAACGGTTTTTAGACATATATTCCTGAAAACCATTCCAGAAGTCATGGTTTATTTGTCGAGCTTCTTCTTTTGAAAACATGTTTATTATAATAAAAGACAAAATTTATTAAATTCAAATTTGTCAGATAACAAAGGTACAAATTTTGTTAGATATTAAATTATATTATTTATTTTTATATACATTACTCTCATTTAAAGTAGATTATTTTATTCTACTTAATCTTATAATTTAATTAAAATTTAAAATAGAATTTATTTCACAACAATTTCTATTTAACATAATGTACAAATACATAATTGATTATAAAATCAAAAGTAAGGATTGACACCAATTTATATTGATAAATAAATAACTTTATTTAATGTTGATAATCTAAAATTAATCTTGCTGTGATTCTCTTATTTTAAATTCTTTCATATTTATGTGATTCTATAATCCAATCCTAAATTTAGTATTGTTCGGTATTCATAATTTCATTTTAAAATAATAACTCATTGAATCATCAATTAATTCAATATTTATTATGCTTGACTAGTTTATAGTTATATTTTCTTTTAAAAATATAGTAACCAATGATTGATTTCTTACATTATATTATTTTTTGAATATTAAAAGATTTTATGTAATTTTGTCTTATAATTAATATTATGCTCATAATCAGATATTTACACCATAGATACCATGATTATGAATCAATTTCAAACCGTAAAATATTACGATATTACCTACCCATTGCCTACAAAAGTTCACATTAATATTAAGTTCCCC
>OBEQ010482198.1_pt1 | contig 17939 bp, 18 predicted proteins | sample 1670901 | NCBI WGS metagenome assembly OBEQ01 (sample SAMEA104232315, study PRJEB22302) | groundwater metagenome | biome: forest; feature: aquifer; material: groundwater | place: USA | collected 2011-08-07 | depth 5.4 m
ACGTAGGCCGACCCCAGGTTCGAGAAGAAGACCACGTTCTCCTTGGTCGACCCCCTGAGCACCGTGAGCAGCGAGTCGCCCTCGCGCACGCGCGTCGAGGCCAGGTCCTTGATCTCGCGCGCCCGGTCGCGCGATCCCTCGAGCAAATTGCAGTCGAGAACGCCGTCGAAGGTTGTGTGAACGAGACGTTCGGAGCGCTCACGGCAATGTATCAAGCCGAGCACGCCGAAGATGGGGTCGTGCGCGCGGCCATGAAGCGCATCGCGCGAGACGAAACTCGCCACGCCGAGCTCGCCTGGGAGATTGCCCGTTGGCTCGAACCCCGCCTCTCCCCCGAAGAACGGGTCCGTGTCCGTACCGCGCGCGAAGCCGCGATCGGGCGTCTCGATAGGGCGCAGAGAATCGCTCCGCCTACGGAGCTGCAGATCGCAGCCGGCCTGCCCAGTGCCGAACGGGCGGCGCGAATGATGAACACCCTCAAGAGCTCTCTGTGGGCGTGACTCGCTCTCGGTCCACTGGCTCTCTGGATCCGTTTCATAGGGGAACGCAACGTGCGCGCACTCGACGATGCGCGCGGATACCTGGAGAGCCGGCTGATTCCCAGCTATGCCGAGCACCGCTTCGGTCTATACCTCGTGGTGCGAAAATACGACGAGGAGTCGCTGGGCATGTGCGGGCTGGTCAAGCGCCCCGCCCTGCTCGACGCGGATCTCGGTTTCGCGTTTCTCGAGCGGCATCGTGGCAACGGATACGCGATCGAGGCGGCGCGGGCCACGCTGGATTTCGCGCACGGCACACTCGGCCTGCCGCGTTCGAACGCGGCTCGCACAATGTGTGTCAGAACGGACTTTGGGGTTTTTTCACCCGCTTCTGCGGACGCGGCTGAGGAACTCGGTCAACGAGTCGCCCTGGAAGACGCGCGCGATGAATACTTCGCTCGATCGGTATAATGAAGGAGTCGATGGACTTTCGCGCCAAGCTCATCTCGACGTTGCGCGCGATCCGGCCCGTACTCGAAGTGCCTGGCGTGCTTGTCCTTGGCTCGGAAGTGCCGAACTTGCTCGAGCCGGACGCCGCGTGCACGCTCGTGGTTTCGCAGGACGTTGACATTGGAGTCTCCGTGCAAGCGCATGAGGCCGTCAAGCAGCACCTCCCGAACATTCAGGGTTTTTCTGCCTCCGCGGACGAGCCGTCCGTCTGGCTTCCGCACAGCCCCGAAAACATTGAGATCAATTTCATCGGAATGGATCCTAGGATTCAGGATCTCTCGGAGACATATGTGCTCGAGGACTCGGAACTCCCACTGATGGTCTTCGGAGCTCTTTCTCTCGTGCGACCCGGCCATCCCGTATGCGTCGGGGATCTCTCGATTCCGCTTCCTCGGCTCGCGGGCCTGCTTCTGGAGAAGCTGGTCACCGATCGCACAGCGGTCAAAGGAGAACGCGATTTGCTGGTCGCGCTTGGCCTTCTGGCGCTCGCCTCGGCGGACGATCTCGAGGAACTGACGCACGAGTATGGCGCTCTCTCGAAAGAATCGCGTTTCGCGATTCGCTCGAATCTGACCATTCTTTCCTTGATGAATCCCCTGCCGCAAATGCCCGATCCGCACGCCCATCGCGACCGTGTCGCCGCGCTGCTTCGGCGGTTCGAAAGGATCGGCGAACCATGACGGCCGGGATGCAAGAACGTGCCCGCCGAGTCCGACAGCGCGCGCAACTCCGTGCCTGGGAGTACCGACAACGCCGTCACGCAAGCGGCGTCTGGTTTCGGCTGCGGCGCGTACTCGCGGACGCCGAGACGGCGTTCGACATTTCCGAGGAGGACGCAGGCCGACTCATCGCGGAAGGCTACGCTACCGAGCCAGTGGGCGACGAACTTGCGCCGAAGAAGACGATCGTGTTCGCGCCAAAGGAGAGGATCCTGCATCTGGCGTCGCGGCGGGAGATTCCGCTTTCGCTTGGCGCGGCAACGCTCGCTGCACGCGCGATCGCGCTCGTCCGGTGGCCCTAAGCGAATTTAGGTGAGGTCGCCCGTCGGACCTCAGCTTCGAATCCAGTCCTCTGCGACGAGATTCGGAATCCTCGAGAAGTGGCGAAGATTGCCCGTTACGAGATGCGCCTTGTGCGCGATCGCAATGGACGCAATTCTCAAATCGGGCTCGTCGAGACGTGTCCCATTTTTTTCGAGAAGGCTGCGCAACGGCCCGTAGGCGCGCGCTGCCTGCGCGTCGAAGTCGAGGACCCGAACGCCTGCGAGGAGCCGCAGGGCTGTTTCAAAGAGGTCTGGCCGATTTGCCCGAAACGCGCCGTAGCACAGCTCCCCGATCGTGATGGCGCTCGTCGCCTGCTCTCGAACGGGGACATCGCCAAGGCGTCGCACGAGACGAGGCGAAGGGCGCTTGCGCATCAATTCGCTGATCGCGTCCGTATCGAACAGAATCATTTTCCGAAGCCAGGCACCCTTCGCGTCCGCTCGTAACGCCGGGCGCGGACGATGTCATCGACCAGGTCGGGAAAATCTGCACTCTTCGAGAACGCACCGACGAGCGCGAGCAGCCCCTGATTGCCCGTCTTCTCTAACGCTTCGAGGTCCTCCATAGGAACAATGGCCGCGATCGGCTTGCCTCGCTTCTGGATGACGAGGCGTTCTCTCTTGTGCTTGACCTTCGCGAGCATGTCCGAAAATTGACTCTTCGCCTCGGCGACGCTGACCGTTTTGGACATAATGTCATAATGACATCTTGACCGTTTCCGGGCAACCATTCCCGATGTTTCGTGGGAGCTCTTCCGGCGTTCGAGCTCTCTGCCGACGTCGCCCGCGCACGCGGAGACAATGCGACCGAACGCGCCGCACTGGAGAAGGGCCTCGCAAAAACGGAGCACCAGCATCTCTGGGCCGATGATCGAGCTCTTCGTCGTCGGCTCCGCGTTCGCCTCAGTCTTCTACCCTGACCAGCCACACCGAACCCGAAACCGTTGCTACCTTCAAGAGAAGCTTGTTTTCAGCCCGCTCTCGGAGGCGTGGATGGGATTCGAACCCACGTATCACGGTTTTGCAAACCGTTGCCTGACCACTTGGCTACCACGCCGAACGTTTCGGCAGTGCTCTAGTAGCCTTTGTGCCGCGCGCTTTCAAGCCGGCCAGGCGATTGCGTTTTTCAACGCGCGAGCGCGAAGGGTCGCGTGGAGATCGCGGGCAGATCGGTCGCCGTGCTGCGAGGTCCAGTGGACCCGAGCTCGAAGCTTCCGCTCTGCCGCTGCGCAGACTGCTCGCTCGACCACAAGAGACCGTGCTCGGCGGCTTGAATTACCGGCACCAGATCGATGAGGGGAATGTTTTGCGCGATGATCTCGGGCGTCGCAATCGCGAGCTCGTGACGCGCGTGAAAGGGCTCGCGCGGGCGCGATTTTTCGTGTTTCAGGCGGGCCTCGTCGATACCGGCACGCACGTCGAGCGGCATTCGCTCTTGCCAGACGCGCGCGTCGATCGCCGTACGAACGTCCCAGGCGGTCAGAATAGGACGACGTGTCATCTCGCTGTCCGTCGAGCTGCGGTCGCTCATCAGGGTGCGGAGAAGCCATCCGACGAGCTTTTGGTGCACCGGCGAATCTTCTTCCCAGGGCATGCGCGCGCGGAACTGCGTCCAGATCTCGTCCGCCGGCCCGTACGCGGCAATCTCTTCGGCCGTGAAGGCGTCGTCGAACTGCTTGTCGGTGATGTCGCCGTGCTCGAGCGCCGCGTCGATGAGCGTCGCCTGAAACTCCGGCGCTTTGCTCCGCGCGGCGTTCTTGGAAAATCCCGTGAGGGACGTGGTAACGCGCTGGCGAATGTCCACCCGCGGGCGAAACCACTGCATCCGCGCAAGCGGCCGCCACTCTTCGCGCATGTACGACGGCGACCACCAGGGCACATTCAGCGCACGAAGCGTGGAAACGAGCTCGGCTATCACTTGCACGTGCGGCCACGTCAAAAGATGCGAGCGTGCTTCGTGCTTGCGCGTGTCTTCATCCGTATCGTCTTGATGGTACAGCGGCTTGAACGAATCGAGCATCGCGGCGTCCTCCCGGCGGGGGGGTCACCATGCAAGGGCTTCGCCAATGGGAAGAATGGTGGTGTTTGTTGGCGACTGCGCGTCCATGTGCGCCACCTGGGTGCCGCTCGGGGCCGGGGGGAGCGTCATGGCGTTGACGTCGGGAGCGGGAGCGGACTCGGAGTTACACACGGCTGTAAGTCGAGTTACACACGGGTGTAACTCCGATACGCTCCGCACCCTCATGCGCAACAAGCCAGGCAAGAAAAAGTCCCCTCGCACGGTGAAACGAAGTCTGCCCGCGGCGCTCGTGAAACGCGCGCGCGCTGCGGCCCTCGCAAAAAAGCAGCGCGACCGCGCGCGGGCGGAGGATCTTCTCGCGCTGGTGCTGCGGAGGAAGCAGCGCATCAGCGAGGACTTCTACGACATCGGCCTGGCCTTGAAAGAGCTCCAGAAGCATGAACTCTACGAGGCGCTCGGCTGCAAGACCTTCGACGAGCTCCTCGCGACCAGAGTAGAGCTGAGCTTTTCGCTGGCGAACGCACTCATCAAAACGGTGGAGCAAGTACCGCGCAAGCTTGCCATCGATCTCGGGCAATCAAAGACCGCCGCGCTCGTCGAGCTCGCGGCGGCGACGCCGGAGGACGATACTGCCGCCTCGCTCGCAATTTCGAAGCTGCGCATCCGCGGGGCTCACGAACCTGTCGATCTCGCCGAGGCCAGCGTAAGAAAACTCCGGGAGGTTGCAAAGGCGGTGCGGCGCGAACATGCCCCGAAGGGAACCGCGCTGCATGAGGCGGAGGGCGTCGCGCGAGCCATCCAACGTGGTCTCGAGCAAGCCGGTGTCGTGGGGGCCGAAGCGCGCGCGGTGAGGAAGCGGAGGAAGGGCCAAGCCGAGATCTTCGAGCTCAGCCTTCGCTTGCCCATCGGAGCGCGCAGCACTCTGGCGCGCGTACTCAGGCGAACGTAGTCGCGGCAAGCGCGCGGCGCTTCGCACGCCCAGAAAGGCAGTGTGGGCAGTGAGGCCGTTGCGCGATCGCGAAAGCGCACATGTGTGCTGGAGACGTCCATTGACCGGTGCGTAGAGCCCGTGGCTGAGTACACTTGGCCATGCGCAGGCAAGCGGCGTTCTTACTCTTGGGTGGCTCGTTTGCGGCATCTGTCGCCATAGGCGAGGGCTGCGCCCCTGCCGGCGACTGCATTTATGGGGCGACGAACAACGCCCTCATTCGAATTCGTGTGGACGACGCCCTCGCCGGGGGCTCGGTAACAACAACCGGCGGGTGCAGTCCCGCATCCTGCAAAACGCGCACGCCGGCTGGATGCATCGAGTGGCGCGCGGCCGCGACGGGTGACGACAACGCGCCGTGCACGGTACACCTAGATGGATCTAGTCCGCAGACGCTTTCAGTACAGGGACACAACAGCTGCCGTCAGCCGCTTGGCTCTGATGTCGTGGTTGGGTTGGACGGAGGCCACATTTCCTACATTCCACCGCAAGACGCGGGGGACTAAGCGAACCGGGGGGCACGATGCACAAGATGCTGAAATCGGCGATTGCGGTTTCCTTGCTGACGCTGCCAAATCTGGGCTGTGTGGCGGATACGCTGCGACAACTGCCGCTTCGACAAGAATCCGCGCGATCCTTCGAAGCCCGCCGGATGGTTGGCGACCTCGCCCAATCAAGCGAATCTGAATTTCAATGAAGAGGTGATCGCGAACGGTGGCTCTCTGCCGGACAGCCCGCCTCAGACGGATGCCTACTTGACCGACAACTTCCCTGGCGACATCTGCGACCCAGAACCCATCACCATCGCAGTCGCCACCGGCGGCAACGCGGGGCTCCAGCGGAGCGGCCGGCGGGTCGCCTGCACGATTGTTCCGACAGGGCCGTGTGGACCCAACGCGATCCCATTCAACACGACGTGCGACATGTCGCGCGGGAACGCGATCCACTCCGACGAGCTCGTCGGAAAACCGACCAACGTGTCCGGCCTCACCCGCGTGCTTCGCTGCGCCTGTCCGGCATCTACGACGGACGATATGTGCAAAACGTCGTTCGGCTGTAGACGCGACAACGTCGCGATCCCAAGCGGCAGCTGGATGTCCACGACGATCGCCGACATGTCCACATCCGATCGCATCACGCTCTCCGCAACAAGCCTGGTCCCCTCGACTCACCTTGCCTTGGTCGGACATCCTGGCGCGACGCAGCCAGGAACCGCGCGGAGCTTCGCGTTTCATCAAGATTGGGCATGGGAATACTGGGCCGATTTCCCCCTGGCCGCCCCGCACTACACGGCTGCACCCGACCCGATCTTCGATGGAGTCGTCTGGTCATGGGTAAAATCGTACGGTGCGTCGAGCCCCAGCATCACGGCGCCGCCGACCGGCTCTTTCAAGCAGCAGGTCGTAAGACAGTTCACGACGCGCATCTCTGTACGGGAAGAAGGCCACGCGACGGAAGAGCGCCGTTGCTTCGCGTCGAAGGGGCTCGTCGGTCTTCGTAACGTGGACGTGCAGTTCTGCCCGATGTGCACGGCAGGCGGCATTCTCACCGTGGAACAGGGAGATCCGGCCAACACAAAATTCATTCGCGCGGGCTTTGGTGCAGTCGCCACGAGCATCGATCCGGTGCTGCGCTCTGAATTGTTCAACGAGAACCTGCGCGTCATCATGGCGACGGATGCGAAGGGATACTCCGGTGGCGCGGTTCGCGGCGCAGTCATCGATGTCGCGACACGCGGCATCGTGGACGTGCTGCGCACGACCGCAGACGGCTTGATCGTGCGCGTCGGCTCGGACGCGGCCGGCCCCTTCGACCCTCCCGGAGAGCCCGTGGTGGCGCTAAGCGGAAAACGCCAAGAGCTCGCCATTTTCGGCGAGCGCGACGCCAGCGGACAGGTAGGGCAGCAGATTCGCACGTTCGACTTCGATCTTCACGCGTTCACCACCAACCGACTCCTGGGGGACATCAAGTTCACCGATCCGGTTGCGGTGACCTACCGTGCGGAGGACGACTCCTATTACCTACTGGACCGTACGCATCAACACGGACATCCAACTCTCTCGCTGCTCTGGCTGCCCCGTGGACTCACGCTGCACAAAATCGCCGAGTGGAAGAGACCTCCGCGGTTTGACAACTTCGCGCTCACCTCGGGGGCCGACCTGTCCATTGTCGTCAGCGCATGGAACCAGAAGAAGCACGCGATCTGCGTGCTGTCGAACCAGAAGGACGGCCTCGTGGTACGCGGGCGTTTTTCTGGAAGAGGCTCGATGGTCGTTCCGGCTGCGGCGGACTTCGATGGGATTACGTTCCTGCAGCGAAATGAGGCTTTCTCGCCATGACAGACGCGAACCCTGCCACGCTGATCCTCGGTTGGTCCACGTGGGCCGCGCCGACGAGCGTGACGAGCCAAGTGCTGCAGAGAAATGCCGATCTTGGGGTTGCGAAAAACGGCGGCGGCGCACAGGCGATCGGTGTAGGCCAAAATCGTCTTTTCCTCGAGACGTACGTGCCATCCAGCGTCGCGATCTTCGACCTCGAAGCGCGCTCGATCGTCGCGCGCGCGGCCTCGAGCATTCCCGTCGAGCAGCCCCACACGGTACCCGACGGCGCATTCGTTTTGGATGCCAACCCACCCTTCGCAGTCGGTCTGTTACACAACGACGGAACGTACGCGCGGGTCGTTGAGCCCACGGCGCCGCACCTCGTGACGTGGGTAACGATCGACCGCTCGAACGCGAACGCGCTCGTGTGGATGGAATCCGACGATCAAGGGACGTACGTGAACCCCATCCTTTGGACGGCACCCTACGCAACGACTGCAGGTGCAGTTCAACGCACGAAGGTGGCAGTGCTCACCGAAAGCGTGCACCGTGGCGGACGCAGCATGATCGCCAATCGCAGCGTTTGCCTCAACATCGTTACGAACAGCGCCGCACTGCTCACGCGCCTGTCGGACGGCGCAGGGTGGACGATCACGGCCGAGCCGGGGCGGCGATTCGTGGATCCGGTTTGGGTCGACGACGACGAAATATGGATCCTCACCGAGCCGGACGCCCTCGATGCGCGGCCAAACGGAATGATGCGCTTCTCTCGAGCGACGCTCGGGCTTCCAACGGTGAATCGCGGCTTTTGAACGAGCCAGACAACGTGGAGTCGCGTGGCGGGGGAAACGCCGCTGAAGCTGCGCTCACCCCGGCCTAAGGACCTCAATCCCATTCATATACGGAACGAGCGCCTTCGGCAGCGTCACCGAGCCGTCCGCGTTTTGGTGGTTTTCAAGAAGCGGAATCAAAATGCGCGGGCTTGCGATGGCCGTGTTGTTGAGCGTGTAGGGCCACGAGAGCGAACCATCGGGCAGTCTCACGCGAATGTTGCTGCGGCGCGATTGGAAGTCGCCCAAGGTCGAGCACGAGTGGGTTTCGCTGTAGGCATTTCGCCCGGGCATCCACGACTCGACTTCGTGCTTGCGCGTTTGGCCGAGGCCGATCTCACCGGTGCACGCGATGGCCACCCGATACGGAATTTCGAGCTTGGCGAGGATTGCCTCGGCGTTCGAAAGAAGCGCGTAGTGCTCTTTTTCGGCCACCACCTCGTCCGGCATGCAAAAAACGACCTGTTCGATCTTCGTGAACTGATGCACGCGATAAAGGCCGCGCGTGTCCTTGCCGTGCGCGCCGGCCTCGCGCCGAAAGCACGGGCTCATCCCCGCGTAGCGGAGCGGCAGGGTGGCGGCGTCGAGCGTCTCGTCGCAGTGCATGGAGACGAGCGGCACTTCGCTCGTGCCGACCAGAAAGAGCTCGTCCTCGGTGATGGCATAAACTTCGTCGCGTCCGAGCGGGAAAAACCCGGTGCCCATGAGCGCGCGCTCTTTCACCATCACGGGCGGAATCACCAGTGAGAGGCCCTTGCCAACGAGGACGTCGATGGCGAGCCGCGTGACCGCGACCTCCAAAAGCGCACCCATTCCGACCAGGGCGTAGGACCGCCCGCCCGCGAAGCGCCGTGGCCCGTCCCAGTTGACCAGGCGAAGCATGGTCATGAGCTCGACGTGATCGCGAACTTTGAAATCGAACGAGCGCGGCGTACCGACCTTGCGGATCTCGACGTTGTCTTCTTCGCCTTTGCCGACCGGCACTTCGGGCCGCGGAATGCTCGGGACGCAAAGCATCAAGTGATCGAACTTCTTGGTCGCAAGGGTGAGCTCTGGCTCCAGCCGCTCGATGTCGGCCTTGACCTGCTTGCCTTCTTCGATGAGCCCGGGCCGCTCCTCTTTGGTCGCCTTCGGTATGAGCTGCGCGATCTGATTTTTGCGCGCGCGCTTGGCATCGAGCTGCACGATGGCCTCACGACGCGCCTTGTCCGCCGCGAGGAGCTCGTCCAGATCGAGCGCGAGGCGCTTGTTGGTGACGGCCTGGCGAACGAGGTCTGGATTCTGACGGATAAACGCAATGTCGAGCATGAGCGGGCGTGAGGGTGCCGAAAGGCAGCCGTATTTTCAAGCGGTTGCGGCGAGGCCTCGCAAGGTTACAAAAGCGACGGCCCCGCGTGGACGTGTGGGCGGTTGTAAGTCAATCTTACCGCATCCCGCCGCCGCCAAAAATCGCGTAAAGGAATCCTCCCCCCGAATGCGCCGATTCGTCGCTCTGCCGCTCGCTCTTTCCGTTGCCGCCGTCGCCTGCTCCTCCTCTTCTTCTCCTGAGGAGCCTGTGGCGACCGCACCCTCCCCCATCATCCGCGGCACGGCGTCCGACGTCTCGCAAGACGCCGTCGTGCTCCTCGTTTACCCGGAAGGCTACGCGTTCTCCGAGTGCACGGGCACGCTCATCGCGCCGAATCTCGTCCTCACCGCCCGCCACTGCGTATCGAAGACCGCCGCCGAGTACTTCAGCTGTGACGACAAGGGAGTCGGCAGCCCGGGGGGAAATACGACCGGCGACCATACCGCCTCGAACATCTACGTCATCACCGGCACCAAGCGCCCATACGATCCTACGGCCAAAGGGGCGGCGGCTGCGCGTGGCGCAAAGATCTTCCACGACGGCGCGACCAACATCTGCAACCACGACCTCGCCCTCGTCTTGCTCGATGCCGCGATTCCGAACGCCAAAATTGCACCCGTTCGCCTCGACAGTCCGGCGGTGAGCGACGAAACCTTCACCGCGGTCGGCTGGGGCGTCACCACGCAGACGCCAGAGCCGTCCATTCGGCAGCAGCGCGCCGGAGTTCCCGTCAAGCTCGTCGGGCCAGCGACCGACCGATCGCAGGGTATCGCCGTCCCGAGCAGTGAGTTCATGGTGGGCGAGTCCATCTGCCAAGGCGACAGCGGCGGTCCCGCGTTGAGCGATCAGACAGGCGCCATTCTTGGCGTGGTGTCGCGCGGCGGAAATGGCGGTCAACCGAACTCCGGCAACCCAGCCTCCGTGTGCGTCGACGGCCTCAACTGGTATTCGATGGCTTCGGGCCACAAAGATCTCATTTTGCAGGCGTATGCCGAGGCGGGTCAGGATCCGTGGCCCGAGGGCGAACCCGATCCGCGCCTGGCAAAGTTCGGCGAAGCGTGCGACGCGAACGAAGCGTGCCGCACGAGCCTGTGCCTCACGGACAAGACCGGCAATCCCACGACCTGCACACAAGCCTGCGACAAAACGACCAACCCGTGCCCGACGGGCTACGAGTGCCGCGCGGGGGCTTCTGGGAACATTTGCCAGCACCCCGAGCCGCCCAAGCCGACCGTCACCACGACGAGCGGATGCGCGACCTCACGCGAGGGCGTTCCCGGCGCATCGCTCGCTTGGGGCATCGGAGCTCTTGCAGTGGTTTGGATGGCGCGCGCGCGAAAACGACGGGCTCGACCGTAAAAGACGGGTCGCGATGGCTTGACCAACACAGTTGGGCGCTCCAAGACAAAACACCGAGAGGAGCCTTGCCATGCGCATGTACGTCGACTGCCGGGAACAGCCCAGCGTGATGAACTGTAGCCTTCGCATCTCCGGCGAACCCGATGAGGTCGTGCGCGCCGCGAGCGAGCACGCCGAGTCCGTTCACGGTCACCAAAATACACCCGAGCTGCGCGACGGAATCAGGCGCGCCCTCAAAGAGGAGCGCGGCGCCAAGGAAGAGACGAGAAGCGCGAGCCCACGGCCGTAGCGTTTTCGTCTTGTGTGCGCGCGCGCGACGGGCCAAGTTTCGGCCGTGCGAACGCCCACGGCCTATTGGGATTACATCAAGCTCGAAGAGCTCCTCGCGCTTCAAGGAGGCCTCTCGCCCACCGACGGCGATCTGTCGAACGACGAGGTGATGTTCATCACCGTTCATCAGATCGACGAGCTGTGGTTCAAGCTCATTTTGCGTGAGCTCGTCGGCGTTCGAGACCTCTTCGCGAGAGTGCCGGTCCCCGAGCAGGCCCTCGCGTCGGCAGCGCGGGGCATTCGGCGCATGGCGCTGCTCCTCCATCACGTGGCCGAGCACTTCGCGGTCATGGAGACCATGACGACGCGCGATTACCTCGCGTTTCGCGACAAGCTCAGCCCAGCAAGCGGCTTCCAGTCGGCGCAGCTCCGCGAAATCGAGATCCTCCTCGGTCTTTCCGAGGAGGACCGCGTGCCGCTCGGTCACGAGCACGGCTACATGCGCGCGCTGATGAATCACGATGGCACGCCATCGTCGGCAAGCAGACGCGTGGAAGCCCGCCTCAACGACAAGCCCACGCTCCTCGATTCCATTCGCGACTGGGTGTTCCGCACCCCCATTCAGGGCTCCGTCCCCGGGCATGCCGGAGACGAAGCGACGGTGCACGCGTTCATCGATGCCTACTGCCACGCGCACGCCAAAGGGGCGCGGGGAGCGCTCGAGCTCGCGCGCACGAGCGCTCTCTCGGACAACGACGAAAAAAGGCTCGAGGAGCGCTACCAGAAAGAGATCGACGGTGCGCGCGCCTTCTTGCAAGCCGAAGACGCGCCGGCGAAAGACCGCCCGAAGATCTCACGCGTCCGCGCCGCCCTCGTGTTCATCGAGAGCTACAGAGAGCTTCCGCTGCTCGCGTGGCCGCGCGTCATCATCGACGGGTTGGTCAGCTTCGAGCAAGCGTTCGTCATCTTCCGGCAGCGCCACGCGCGCATGGTGGAACGGGTGATCGGCCGGCGCACCGGAACGGGGGGCTCGGCGGGCGTCGACTACCTGGACCAGACGGCGCTCAAGTACCGCATTTTTCGCGACATCTGGGCCGTGCGGACCATTTTGCTGCGGGAGAGCGATTTACCACCGCTCGGCAACGCAGGGCTCTACGAGTTCGCCAACACCGCGCCGTCTCGAGAGTAACCGGCGAAGGCGCCGTGGAAGCGACCACACAGTAGCCAGCTCCTCTACCCATCGTGGAAGGGAGCCACCAAGGATCTCGTCTGCGGCACCGAGCTTGCTGCGGTCTGGGGAGAGGGATGCGGGAACCTGCGCGTCACCCACGCGCTTCGTTTCAGCGAGATCGCGACGCCTTCGAGCAACGGTCATGTCCTTCCGGGATGGCTCCCGATCCTCAATCATGCTACATTCTCAGCATGAAACTGAAGAGGCAGCGGCGAGCGGGCGCGACGGAGACCTTCTCAGTTTCCGTCGATCCTGAGACAAAGCGCGCCCTGCGGGCGCTGGCGAAACGCGAGTTCGGCGGGAACATGTCTGCGCTCGTGACCAATTTGGCCGAGGAAGCTCGCCGACGAATGGCGGCGGGCGAGTACCTCGCGCGACATGGAATCGCGAAACTCACGAACGAAGAGGCCGATAGGCTCGAGTCGGAGCTCGAGCGCGAGGCTCTTGTCTCGTTGCGCCGGGGGAAGAAGCGTAGCGCCGCATGATTGCCCGATATGTCTTCGACACCGGCGCGCTGATCTCCGCCGAGCGAGGAAAGGAACGCGCCTCGCGGTTCTTTCGCCTTGCAAACGCCGGTCGAGCACGTGTGCTCGTGCCGCTCCCCGTCATCGCGGAATGGTGGCGGGGGCGAACCGATGCTCGCCAGGAGATTCTCTCTGCGAGCGAGGTGGTTGCTTCTCTGGAGGCGACGAAGGCCGCCGGAGTCGCGCTCGCCCGTGCTAAGGACGTCGACTGTGAGCTCACAATCGACGCCATCGTGATGGCCACAGCCGCGCTCCTCGATGCGACGGTCGTAACCGGCGATCCGGAGGATTTCGAGCACCTGGCGCAACGCTTCCCCGGTGTCGCGGTACTCTCGGCCTGACCCAGTCAATCGCGCCCGGCTCATCCGCAGGCCGTTGATGGGCGCGGCGTCTCGTCGGGAGTTTGGGGCATTGCAGGCAAGGATGGAAGCGGCCGAGAGGGCGCCGGTCACGTTCTTCTTCGTCTTCTTCCGCGTGCTCGCGGGAGAGGGCTCGTCCACGCTCGCGAGCGCCGGCCGCTGGGCGACGCCACGCGCCGCCAGGACGAGTTGGACGCGAGGACTCCGGCGAAACGCGCCAACGGAAATCTCGGGAGCGGACGCGATGCGCGCCATGCATTGCATCGGTGTCACCAGGTGCGTCGCTGGTCGTGTGTTTGGCTGGCCGTCGCCGGTAGAACGCTCGGCTACGCGATCGTCTTTCTCGGCCACTTCGTCATCGAACGAAATACGCCTGCAAGCTTGACCCACCCCGTCCTCGCAGCGCTCTGCAACGCCCGTGTGGTCGCGCTGTTCGTGTGCGGCGAGCTCCAAGGAGAGCTCGCGCGCCGCTCGTCTTCGAGCTCGACGTGAAGCGATGCGTCCGCTGAGGCGGACGGCTCAACGTGCGCGAAGTGGAGACGTCGCGCGAAGGGTAATGTGCGCCCGAAGCCACGAAAATGGCTATCAGGCCTACCGAGATGATGGCTCCGCTTTTCTGCGGGCCTTCGTCGACGCCGTGTAGACTGGACGCATGTCGTTCTCGCGACGGGCGGCCCTGCTCATTGCGGCCCTTCCGTGGGGCTATGCCTGTGCGGCGGTGCTTGGCGTCGACGACATCGGCTACGCACGTGCCACCGACGCCGGAGCCGCCGACAGTCACGTCGCCACAGATGCGTCCTTCGACAGCGGGACGGACGGCGCCACGGGCATTGCGGACGGCGGCTCGGACAACGCGGTAGCATGCACACCTGATCTTCCGTCGGTGCACGACAATCCCAACACGCAGTACGCGACCTGCGGAAGCGAGCCGTCGGTCGATCTTTTCAACCGAAGCGACCACTGCGGCCGCTGCGGGCACTCCTGTGTCATCCAAAACGATTGCGTGAATGGCTACTGCGTGCCCGTGCCGCTCACACCCCTCAACGCCGGCGAGGGCACGACAACGTTCGTCGAGGGCGGCTATGTCTACTGGGTTGCCAATTACACGCTGGGCCGCACCTCCGTGAACGCGCAAGAAGGGGACATCGGCGAGCCGGTCATCGACTTTCCCCTTCCGGAGGCGGGCGATCCTGTCGGCGAGTACATACTTCACGCCGCGGACCGATCGCCCGACAGCTTTTTCGTGGGGGCGCTCTATTCCGCGACAAGCGTCCAAAGAGACGGCGGCACCTGGCGATCCTTCACGGTAGGCTCGAAAGTGGAGGGTGTGGTGGCCGATCCTTTGGGCCTTGCCTTCACGGCGCCTCCCGCGGTCGCTCGCGGCGATCTGGCGGGGAACAAGCCCGAGCCGCTGTCGAACGAGCCGGGACAAGTCGTTCCTCACGAGCTCGTTCGTTCGCGGAACAACTTGTTATGGACGGTCCGCGGCGATGGGCCGGATGCCGGCGGGTCGATCAAGAGGCACGATGGAAACACCGGCCACGTCCTGGCCCTCGACGCCGGCTTCCCGACCGCGCTCGCGACCGACGGCGAGTACGTGTATTGGGGCGACAGCAGTTCAGGGCGAGTCTGGCGTCTCTCGGAGAGTGCGCCCGCTTCGACTGCGCCCGAGCTCGTCGCGGAGGACGGCACGCTGCCTTACGTTCTCGGAATCGCCGTCGACGCGACCCATGTGTACTGGATTGCCGCTCTCGACCTCTATCAGGCCGTGCTTTTTCGCCGTGCGAAGTGCGGCGGCGCGATTTCGGTCGTTACTTCGTTGCTCCAGTATCCGCACGGGCTCGTGACGAGCGACGACGGCTTTCTCTTTTACACGACGATCAATCCAACCCAGGTGCAACGCGTCGCCAAGTAGCTTCTGCGGAGCGGCGGGGTTCGACCTACAATCGACGTCCAACAGACCGAATTAGGGAGCCCAAAGATGATCACGCTTTATCACCGACCCAAGACGCGCTCGACCCGGTTCATCTTCCTCCTCGAGGAGCTTGGCGCTCCTTATGAACTCAAGATCGTCACGACCCGAAGCGGCGATGGAAGCGGCTCGATCGATCCGGCCAATCCGCACCCGCACGGCAAGGTGCCCGCGATTTCCGATAACGGCGTGATGGTCTTCGAGTCCCCGGCGATTGCGCTCTACCTCACCGACAAGTTCCCGAAAAATGGCATCGGACCACTGGCCGAGGATCCCAAACGCGGGCCGTACCTTTCGTGGCTTTCCTACTATACGGGCGTCCTGGAACCCGCATTCATGTCCAAATTCATGAAAGTGAACGTGCCTGTTGGAACGGCCGGATGGGTGCCCGTCGAGGAGGCGATGCCGTTCGTCATCAAGACGCTCAAGGCGGGCCCCTACATTCTGGGTGAGCGGTTTTCGGCCGCCGATGTGCTTTACGCCACAACCTTCGCGATGTTCAGCACAAGCCCGATGCTCCCGAAGGACCCGCTGATCGAGGCTTATGTGAAGCGTTGCGTTGAACGGCCCGCCTTCAAGCGTGCTCAGGAGAAGGAGGGCGGCTGACGAGGAAGCTCCTTCCACGCCTCCAACTTCGTCGGTTTTCTCCTCCTCGCCTGCGCGATTTTCCTGCTCAGGCATTTATGGAATGCCCACTAACCTCATCCCGGTCAGTCATCCGGTGGCGGCAGCTCGGTAGGCGGAAGCGGAGGCTGTGATTCTCCTAAAACGCAGCGTAGAGCGCCACACCCGCACCGGCGCGCGAAAAAGACGTGAGTCTTTCCACGGTGCCATCGCTCGCGATGCGAAGCTTGGCCCCGCTCGCCAGTGGAATCGTCGTGCCGTTTACATCTTGAACCTCGTGCGGCGTCCACAACTTGCCTCGAGGCGTGAGCTCCACCCAGAGTCCCTCGGTTCCGATGAGGCAGCCGCGCGCGTCGAGGGTTGCGTCCAGAGACCGTCCCGCAGCCGTCGTCACGACGAGCTTTCCGCGCGCGTCGAGCGTCTTCATCGAAAGAGGTGGCTGACCGGGCGCTTGGATCGCAAGCCGCAACGGCACGATCGGGCAGCGCGCGGTCGGTTCGATCGAAGGCGCCGGAGACGGGGCGGCAGGCGATCGGCACGCCCCTGCCCCGAAAAGGAGAAGGGCGATCGTGGCACCCGCGCAGAACGATCGGAGCATCGCCTTTCAGGCTACGCGCGGAGGTGGCGATATCTTCCGCTCCTCATTTGCCGCCCTTCGTTTCGTCCGGGCGCGGCGACTCCGATCTTTGCATGTGACCGATCGTTCGACACCGCCGCGGCGTGTCTTCTGCAGGGTCTCACCGCCCAGTATCTCGTGCACGACAGCCGCGCACTCGCACGCGGAGAGACAATGCTCGTGCACGCAGCCGCGGGAGGGGCGGGCCTGCTCCTCGTGCAGCTCGGAACAATGCTCGGCGCGCGCGTCTTTGGGCTCGCGTCATCAGGAACAAAAGCACGCGAAGCCGAGCGGGCCGGCGCGGACGCCGTATTTCTCTATTCCGACGACTGGCCCGCGCAGGCGAAAGAGGCGACTGGCGGACGCGGAGTCGATATCGTGTACGATTCAGTCGGAGCAACGCTCGACGCAAGCCTCCGAGCTACACGCATCGGGGGGCAGGTCGTGTTCTTCGGCATGGCGGGCGGGGATTCTGCGGCGGTTGATCCGCGTCGCCTCATGGACGAATCGAAATCGCTCACCGGCGGCGATCTCTGGAACGTGCTCCGGACGCGCGACGACCGCGCAACGCGCGCGGCGGAGCTGTTCGCGTGGATCGAAACGGGCGCTGTCAGCGTCACGATCGCGACACGCATACCGCTCTCGGAAGGAGCACGCGCACACCGGATGCTCGAGGGTCGCGGGACGGTCGGAAAAGTGCTGCTCATTCCATGACGCGCGAGAACCTCACACGGCGCGCATCGTTCGACGCGGCGCGCGGTTGTTCTACCTGGAATGCTGGTTGACTTCGGATGGCGATGACCAGCCGTGCGCCCACATCACATCCACTTATCGCGTTTCGCAGCGCAAGCAGGGATAGCAAACGTTAGCGAAAAAGACGCGCAGTAGGATCTTCGCGGGCCGTTCTGCGACGTTCGCACCGGCCGCTTTTCCCATCCGGGCGAGGATCTGGTCGGCGTCCTGGCGGAGACGGAACTCGAAGAGGCCCCCTTCCGGGAACTCGCACCGAGCCGTGAGCGCACCTCCCGCGTCGCACATGGTACCGTCCGCCTCGTGCCCTCGCTCCCGCACGAAGCGCTCCTACTCCTCTTCCGCAATCGCCCGGATCTCGCCCCCGAGCTCCTCCGCGACGCGCTTCACATCCCGCTCCCCGCGTACGCCGAAGCACGCATCGAATCCGCCGAGCTCACCGAGGTCGTTCCCGCCGAGTACCGCGCGGACCTCGTCGTGCTCCTCATCGACGGAAAACCGGTGCTCGGCATCGTCGTCGAAGTCCAGCTTCAACGAGACGACCGCAAGCGCTTCACCTGGCCGGTCTATGTCGCGAGCCTGCGCGCGCGGCTCGAATGCGACACGTGCGTTCTCGTCGTGACGCCGAGCGAGAGCGTCGCCGCGTGGGCGCGCGCGCCAAACGAGCTTGGACCGGGCTCTCGTTTCGAGGCGCTG
>OBEQ011164097.1_pt1 | contig 17937 bp, 12 predicted proteins | sample 1670901 | NCBI WGS metagenome assembly OBEQ01 (sample SAMEA104232315, study PRJEB22302) | groundwater metagenome | biome: forest; feature: aquifer; material: groundwater | place: USA | collected 2011-08-07 | depth 5.4 m
CGGCCAGCTGGTCTTGATTCCCTTCGACACCTCCTCCCACGGCGACTCCATGAGGCGGGGCAGACGGCGCGGATCGTTGCGGTCCCAGGCGGGCGTGATCGTGTCCCGCTTCGGGAGCTTCTTCGCCGCCGCGCCGGCGATATCTTATAGCCGTCCCATGGCAACCCGATTCCGCAACCCTGCCGTTCCGATCGCCTTCCATCTGCTGGCGCTGCTTTGCGCCGCGACCCTGGCGGCTACCGTATCGGCTGCGTTACCATTGGAAACGACCGCATCATCGCTTTCCTTAATCCCCCCCACGCCTCCCGCGGAGGACTTCAGCCTCGCGAACTGGACGCTGCAACTTCCCTTGGCCCAGGGCGGTTCCGTCCAACAGGTGACCGGGGACAAGCTGGAGGCCGGCTATACCTCGGAGTATTTCCAGTCCGGAACCGATCGCTCCATGATCTTCTGGTGCCCGGTCAATGGCGGCACCACCGCCAACTCGCATTATCCGCGCTCGGAACTGCGCCAAACCGCGCCCGGCGGCGACTGGACGTTCGCGGGGGATCATGAGTTGCGCGCCTCCTGCAAGGTCCTGGTCGTGCCGTCCAGCGGCCGCGTCATCATCGGCCAGATCCATGGGCATCTCGATCAAAGCGAGATCATCAAGCTGGAATGGGACAACGGCAAAGTCTACGCGGCGGTGGAGCCCGACCGGGCCGGAGAAATCCAGTTGGCCCTGGGCGCCTACAAGCTTGGCGACAGCCTGGTCTACAGCATCCACATGCAGGCGGGCATGCTGGACGTGCAGGTGGGGAGCCGCAGCGTGAAGTACGACTACACCGCGGCCACCTGGAAGACGGATACCTATTACTTCAAGGCCGGGGCCTATACCCAGGACAATGCCGGTTCGCCAAGCGAAGGCGCGAAGGTCGCCTTCTACAGTCTGCAGACCTATCCGACCCCGGTGGCAATCGCCGCCCAGCCGGCGCTTGCATCCGCCTCGAAGCAAGGTCCGGCCGGATCGGCGGCCCAAAGTCGCATCCCGCTCTATACCCGTCCCGGGTCGGCTTTTTCCACCGGACCCGCATCCTGGTCCTCTTCCCCCGCGGCCTCCGCCTGGTTCGATTCCCGGGGCCGCTTCCAGGCGGGAATCAAGATCAGACCCTGACAGGGCCGCGGACGCGCCGGCATCTCCTGTCGGTACCCTGTCCCGCCTGAACCTCGCCTGTATCCCTTGCCCGCCGGGCGATCCCGGGCTTATCATCTGTGCGGGGATGGAAAAGGATTTACGCGGATGGAAAAGGATACCCGGCGGCTGGCGCTGATCAGCGTGGGACTCGGCATCGGGATCGTGAGCCTGATGCCCGTGCACGCCGGTCTGGCGCACGGTTTCCGTCCCGGCCTGCTCAGGACTTTCGGACCCACCCTCTGGGGTAACCTGCGGGCTACGGATGCGCTCGACATCATCCAGAACATCCTGTTGTATCTGCCTCTGGGCTACTTCGCGGCCGTTCCCGCCGCGTTGACCGTGGGCGGCGATGGGGAAAAGGAGACCTCTCCCGGCCGGAGATTGCTGCTGGCCTGCGCCCTGGGGATTTTCCTGAGCACGGTCCTGGAAGGTTGTCAGATGTGGATCCCCGGAAGGTATTGCTCCCTGGCGGATATCCTGACCAACGCGCTGGGCGCCTGGCTCGGGGGGCTGGCGGCGCTTTCCATCTCCCTGGGCGATCCGGTCTGATGCCTCGGGAACCTTGCCCAAAGCGGTGAGGATTCCGTCGAATGCCGTAAGGAATCCCGCCTAAAATCCCGCAAAAAGCCCAAGCCCACCGGCGATCCCCGCCGCTCCACCAGCATGACCGCACTTTTGCTTTGGCCGTAAAGGGTTTCGACTCGGGACGGATTTATTTACAAACCGATCCTGTCAAAGGGTTTGAAACTCCCGAATCAATGGTTATTGTTGGCACGCGCATTGCGACAGTTACTTCACACGCAAATCGATCGTCTATACGCCGGATGTTCCTCGAAACCGGCACCAAGGATTTTTCCCATGTTTTTCAGAAACTTCGCAAACCTGGCCGCCGGCCTCGTCCTGACCCTGGGTCTGGCCGCCAAAGCCGACGTGATGACCTATGTGCCGGTCGTGCCGGATATGTACGATCTGGATCATACGGGCGCGTACCTGTGGACGCTCAACTCCAGCGCCCTGGTGGGCAAGACCATCGTCTCCGCCTCGCTGTTCATCGACAATATCCGCGACTGGAAGATCGAGAGCGACGACGTCCTCTACATCCGCCTGCTCAATGGATCGCCCTTCACGCCCGGGGTCAATCCCGGCGGCGACATCCACACCTATACCGACAACGAGGCGTCCGGGGATTTTTTCAAGAAGAATTCCTTCGGCACCGTGGGTGTCAACAACGACTCCCTGATCGCCTATCATGATCTGCTGCCGTACACGACTACGCAGCTGAACAACAAGGCCTCTACGGATCTCACATACAATTTTAACGCCGGCCAAATCGCCAAGCTGATGACCTTCGCGGGCGATGGCAAGTTCGCCATGTCCTTCGATCCGGACTGCCACTACTTCAACGACGGCATCAAGCTGACCATCACCACGGCCCCTCCCAAGCCGCCGACGGTGCCTGAACCGGCCACCTTGTTCCTGATGGGTATGGGTCTCTTGGCCATGCTCGGCCTGCGCAAGCGCCGCCAGCGCGACTAATCGCCCACGGGCGACAGTTCGGAGGCAAGCAGGGGCAGCAGCCCGTGCGCGAGGTTCGATTCCCACGACAGGTTGGAGATGATATATTTGCGGGCCGCGCTCCCCATCGCCTCGACCAGCGCGGGTTCGCCCAGCAGGCGCTCCAGGCATGCGCGGAAATCCCCGGGCTCATCGGCGGTCATCAGCTCGACGCCGGCTTCGGCGTTGATGCCGCCCAGGGCCTTCCGCGCCACCACCACGGCCTTTCCGCACGCCATCGCTTCCAGCACCTTGTTCTGCATGCCGCGCGCGATGCGCAGGGGCACCACCACCACGTGGGCCTTCGCCTGCTCCAGGCGCATGTCCTCGACGAACCCCGTGACCTCGACGCCTTCGATGCGGGCCAGGGCCTTGACCTTGAGCGTGGGATTGCTGCCCGCGATCACGAAGCGCGCCGCGGGGAATTTTTTCCGCAGGGGCGGAAAGACTTCGCGGGCGAACCAGGCCACGCCTTCTTCATTGGGGAAATAATCCATGGCGCCGGTGAAGAGGATGCGGCCTGCCACCGGCTTTTCCGCGCGCGGCGCGAAGAACTCCGTATCCACGCCGTTACCCAAGGTCACCGTGCGGCCCGCGCCTCCCAGGTCCCGGAAGAGCTGAAGTTCCGCGGGGGTGATGAAGACGGCCGCCAAGGCCGCTTTGGACGCGGCGGACTCGAAGGCCAGCAGGCGCCGCGCTTCCAGGCGGTAGAACCAGGAGAGGTAGAACGGCATGCGGTCCGCGTAGTTGTCCCACTTGTGCGAATCCACGTCGCAGAAATCGATCACGGTGCGGGGCAGCAGCGACTCCGGCACGTATTGCGCCATCTGCCCGGAGAAGATGAAAATGCGTTCGTAGGCGTGGCCGTCCAAAAGGCCGCGGACCGCGCGGCGCATGTCCGGATGATCGTACAGGGACACGCTCAATGGCCGCCGCCGCAACAGGCCGCCCGCCAGGCTTGCGGCCTGGAAGACCGGGCCGCGGTGGAAGGCGTGCACGGAGCGGCAGATGGCCTGCAGCTTGGGCAGGTAGCGCTCATCGTCCGGGCTCCCGTAGAAGCAGACCAGATCCACATCGAAATGCCGCGAGAGGAAAAGCAGTTCGTTGTAGGACCGGATCTTGTCGCCCTTGTTGGGCGGGTAGGGGATGCGGTGGGCGATGAAGAGCAGTCGCGTCACGGCAGGAAACGGTTGAGGATGGGCCCGGCGATCTTGGAGGTCCACAGGGGTTGCATGCCCCAGACCTTGAGGAACAGCGCGAGCTTGGGGTTGGACGGATTGAAGCTGGGCAACTCGGACTTGGTGTTGAAGATGTACTGGAACGGGAGCGTGCGCGGCTCGAAGCCCATGTTCTTCTTGAAGTCGAATGAGCCGCTGCCGCGGCGGCTCTTGCCGAAGTCGAACTCTTTGCAGCCGCGCTTGAGGCCGTGGCACATGAGCGCGTAGTACATGTAGTTGTTGGCGCCGGTGAAATTGAAATCCCCCAGCGCGCCCGAGAAATAAGGGTTGCAGACGTCCTTGAAGTAGAAGGTCATGACGCCGCAGATGGCCTGGCCCTGGTACTTGACGAAGAGGATGTCCCCCTTGTCGCCCATGCCCTCCATGATGGTCTTGAAGAATGAGGCCGGAAACGCGGGCGTGCCGAGCTTCTTGAGGTTCACGGCGCTCAAATGCCAAAGCAGTTTCCAGTCGTCCGAGATCTCGTAGGTGAGGCCGTGGTTGGCGATGGACTTGCGCACGGTGGCGCGGGACTTGCGCGGGATGGATTCCAGGCAGGCCTCTTCGGTTTGCGGCAGGGCCTTGGTGAACTGCACGCTGAGATCGGCCTCGGGCAGTTGCAGGCCGCTGGGCACGGTGTTGCGGAGATGGACCATGCCCGCGCCTTCGCGTTTGGCCAGCGCCAGGCACTCGTCGTGGAGTAACTGCGAGGTTTCGGGTCCGTCGGAAAGGATTCCGCCATAGGCCGTGTAGGGCAGGGAGTACAGGTTCTTGTTGCCGCTTAGGCTGCGCACGGCGTACAAGCTGACCAATCCGCGGAGGCGATCGCCGTCCATGACCGCGATGTGGTGGTAAGGACGGCGGTAGCTGGTGTCGAGGATCCTGAGCCAGCGGGTGGAATGGAATACGGTGCCGCCGGCATGCCCTTCCACGTAACCGTCCCAGGCCGAAGCGTCGGCCGAAGACATGGGAGAGGCGGGGGTCCAGATCTGTGTGGGCAAAGGTCCTCGAGGGAAATGGGAAAGACGTAAAATTGAGTAATCTCCGGTGGATTAGGAAAGGTAAAAATGGCGCGGCGACTTAATGCGATCGTGGAGGCGAATAGGGAGGCGCTTATCCGCGCGCCTATTGTACCCGCCCCCTGATTTTAATAGCTTATCCCTTCCACCAACGCCGCGAGGAAACGCTTTGGAACGCAGCACGGATCCTTCCGCTCCTCTCCGACCTTTCCCGCACGGCACCTGCCGCTCCGAAACCTCCGCCCTGGCGGTCCTTTTCCACCTTGTTCTCCTCCTCCTGGCCGTAAGCGGGCATTCCGCCGCCCAGGAGGTTACGCCCCTCGGCGTCGAAGAACGCTTCGTCCCGGGCGAGGCCATGACCATCGGCGTGGTACTGGACACCGGCTCCTTCCTCAACGGCGGATATCCCATCGATACCACCGGCGCGGTGGAGCTTCCCGTGCTCGGCAAAATCGCCGTGGGCGGCAAGTCCCGCAACGAGGTGGAAACCTACCTCGCGGAACGCCTCTCCAACTATCTCAAGGACACCCACGTCAAGGCCGTGCCCGCCATCCGCCTCACCTGGCTCGGCTACTGGGTCAAGGCCGGCCAATATTACGCGAGCCCCAGCGCCACGGTGTGGGAAGCCGTGCGCCAGGCCGGCGGCATCGCGGGCGAGCGCAACCTGGACCGCATCACGGTACAGCGCGGCAGCTCCGTCATCCAAATCCCCCTGCTGGACTCCTATTCCCGGGGAACCACGCTGGCCGCGGCGGGCATCAAGTCCGGCGACATCGTGATCATCCCGGTGCCGCGCGTCGAAGAGGGCTTCTGGTACTGGTTCCGCGAGACGCTCACGGTCACCTCCCAGGTCGCCGCGATCCTCACCTCGGCCATGTCCGCCTATATCGTCTACCGCGAACTCAACAACACCAAGTGATCCCGATGAAGAAAGCCATGCTCGTCTGCGGGGCCCGCCCCAATTTCATGAAGATCGCCCCCATCATGCAGGCGATCAAGGAGTCCGGGCGCCTCAAGCCTTTCCTGGTGCACACCGGGCAGCATTACGACGAGAAGATGTCCAAGTCCTTCTTCGATCTGCTGCGCATCCCCGAGCCCGATATCGACCTGGGCGTGGGTTCCGGATCGCATGCCGAGCAGACCGCGCGCGTGATGGTGGAGTTCGAGAAGGTGTGCCTCAAAGAGAAGCCGGACATCGTGGTGGTGGTGGGAGACGTGAACTCGACCCTGGCCTGCACCATCACGGCCAAGAAGCTGAACATCCCCGTGGCCCATGTGGAGGCCGGCCTCCGCTCCTTCGACATGCGCATGCCCGAAGAGATCAACCGCATGGTCACGGATTCCATCTGCGATCTGTTCTTCATCACGGATCCGGAAGGGGACGTGAACCTGCGCCGCTCCGGAGCCGATCCCGCGCGCATCCATTTCGCCGGCAACGTCATGATCGACACCTTGCTGTTGAACCGGGAAGCCGCCAGGAACAATCCCATCCTCAAGGAAGTCGCCGTGACTCCCGGGAATTATTGCCTGCTGACCCTGCACCGACCTTCCAACGTGGACGACCCCAAGGTGCTGGCCGGCCTGCTCTCCGCGATCTCCAGAATCCAGGAGAAGATCCGCGTCGTCTTCCCGGCCCATCCCCGCCCCCTCAAGATGCTCGAACAGTTCGGCCTGATGGCGGAGTTCAAATCCCTGCGCAACCTGGCCGTGCTCGGCCCCACCGACTACCACCAGACGCTTTGCCTCAACCTGAATTCCCGCTTCGTGATGACGGACTCCGGAGGCCTCCAGGAAGAGACCACCGTGCTCGGCATCCCCTGCCTCACTCTGCGCGAGAACACCGAGCGCCCCGTGACCGCCGACGTCGGCACCAACGAGGTGGTCGGCACCGATCCCGCGCGCATCGTGGACGCGGTGGAACGGATCCTGGCGGGCAAATGGAAAAAGGGCGGCATCCCGCACGGCTGGGACGGCAAGGCCGGAGTGCGCATCGTGGCGGAGCTGGAAAAGTACCTGGGCGCTTAAGCCCTACCCCGAAATTGCTGTCGCATCAAAAAGCGGTTTCAACCGGAACCGCTTTCGCTTTGCCCATCCAATCACTTTTTCGGAATCAAAGCGGAATTCGCTCAGGGCAGGCGGTGGATCTTGCCCAGGAAATCGATGGCCGGATACGGCCCGATGAGGATCCCGCTCCCATCGAAAGCCACCCGGTAACCCACAGGATACGCCCCCGATCCCGTTCCCGGCAATGCGCCCCGCAGCTTGCGGATTCCCGCGTTGGGGTCGTATTCGTACGCGCCTATGTCCGTAGGGCCGACCACGGAACGGGCCTTGGTCGCGTATGGCGGATAGAATTCCAGCGTCGGCAACAGGTTCTGCCCGTCCTGCTGTCCCGGGTCCTTGCCCTTGTCCACGGCGGGCGACGCGGAGGTCAAGCGGAAATCGAATAGCGCCCGGTTCACGAATCCGGGATTCTGCGTGACGAGGTTCCCGGCCGTGTCCGCCTTGCCGCTCAGCATGGTGCCCGGTCCCACAAAGAGATTGTTGACAACGCGCGCGCTGGTGGAGCCTGCCGCCAGGCTGATGAAGGTGCCGCCGTTGGCGCGGTCGTTCACGAAGGTGTTGTTGATGATCTGCACCGCGCCCGCGGGATTGGTCATGCCTTCTTCCCCGTATTCCAGGATGCCGGGATTGTCCGTGGCCGGGCCCTGGTGGAACACGTTCCCGGCGATCACGGCCAGGCCGCCGTTGGGGAGGTCGAGTTCGTAGCTGGCGGTCCCGTCCGCGCCGTCCAGGGAGCGGTTGTCGAGGATGTAGTTCTTCCTGGCCCGGCTCTTGATGTTGTGGCCGATCTTGGCGTGATGGGTGTAACAGTAGCGCAGCGTGAAGGTATCGATATGGCCGATGTACATGTTGTGGGTGTAGCCGTCGCCCAGGCCGTTGGCTTCGAACTGGGAGTACTCGATCAGGATATCCTTCCCGTCGGCCAAAATGCCGTTCTCGTTGCCGTGGAAATAGCAGTTGCGCACCGTGAGATTGCCGCCTTCGGCGCGGATGCCGGCGCCGTTCTGATCCGGCACCGAGGCGCCGGAGAATTCGATGTTCTCCACGGTGATGTTGTCCGCGTCCATGACCCAGGTGCCCTTGCCCGCCGCGTTCGCGCCGTCCGCGCGCATGTGGGCGAATTGCGAGACGCCGCGCAGGAGCAGGTTGGGAACGGTCCAGGAGCACACGTCCCCGGAGTAGATGCCCGCGGCGATAAGCACGGTATCGCCGCTTTTGGCGGCGGCGGCGGCCAGGCTGGGTTTGGTGTAGGCCTTGCCCGGACCCACTTCCAGCACGCGGGCGCGCGCCGGGATGGCGAGCGCGAAGAGGAGGGCGAACGTCGGGAGTAGGGCGGGGAGAAGATTGGGCAGAAGGTCGGGGAGACGTGCGCCGAGTCGGGATGCTTCGGCAATAGCGCTATCCGTGGACCGGGTGGTTTCGTTGCCCCGGGAATCCTGGTACGGCTGGGTTGGGATCATGGTTTCTGTCTCCGCGTGGATCGACGTAGTGGACGACTTATTGATAATAGCACCGAAAAGGCCGGGGCCGCACCCCCTGCTAAAGGTTGATCAGGATCTATTTTTTTGCGGCCAAGCCTTCCAAGGGATGCTTATGAAACCGGAATTCCTCGCTCTACTGCGGTGCCCATATTGCCGGGGTTCCTTCGCGTTCCGGGAAATCCCCCGAGCGGAATTCCTGGCGGAGGAATCGGGCGTGCTCCGTTGCGCCTGTTCCGCTTTCCCCGTAATCGACGGGATCCCGGTTTTGCAAAAGGCGGCGGTGGGCATTTTCGAAAATACCACCGGCACGGCCCAGTCCGAAGGGACCTCCATCGCCGAGCTGGTGCGCCTGCTGGAATCGGGCCGCTCCTTGGAAGCCCTGGAGCGATGCTTGGCGCCCCCGGCGCAACCGCTTCCGGACCGGCTCAAACGCCTCCTGCCTTGGCGCGTTGCGAACGGGGAGTTCCTCCGCAACCGCGTGCGGCGGAAAGAATCGCGGCGCCTGCGGACGGAGATCCTGGCGAAGCGGAACCGCATCAGCGTGCGGGAGATCCTGGACTTCTATTTCCATCCCGGATCCGCCCTGGGTCCGGCCATGGGGCACTATTTCGCATTGCGCTTTTGCCAGCCCCGCCATCTGGCGGCCCTGTCCCTGTTGGCCGCCCTGCCTCCCGACTCCAAGCCCGTGCTGGACATCGCCTGCGGCCTGGGCCATCTTGAGCATTACCTCACCCACCGGACCGGGCCCATCCACGCCGTCGGCACGGACATGAATTTCTTCCACGTCTGGATCGCCAGGCATTGGTTCGCGCCCTCCGCCGACTATGTCTGCGCCAACGCCGGGGACGGATTGCCGTTCGCGGACGGATGCTTCTCCGCTTCCCTGTGCTCGGATGCCTACCATTACATCCCCAACCGCGCGGGCCTGCTGCGGGAGATCGAACGCTGCGCTCCCGGCCGTCCCGTCTTCCTCACGCGCGTGGGCAACCGGGACGTGATGCCGAATGAAGGGGCGGAGCGGTCGTTGCGGGATTATCTGAAGGAGTGCGGCGGAGGATCCGGTGAAGGCGCGGACCTGAGCGGCGGCTCCGGTTCACGTGCAGGTGCGGTCCCGGGCCGCGGCTCGCATGAAGGAGCGGCCAAAGGGGAAAGAGCCGTTAGCGTGTTCAGTGAGACGGACCTCTTGCAGGCCTACCTTCAAGGTCGGAACCCCCTGGACCGGCTGGCCGGCAATCCGGAAGGACTGGAAGAACTGCGCGAGGCCAAGTGGCTTTCCTTCGCCTGGAACCTGGGTCCGGCGCTGCGCGCGCGTCCGCGTGAAAAAAGCGAACCACCCCATGCCGTGGGCCGGATTGGCGTCAATCCCATCTACCGCGCCTCGCGACGCACCGCAACCGCGACGCTGATGCGTTTCGACTTTCCCTTGCCCTGGTACGCTTATGAGAACCATGCGATGTTGTCCTACCATCCGCGTACGGCGGAGCTGCCGACCACGGCGCGGGAAGGCCTGCAGGCCTGGCGGGACGATGCCGGATTGGCGAAGCTGGTGGAATCGTATGTGCTGATCGGGATGCCGGAGCGGTTCGGGCCGGGGTAATCCGATTTGGTCCAGTTGTAAGGAGATCGATGCGATATCCGGTCCGGCAACCAACCAGGTAACCTTTGTGCTACTATAGCGGAACGGACGCGGAGTCCGGCCGCGCATCGCAACCGGGCCGGGGTATCATCTCCATCCGGTACAGGCTGCTTCCCGTGACCCTGGAAGAATCCAGCATGCGCGCCCCGCGGGCCCGCAAATGCCCCACCATGTAGGCTTCCTCGTTGTCCGCCCGACCGAAGGGAAAGACATGGGAGAAGAGCAGCCACACCGTGCCATGCAGGGAATCCAGTTGGGGATCATAGGCGGAGAGGGTGTCGCGGTGCTCCTCCCCCGCGATCAGGACCGTGCCCGAATCCACCCAGCCGATATGCTTGTAATACAGGACGGCCGGCAGGGAAGAGTAGTAGACGTAGACGGGCTCGTTCGGGTTGGAGCGTTGCAGGCGTTCGGTGTGCAACCGATCCAACTCCTGCCTTATCTCTTCCTTGTCGATGGGATAGGCGCCGATGAAAGGCGGGATCATCGCCAGCACGGGGAGCAGCATGAGGATTTCCGGCGCGTTGGGGAAGGCGATCTTGATGCGATGGCACAGGCGCGCGGTGGTCACCGCCGCCAGGATGGTGAAAAGCGGGACCGCGTAAAGCAGGAAGCGGCCCGTGAACGGATAGAGCTTCAACCCCGACATGAGCAGATGCAGGGCCACGGGCGCGGCCAGGAAATACAGGGACCGGAAGCGTTTGCTTAGGGCCAGATCCGCCAGGCCGCAGAGGACGACGGTTTCGGCAAGACGCCAATACGGGAAGCCGAACAGTTGCCCGCACACCCCGCGCATGGCGTGGAGGATGAATCCGTAGAAAGCCCCGGAGAACGGATTAAGGGGCAGGAAGGCGTCCTTCCAGTAGACCAGCATCAGACCTTTGGAGGGATGCCCTGCGATGAAGGCCAGGTAATAACCCGCGAAGGTGGCGCCCCAGGCAAGGAAGACCAGCAAGAGGCCGAAGTCCTTGCGCTTCAACTCCATCGGCTTCAGGAGGCCGTCATAGGCCAGCCAAGCTCCGGCAACCGTCATTGGAATCACGGCCGCGTTGGAAAAATACACGGCGATTGCGCCCGTGGCCGCGAGCAGGGTCAGGGACCGCGCATTGCCCCGTTCATGCCGCAGGGCGAGCAATGGAATCAGGCCCGCGAAGAGCACGTCGGTCATGTACTGCTTGACCTCGGAGGCATAGGCGATTACGGAGATCGTGAGGACGAAAAGCGCGGTGGCCAGGAGGGCGGCGGCCTTTTCCCGGGTCAGGCGCAGGGCCAGGAAAAAGGTGACGGGCACGGAGGCGAGATAGCAGAGAAAGGGGAACAGGCGCAGGGCGGATTCGCTTCCGCCCAGCAACAGGACGAAGAGCTTCTCCGCGAACAGGAAGCCGATGGGCGCGGCCTGATCATAGGCCAGGGGTTTCATCAATCCGGCGAAGCCTAGGTCGAGGACATTGAGCGCGAGCATGGCTTCGTCCAGCCACAGGCTGCGGTTGCGGGAGAATTGAAAAGCCGTGAGCGCGATGCCCAGGACGATGACGGCGAAAAAGGGATAAGGCTTGGGTTTGCCCGACATCATTGGGGAAGATAGGCGGGGGTTTTTACGGGAGCCGTGGGAGGTAACATGCTTGAAACATGGCTATTCTTTTCCCTTTGTGCAAACGGTATCGCAAAGGGGCGATGGAATGCGTAACGCTTCGGAAGCCGGAGGTTCACGCGGCGCTCTTCATGGCGGCGAACCGGGAGATTGACGCCCGCCGGGCGCCTGGATATATTCTCGGGAATCCAGGGCGTCACTCGCCTGGAGCGAGGAACCGATGACCGACTCCAGGACCGAAAAGACCTCCGCGTGCCGCTTCTGCGGTTCCGCATCGCTTCGCGTCTTCGTCGACCTTGGCCTCTCGCCCCTCTGCCAGAGCCAGGTGGCCCCGGCCGATGTGGACAAGTCGGAGCCGTTCTTTCCCCTGCTCGCTTTCGTCTGCGGGTCCTGTTTCCTGGTGCAGCTCCGCGAGTACGTAAGCCCCGGGGACATCTTCTCGGAATACGCCTACTTCTCCTCCTTCGCGGATTCGTGGGTGGCTCACGCCAAGGCCTACGTCGAGGCCATGATCCCGCGCTGCGGCCTGGGCAAAGGCAGCCAGGTGGTGGAGCTCGCCAGCAACGATGGCTACTTGCTCCAGCATTTCCTGCCGCATGGGATTCCCGTGCTCGGCATTGAACCCGCCGCCAACGTGGGAGCGGCCGCCATCGCGAAAGGCATACCGTCCCTGCCCCGCTTCTTCGGCCGCGAGCTGGCCCGGGAGCTGGCCGCCCAAGGCAAACAGGCCGACCTGCTGCTCGGCAACAATGTACTGGCGCATGTGCCGGACCTGAACGATTTCGTCGGTGGCATGCGGATTCTCCTCAAGCCGGACGGCACCGTGACCATGGAGTTCCCGCACCTGATGCGCCTGATGGCGGACAACCAGTTCGATACCATCTACCACGAGCATTTCTCCTACTTCTCCTTCCTTACCGTGGAAAAGGTGTTCGCCGCCCATGACCTTACCCTGTTCGACGTGCAGGAGCTGCCGACCCATGGCGGATCCCTGCGCATTTTCGCCCGCCATGCCGGGGCCGGGAACAGACCCGTAACCGACGCGGTACGGGGGCTGAAGGCGCGGGAGGAGCGGGAGGGATTCGCCCGCCTGGAAACCTACGCGACTTTTTCGGAAAAGGTGCGGGAAACCAAACGCAAACTGCTGGAGTTCCTGATCGGGGCCAAGCGGGCGGGCAAGACCATCGCCGGCTACGGCGCTCCGGGCAAGGGCAACACCCTGCTCAACTATTGCGGCATCCGCACGGACTTCCTCGACTTCACCGTGGATCGCAATCCCTATAAGCAAGGCAACTTCCTGCCGGGATCGCGCATCCCCATCCTCGCACCGGAAGCCATCCAGGAACGCAAGCCGGATTATCTGCTGTTGCTTCCTTGGAATCTCAAGCAGGAAATCATGGGCCAGATGGCGCATATCCGCGCCTGGGGCGGAAAGTTCGTCGTGCCCATCCCTGAAGTGGAAATCATTTCCTAGCTCCCGCATTCCCAACCTCCCCGGACAAAATTTTTCCCGGCGTCCTCGCAAATAAAATCCCCGGCACCCCCGCAAGCAAAAAAAGCGGTACTACTCGTTTCGATGGATTTCCCAAAATCCAAGGGAGCGGATCCGCGCTTTTTTTCCCCATTAGGAATCGCGCCCTTGGAAATTTTATTTCCGGACATGACATGTTACCATTCCGCCGTTTCAAACGTCCGGGCCCTCGCCCTCCTCCTCCTGATTGCCTCGTGCGCCTCCGCCGCCCAGTATTCGAAACTCTGGGGCGCTTCCGGCGAGTTGTGGAATCCCAAAAGCCGCCTGCCGGATTTCAGCTATGCCGGCTACCATCGCGGGGAGGATCCGCTTCCCATCGTGCCGCAGACCGCCAACGTCAAGGACTTCGGCGCCGTGGGCGACGGCGTCCACGACGAAACCCAGGCCTTCATCAACGCCATCAACGCCACCTCTTCCGGGGCCATCTTCATCCCCGCCGGCAGGTACATGATCACGGATTTTATCTATCTCCGCAAGAGCCATGTGGTCCTGCGCGGGGCCGGGACGGACAAGACGACGTTGTGGTTCCCCAAATCCCTGAACCAGATCCATCCCCGGCATCTTTCGCCGACCGATACCACCTGCGCCTACGCCTTCGACTTCGGGTTCCTGACCATCCTGGGCGACAGCGTGGAGACCGCGGTGGCGAACATCACCGGCGAATCCAAGCGCGGGGACACCTGGGTGCAGGTCAACTCCGCCTCCGGCCTGGCGGTGGGGCAGACCGTGAAGGTGTCGGTGCAGGTCTTCGATCCTTCCGACAAGAGCCTGCGGACCTTCCTGTATTCCGGGGATCCGGGAACCATCGATGACGGCAGCGCCATCACCAAGATGGCCGCGCGCATCGTCGCCATCAACGGCAATCAGGTGCAGCTGGATCGGACCCTGAAGTTCGACACGCGGCTTTCCTGGAATCCCAAGCTGCTGGCCTTCCAGCCCGGGACGCAGGAAAGCGGCATCGAGGATCTGCGTTTCGATTTTCCGGATCTGCCGTACCCGGGCCACTTCAAGGAAACGGGATTCAACGCCGTGGAGTTCCGCGGCGCCGCCAATTGCTGGGTCAAGAACGTCTGGCTGCACAATGCGGACATGGGCATCCTGGTCTCCTATCAGAGCACCTTCATCACCGTGGACGGCGTCGTCTTCGACAGCTACAATGGGCGCGCCACGGGATCGGGATCCTGGTGCGGCCACCACGGCTTCCAGTTCGTGCAGTCCCAAGACAACCTGATCACGCATTTCGACTATCGCGTGAATTACGTGCATGACATGTCCGTGGAAGAAGCCTCGGGGTGCGTCTACTCGGCGGGCAAGGCCGTGAATGGGGTTTTCGATCACCATACCGAGGCCCCGTATTCCAACCTCTACACGGACATCGATATCGGCTGGGGATCGCGGTTGTGGGTGAGCGGCGGAATGCCCAATTGGGGCCGCCACTCAGGCGGCTGGGAAACCTTTTGGAACATCCGTTCCCAAAACAACCAGAGCTATCCCGGGGACGGCTTCGGACCCCTCTCCATGAATTTCATCGGAATGACCACCGGGGAGGCATCGGTTACGGACACGTTAGGCAAATGGTCCGAGGCCATCCCTCCCGCGCAATTGAGCCCGGCGAATCTGTACCAGGCCCAGTTGGCCCGGCGTTTAGGCGCAGGCGGTGATCCCGGCGGCCCGCCTCCCGTCTTCAATCAGCCGCCCACGGCGGCTCTGACCGCTCCGGCATCCGGCGCGTCCTTCACCGCTCCTGCGGACATCGCGCTTTCCGCATCCGCGTCCGACGCGGACGGTTCCATCGCCAAGGTGGAGTTCTACGCCAACGGGGCTTTGGTCGCCACCGCCGCCTCCGGCTCCAACGGTGCCTGGACCGCGGTCTGGAGCGGCGTCGCCGCGGGCTCCTATTCCGTCTCCGCCAAGGCCTACGACAACGCAAGCGCGTCGACGGCCTCCTCCGCGTCCTCCATCACCGTGGCGGCCGCGCCTCCACCTCCTCCCCCGGGCGGCACCGCTTATCTCAGCGATATGGCCTGGACCTTTTCCGTGAACGGATCCGGTCCGGTGGAAAAGGACATGGCGGTAGGCGGGACTGCGCAAGGGGATGGCCCCGCGCTCAAGCTGAAGGGAAAAACCTATGCGAAGGGATTGGGCACGCATTCGCGTTCCGAGGTCCGTTACGCCCTGGCGGGCAAGTGCACGGACTTTTATGCCGATATCGGCGTGGATGACGCGGCCTATCAGACCGGATCAGTCGTGTTCCAGGTCTGGGCCGACGGGGTGAACCTGTATACCGGCAGCGTCCGCAAGCGCACGGACGCCTCCGCCGGTAGCCTGCATGTTTCCGGATTGAGCGGGCGGAATGAATTGTCCTTACGGGTCGAGGATGCCGGCGATGGGAACGGATCGGATTGGGGTGATTGGGCCGATGCGCGGATTGCCTGCGGCACGGCCGATTCCGTTCCGCCGCCTCCTCCGCCACCACCGCCTCCGCCTCCGCCTCCGCCGGGCACGGCGACGGACAGCTACCTGAGCGATCTCGCCTGGACTTTCATGGCAAACGGTTGGGGTCCGGTGGAAAAGGATCTGAACGTGGGCGGGCAGGGACAAGGGGACGGCACGACCCTGAAGCTGAAGGGCAAGGCCTTCGCCAAGGGATTGGGCAGCCACTCCCGGTCCGAGGTCCGCTATAACCTGGCCGGTAAGTGCACGGAATTCAACGCCGAGATCGGGGTCGATGACGGAGCCTACCAGACGGGATCGGTGGTCTTCCAGGTCTGGGCCGACGGGGCCAAGCTGTTCGAGAGCGGGGTCATGCGCCGCACGGACGCGGCCTCACGTACCTTGCGTGTTACGGGACTCGATTCAAAGGCCGAACTGGTCCTGATCGCCACCGATGGCGGGGACGGCAACGGCTCGGATTGGGCGGATTGGGCGGGCGCGCGCATTACCTGCACCGGATTGTAACGGATCGGGTTCCGGCTCGCAGCCGGGCCGGATAAAATCCGGGACCGTCCGGACATTTCCGTTCCGATCCAGGAAGACCCGGCAAAGTCCGCGAGGCAAGGCTGAGCCGGGCTTTGCCAGGCATAGCCCAGCTGAAGCCAACCAAAGGCACCCGCCCGTAACCAAGCACCAGACCGTGCGGAACCCCCCGCGCGGTTTTTCACATCCGGTCCGGAAGCGATTACCGGAACCCTCCGGATCGAGTCCAAGACGGTCCTGGTGGGCAGGGGAATAACCGCTTCGGGAGCCCGTTTTCCGGGCCCTGAAGGGTGTTTCGATTCCATCCCGTCCTACCGTTTACTTATATTTTTAAACTCGGATTTCAATAGCTCGATTCACCGGAATTCGGGGGTAAGTGGGAAATGCAGGCTTCAATGACCCAAAGTGCCGGTTACACCCGGATTCACTTGGCCTTGCCGATCCCACCGCTTGCGCGTCCAAACGTCCCCGCCTTGGGAACGCGGCCCGGCGAGGGTCGGGCATGGTAGCCTCCTCCGGGGAATTCTGGAAAGGCAAGCGGGTCCTGGTCACCGGCAACACCGGCTTCAAGGGATCGTGGCTTTCCCTGATGTTGTCCCGGGCCGGGGCGGACGTCACCGGCTTTTCCCTTCCTCCTCCCACCCAGCCGAATCTGTTCACCCTCGCCCGGGTTGAGTCCCACGTTCCCACCTTCCACGGGGACATCAATGATCCCGCCGCCTTGGCCGATGCATTCGCCGATTCGGTTCCGGAGATCGTCCTGCACCTGGCGGCCCAGACCACCGTGCGCCGTTCCTACGCGGATCCGGTGGAGACCTTCCGCACCAACGTGATCGGCACGATCAACGTTCTGGAGGCGGTGCGCGCCACTCCTTCCGTACGGACCGTGGTGATGGTGACGACGGACAAATGCTACGAGAACAACGAATGGCTCTGGGGCTATCGGGAAAACGAACCCATGGGCGGCTCGTCCGATCCCTACTCCGCCAGCAAGGCCTGCGCGGAACTGGCGGTGGCGTCCTATCGCCGCTCTTTCCTTTCCGCCGCGGTCGGACGGCCGATAGGCCTGGCCACGGCCCGGGCCGGTAACGTCATCGGCGGGGGCGATTGGACGCCGGACGGCCTTCTCACTGATCTGGTGGGCAGCCTTGGCAACGGCAGTCCCACGCAAATTCGCAATCCCGAAGCCGTAAGGCCCTGGCAGCACGTGCTGGATTGCCTCTCAGGATATCTGCGCCTGGCGGAAGCCCTGCACGGCGACGCCGGCGCGTTTTCCGAGGCCTTCAATTTCGGCCCTTATGATCAGGATGCCAAGCCCGTGCGCTGGATCGCGGATCGCCTGACCGGATCGTCCGGGCTGCTGGGCGGCGGGTCCTGGCGACTCGCGGATGGGGCGCAACCCCACGAGGCGCAAAGCCTGAAGCTGGATAGTTCCAAGGCTCGCGCCTTGTTGCATTGGCGTCCGCGCTTGCGCCTGGATGGCGCCCTCTGCCTAGTGGCCGATTGGGTCAAGGCCTGGCGCGCGGGACAGGACATGCGGGCATTCACCGAGGCCCAAATCCAAGCCTACTTGGCGCTGCCTCCGACGGAAGTATGATGCGTATGCATTACCAAGCGCCGCGCCTCCGGGAGGCCGTCCGGTGAAATTCGCACCCCAATCCATTCCCGGATCCTTCCTTATCAGTCCCGACCCC
>OBEQ010984355.1_pt1 | contig 17934 bp, 24 predicted proteins | sample 1670901 | NCBI WGS metagenome assembly OBEQ01 (sample SAMEA104232315, study PRJEB22302) | groundwater metagenome | biome: forest; feature: aquifer; material: groundwater | place: USA | collected 2011-08-07 | depth 5.4 m
AATCCAGCTCAAGGAGCTTACTGATGAAATGCAGGTGCATGCCACAACCGTGAGCCGCAATTTAAGCAAGTTGCAAAAGGAAGAATATATCCGTGTAGTAAGAACGCCACGCGGCATTCGTATTGCGGTTAACAAAGCCAAAAAGACCTTTAAAAAAGACAGAGGAAATCTTGTGGAAAAGTCTGAGGATAACTCTAAGTTTCGAGAAAAGAGATTTAGCACAAACGCAATGAGATTTAGCGTTTCTGCTAAATCTAATATAAGACAGCTGCGCCAGAGGACAGTAAATAAATTTACCAGTAATGCAGACTCAGATTTTAAAAATTTAGAACCCATAAATGCAGAAGGCAGGCAGAAACTGCACGCATTAAAGCAAAAATTATTAATCAAAACCATATGACTATGCAACCCTTACCCATTAGCAGTAGCTACTACGACCACTTTCACGGACCTGAAACCAATTGCCGGGTTGAGCCGCATGTGATTAAGCGTTTGAAAAAGTCCAGTAACGGCAAAATAAAAATTATCCAGATGAGAGCCAGTAAATGCGAAACGCATAAGCTCATCACCTGCCACTGCGGCTGGGAATGGGGCTGGCATAATGCGACCTATTCCCAGGGCTTACCAACTGGCGAAGAGTATTGGAATAATGAGAAGTTTTGGGACAAAGTGCTCAAAAAAGTTAAGCCCATACAGCAAGTATCATTAACCACGTAATATGCAGCGAGATCAATACAAATCAGCAATAGAACGCGAGCAAGAGGTGCTGGATTCCATCACCAGTTTTCGGGATGTCTATGGGTATAGTCCCAGCTATGCGCAATTAGCCAAGCTCATGGGACTTAGCAAAGCGCGAATAGCACAAATTATTGACAGCTTAATTATTAAACGGCTTGTTGCCAAAGACGGCAACAAAGCGAGAACCTTGCAAGTTTTATGCAAATAAATTGGCATGTGGAAAAACGCAAAGTCAGCGACTTAAAACCTTGGGAACAAAATCCGAGAACCATAACCAGAGCTAACTTCCTGCGGCTCAAAGAAAAAATCCTTGAGCAGGGTTTTCACGCAGTATTGGTGGTGGATACGGACAATACGGTCTTAGCCGGTAACCAACGACTGGAAGTGTTGCGCGATGTCGGCATTGAGGAAGTCGATGTGGTGGTGCCAGACCGGGAACTGACTCACCGTGAACGAGCTAAAGTGGCTTTGTCGGATAACAAACACGAAGGCGAGGACAACTGGGACTTGCTCGTAAACTTTGATGAAGAGATTTTGCGCGATGCCGGATTCCTAGCTGATGAGATTTCCCGGCATTTTGACTTAAGCCCGGATGAAGACGGTTTTGACGCAGAAAAAGAATACCAGGCTATTGGAGTGCCGGAGACTAAACTGGGAGACCTGTATGAGCTTGGAGATCACAGGATTCTCTGCGGCGACTCGGAAAAGAAAGAAGACTGGTTAAGGCTTATGGGTAATGAAAAAGCAAGACTCATTTTTACGGATCCGCCGTATAACGTGGACTATAAGTCGCCGGGTGGATTAACCTATGATTCCAATAAATTCGGTGGCACGGGCGGGAAGATTTTTAATGATAATAAAAGCGATGCTGAAGCGTTACGGTTCTTTACCAAAGTATTGGAAAATCTCTACAAATTCTCGGAAGACCAAACTACGATTTACTGGTGGTTTGCCAATAAAAACAACTGGATTAACCGGGAGGCGTTTGAGGCAGCTGGTTGGCACATGAGCCAGATTATTATTTGGCTGAAGAACTCCATGATCTTTAGCCGTGGCCAAGACTACCACAGATGTTATGAGCCGTGCATGCTGGGCTGGAAAAAGGGCAAGAGTCATCACAGCAATAAGCAGTATGCAGACTTTAAAGATACCTTTACCTTAGACTACGCCACATTCATGGAACAGCTCGATGTCTGGTATGAAAAGCGCGACGTGACCAGTCAGTATCTGCATCCCACCCAAAAACCAGTCAGACTGGCAGAACGAGCCTTACGGAAAAACAGCAATGCTGGGGATTTAGTTGTTGACGCATTCTTGGGTTCTGGTTCAACACTTATTGCCTGCGAGCAAATGGGCAGGAAGTGTTACGGGATGGAACTTGACCCAAAGTATGTGGATGTTGAAGTCAAGCGCTGGGAAAAACTGACTAATAAAAGGGCGGTTAAAATCCCAGCAGAGCCAATAACTGAGGAAAATCCAAAGGAGGCAACAGTATGAAAGAGCAAACGCTAAAGGTCGTAGAAAAACTGCAAGGCAAAGGCGGTGAAAGCTATTCAGGCAATGGGAGATTCGGATTTCGTAATCCAATCAGAGGCGATACCAGTTCCTTGCTTTACTCGCTGGTCCTGGCAGCGAAGCCAAGCCGGGTGCTGGAACTCGGCACTGCTTACGGACTCTCAGGCATTTACATTGCCAGCGCGCTCAAGAATGGTGGCACTTTAGACACCATTGAGTTTGACCCAGCAGTAGCCAAGAATGCGCAAAGCAACTTCATTGAGGCAGGCTTGCCGGTTCAAGTTTTCACTGGTGACATCGCAGAAGTTTTAAGCCAGCTTCACGGAAGCTATGACTGCGTATTCTTTGACGCGGAAAAGAAATCTTACTTTACGCATCTTATGCTTTTGCGGGATTTGGGACTGCTTGCTGACCACGCCCTCATCATTGCGGACAATGTGATAGACCGCGCCAGTGAAATGCAGGACTTCTAAAGCTACCTACAGAGCTTTGAGCCTGTCATTGTGCCCACTGAGTGCGGCCTGTTAGTGGCGCGGCTGTAATCCTTGGGGGAAGGCTTTTTGAGCTTTCCCCCAGCCTTTTAAACTGGAAATAACTGGAACTTTTTAGGAATATGACTACTGAGCTTAAACGAGCAGAATACTACGAATTTGCTAAGTTTATGGCCATTCCCAAGGCATACCGGGACTTAAAGACCCAGGAAGAGTTCCAGTTGGAGTTTGATATCGGCCATACCACGCTGGCTACATGGAAAAAAGACCCGAACTTTTGGGATGATGTGGCCAGGGCAAGGAAAGCCTGGGGACGCGAGCATACTGCCAATGTCATGCTGGCGGTCTACCAGCGAATCCTCCGGACTGGTGACCCTGTGGCCGCAGAGTTCTGGATGAAAGTCATTGAAGACTACCATGAGTCAAAAGGCGAACTGAATGTGCAGGTAAACCAGATTATTATGGAGCTGCCCGAGGAACGAAAAACCATGATTTTGCAAGCATTTGAAAATTACGGCCTGTTAACCCATGAGCCAAGCAACTCTCACTTACCAAACAGCGACGGAATTAACCAGCGACCAAGCCCAGCGCAGACTGGCAGCTAGGACGCTGCTTGGCTTTGCCCTCATTTACTTACCCCATTATTTCACCTTACCCAAAGCCGACTTTCACCCTGAACTGATCAATCTCTTGGAGGATTGGCACATTGATTTACTGGCCATTGCCGGCTTCCGCGGCAGCGCCAAATCAACCTTGGCTGGACTGGCCCTCCTCTTATGGGCAGCCCTGGAACAAAAAGCCAAGTTCATTATTCCCATAAACGAAACCGATGACGTGGTAAAACTGACGATTGCTAATATACGGCAGGAGTTGGAAGATAACCCCTTAATTTTAGCTGACTATGGCCGCTTGATTGATGACCGCATTAAAGCCACGCAGTTTACCCAAACCAATATTTTGCTTGCCAATGGCTGCAGGATTTTAGGCCGGAGCCGTGGGCAAAAGATTCGCGGGTTAAGGCACCAGCAATACCGGCCAGATTTAGTCGTGATTGACGATCCGGAAGAACGGGAAAAGGTGCAGAAAAAAGAATACCGCGATAAGACCGAGCAGTGGCTTCGGGGTGATGTCATTCCCAGTATTGAAGAGTCCCATGCTCGCCTTATCGTCATTGGCAATGTTTTGCATACTGACAGCTTAATGGCCAGGCTGAAACTCGATGAGGTATTCGTGCACCGCGAGTATCCGCTCATTAATAAAGATGGGAAATGCGCCTGGATTGGTAAGTATCCTAATGAGCAGGCTTTAAAAAAACAAGAAGCCAAAGTCGGCAGGATTGCCTGGATGCGGGAGTATCTCTTGAAAGTCGTGCCGCCGGATGACCAAGAAGTCATGGAGGAGTGGATTCAGTATTACGATACCTTGCCCAAACAAACCGTGGGCAAAGGCGGGGTTGGTATTGATTTAGCAATCAGCAAAAAAGAAACCGCTGACTTTACCGCTATGGTGTCTGGTGTGTTGTCAGTGGAAGACGGTATCCCAAAAATTTACATTATTCCTAATCCCGTTAACGAGAGGCTAAGTTTTCACGAAACTATTGAACAAATGAAAAGCATTCACATTGCCATGCGTCTCTACGCCCATCCCACCTTTTACATCGAAGACGTCGCTTACCAGAAAGCCGCCTTGCAGGAAGCGCAGCGGCATATGCTGGCAGTAAGCCCCATGAAAGCCGGAGCTGATAAACGAGCAAGGCTTCGGACAGCGGCAACGTATATTCAAAACGGGGTGGTGGTATTTCCCAAAAAAGGCTGCGAGGATTTAATTGCCCAGCTCCTTGGGTTTGGCGCAGAAGACCACGATGATTTAGTCGATGCGCTGGTGTATTTAATTTTAGGGCTTTCTGACGATAGTTTGGAAATGCCTGAAGTCATTGGATTGATATAACATGGAAAGTAAGCAATTGCCTATTGAGTGGCAACAATTAATCATTGCAGCCCAGCGTTTGAACTTTGGCAAAATGACCATTACCTTTGCCCATGGCAAACCCACTGCTGCCAAGGCGCCTTTGGAGAAAGACTTTAAGTTTGGCCAAGCCAATAGCAATGATTTTAAGGATAGTTTGGATTCCATTCCCCTAGGCTAGTTATCCCCTAATCGTTCAGTTGACCAGTAGGGTGTTGTGTCTTACGCTTAATCTGTAATTCTTTGCAAATTTTTTCTAAGTTTTAGTCCGAGTTGGACCCAATAGGACTACCTTTACGCTAAAGCGCGTAGGTAGTCCTTTTTTATTTACCCACCATGTCCTTTATTGATTCCCTGTTATCCAAAGTCGGTTTCATCAGAAAAGAAAAAGCAGAAGTCCCGGGCGTAGGCGGCATGGGCTCGGCTGATCCCTTTGCTATTTTCCGCAATGCCAAAAACAATATCTCTGACCAAAAGGCTATGGAAGCTTACACCGGCTGGACCTATGCGGCAGCATCAGTCATTGGCGAAGAAATTGCGAAGTTAAAGTTTCGGCTCTTTCAAATTTCTAAAGATGGCACGCATGAAGAAATCTTTGACCATGATTTGCTTAATCTCTTAAGCATGGTCAACCCATACCAAACAGCTTGGGAATTAAAGTTCATGCTTGGCGTGCACATGTCCTTGGTCGGTGATGCCTACTGGCTCATGGACGGCGTGGATAACGCTACCCAGACACCCAAAGGCTTGTATCCTTTGATTCCAGCCTACATGAAAATCAAGACTGGCGAGTTTCCGAACCTTATTCAGCAGTATGAGTATCGCGTGGGCACTAAGAAATACACCTACAAGCCAGAGCAGGTGCTGCATTTCAGATACCCTAATCCTCTAAACATGCTCGAAGGGTTTGGCGTGGTGCAAGGCATTGCTAACTGGATTGATGCTGATAACTATGCCATGGAATTTAACCGCAGGTTTTTCCTCAATGGCGCTAAGGTCGGTGGCTTCCTGGAAAGCGAAACAGCCCGAAGCCAGGAAATGCTCGATTACATGAAAAAAAGTTTTGAGGCCCTGTTTAAAGGCGTTGATAATGCCTACCGCGTGGTCGCCCTGCCCAAAGGCACGAGTTTCAAAGAAGCAGCTAATACCCGTAAAGACATGGACTTTGTGGATGGCCAAAGGCTTATGCGCGATGCCATCATAGCCGGCTTCCGTGTTCCGAGAACTGCTTTGGGTATTACTGATGATGTTAACCGCGCCAATGCCGAAGCTACGGATTATGTATTTGCCTCAAGGACAATTAAACCAAAGTATGAGTTAATCTGTTCGTTCCTCAATGCCTTCTTGGTTCCCCGCTATGGTGATGGTTTGTATTTAGGTTATGACGATCCCGTGCCCAGAAACCGTGAACTGGAACTTAATGAGCTTAAAGCCGTGACCAACAACCAGGCCATTCTGTCCATTAACGAAGCGCGGGAAGAATATGCTGGGCTCGGCCCCATTGAAAATGGCGATAACGTGTTGATTGATTTTAATAAAACACCGCTGGGAGCGCCAAAGCAATCCCCTAAGGAGTATCAACCAAAGATTCGCAACGCTGAAGTAAAGCAGCCACTGAAGAAACCCAGCCCAATTAAAGAAACATCGAGCAAAGTTGCTGAAGCAGTGGTAGAAACCATTAAAGCCTTATCCGAAGAAAGGCAGCAAGCAGTAAAAACTATTCTGGATTTCTCTCATGACGAATACGAGGAAAAAGTCTGGCAGAAGTTTGTCACCAGGCTTGAACCTTACCAAAAGAAGCTCATGGAAACCGTGCGGAGCTTTAATGCCCGGCAAAAGTCCGAAGTATTACAGCGGGTATTTGACCTCATCAAAGCCATTGACCCCAGCCAGCTGTTTGATGAACACCAGTGGAATAACGAATTAGTGGCAGTAGTGGATCCCATTCTGACTGACTTAACCCTGACTGAAGGCATTGCTGCCGGAGAACTAATTGGCTATTCAGATTTCCGGCTGACCCGACAGGTGCGCGAGGCGCTGGATCACGCCATGGAGCTGTTGGCCAGGTCGTATAACCAGACGACACTGCAGCTGCTGAAGGACACGTTGGAACAAGGTTTAGAGCAGGGCGATAGTTTGCCGGAACTGCGCGACCGGGTTGAACAAGTCTATGGCTTGTCTGACACCACCAGAGCGACCCAGGTGGCAGACACGGAAACCTTCAGGGTAGCCAATGAAGCGACCAAGTCCAGCTGGCAGCAAAGCGGCGTGGTAAAAACTATTAAGTGGTTTACTGCCGGTGATGAACTGGTCTGCGAGTTCTGCGCTGAACAGGACGGCAAAGTCATAGGCATTGATGAAAACTTTTATGACAAAGGTGATACTGCCACTGGCCGTGATGACGGCACCCTTAACCTCGATTACGACGATGTCGGAGCGCCGCCCTTGCACACTTCCTGCCGCTGCTATATCAGACCCGAAGACATTGAGCCTTAAACAAAAATCTATGAGGAAATTTATCAATCAGTTATTACATTACCTCCTGTTACAGCTGCAGAAAATCATTGACCCGGAAGCTGCCAGGCAAAACGCAGCAATCCAGCAAGCCCTGCAAGACGGTAAAGCAACCATTGAAGCTAAAGTCATCAGAGCCAATGGGCAAGAGGAAGATTTAGGAGTTATCTCGAAGCCACAGGTCAATCCAACAATTATTAACCAACTTAAGAAAGGAACATTCTAATATGTCAGACGAAACACAGCCAGCAGTCAATACTGGCAACCAAAACTTAAATGAAGTTAACCAAGAGCAATTGCCGACAGTCGACGGCTTAAAGGTGCTCAAAGTATTACAAGTAGTTATCGGTGAAGATACCGAGAAAAGCTATTTGTGCATTATGGAGGATGGAACCAAACAAGAAGTTCCTGCCTCTGTCTTTGGAGAATAATCGTATGAATGAATTACTACTTAATAACCCAATAGGAAATATCATTGAAAAGATTTTTAACTTGGCCACAGTCCTCACTACAGTAGGTAAAACCTGGCTTCGGGACAAGATTAACGAAACTGTCCAGACCACTGGCGATTACATTGGCTGGGGCACAGGCTCTGGCACTGCCGCAGCCGGTGATACGGCTCTCTTTACCGAAGCTGCGGAATCACGGGTAACGGCAACCAGAAGCGTGCCCACTTCAGACACGGTGCAGTGGGTTGGCACCTTAACCTCTGCTTCTGCCCAAACCATTACCAATGCCGGCAACTTTACCGCTTCCACCAGCGGCACATTAATTGTGCATGGTGACTTTACGGGTATTGTCTTGGCCATTAACGACCAGATTCAGTTCACTATCAAGATTCAGTTTACTTAATCAGTAAGCACATTAGATTAATTTCTTTGTTCTTTTTCCCCTATGTCAGTAGATAATGCTAAAAACTTTGCCAAGGTGACAGTTTCCACAGGCTACGATGCTTCGGCTACCAGCATTGTTTTAAGTAGCGGCGATGGAGCAAAACTCCCCACAGTTCCTTTTAATGTGGTGTGGTGGAACTCCACTGACTACGCAGACCCCAGCGATGATCCCAATGTCGAAATTGTGAGAGTTACGGCCAGAACAACTGACACCTTAACTGTTAGCCGTGCCCAGGAAGGCACCAGCGCATCAACCAAGAACACTTCCGGTAAAACCTACAAGATGATTGCCGGGCTGACGGCCAAGGTGATTAATACGGACTTGCAGCTGCCAGTCATGCGGGCTTGCACGGACTTTAGCGCCAGCGGCAGATTTGGCAACCAGTCATACAGTGGCAGTGGATCAGTTGTCTTTGACCAGTTTGGAGCAAACATCAAGACTGGCAGCACTGATTACAGTTCCGCGGATTTTAACTGGAATATCCTGGGGCAGAATACTCCGGCTATCTTTGCCGGCAGTCCGACCTTCAGTTGTTCCGTCTACCTGTTATCCGCGGCTCCAGGCAGCGGCAATGGAGAGTTCTTCTGCGGGCTGTCCACGCCGAATAACGCAGGCGGAGGCATGACCTGGACGGATCAGCACATTGGTTTTAAGTTCATCCGAACAGGCGGCAGCATCAGCGTCTACGGCACCCAGGCGGATAACACGGCGGAAAGCGCTACGGATGTTTTAACTACGCTGCAGAATAACGATTCCATCGAATTAATCATGAAAGTCAACGGCGCAGCCAGCGTGGATTACTACTACCGCAAGAATGGCGGCGCCCTGGTTGGCCCCGTTAACCTCACCGGCAATATGCCGACAGCCACTGGAGAACGGCAAGTCAGATTTGCCACCAATAACAAAGGAACGGCGTATACTTTTAACTTTAACATTACGAATGCTTCGTATGAACGATAACTAATTTATGCAATACGGCAACTCAACTTATGGGTCACTCGAATACGGAGGCGCGCTTAAAGTCTCCATACTCTATGCGCAAATACTCAATGTCGCGGAAAGCAGCATAATCAGCGTCAGCAGGGTGAGTGAGTTTTTGAGAACGCTTGCAGTCAGTGAAAACAACGCGGCAATGATGGTTCCCACAATCACTCATGTTGTCGTCTTCACAGTTGTTGAGGCTAGTGTAGCGGTATTAAATATCATTTCTACCTTTTTCCGAACCCTGACAACCAGCGCCAGCACGCTTGCAACACTGGTAACTCAAACCTTGCACACGATACTCATGGACGTTATTAGTTCGACTGTCGTGACGTTAAGCAATATTGTTTCATTTTTCCGCAGCCTTTCTGTTAGTGGAACAACGCAAGCAAGCGTAATAACTGTAGCCACCTATTTCCGCGCCTTGGCAATTACGGTAAATAGTCAAATAACCCTGTTCGTCACAGCCCTCTATCAGCGTGTGCTAACAGCTGCAACCACAATCCAGACACAGCTCAATACGATTACTACCTTTTTCAGAAATTTAATTACTGGCGCAGCAAGCATGGTATCTTTCCAAACCCAGGCAGTCCATTTCATCGATATGGTGGTAACTGAAGTTATCCAAGCCAGCAGCTTGGCTGGTAAATTTTTCTTGCGCCTGCTCCAAGCAGCAACAGATAGTGTGGCTTCACTTGCATCGCAAACCACTCACTACCTGGCATTAATAGTAACTGTCGTAACTAATGTTCTAATCAGTCGAGTGGTTATGCATTACCGAACGCTTGCAGTCACCACTATCAGCTTACTGACGCTATCCACCAAAGCCCTGCGCTATCTGGTTCTGGATGTTGTCGCATTCACCCTAGTGTCAATCAATAAGCTTGCTCAATTTTTAAAAAGTCTAACTATAAGCGCACCCATTACTGCTTCCCTTTCCATTATTAAAACCTTTACCAAAACATTAAGTGCTCTTACGCTCTCTGCCCTTGCTTTTATGACCCAGGTGTTTGCCAGTGACCGATCCAAGCGTCCGGCAGTCATTCTTAAGCAGAGTTTTCCTACCAGTATCACGCTAAGACAAAAGTAACCATGACCACCCTTAAAGTAATCCAAAATGACAAGCTCTATGACTTGAACTTTACCTTGCAAAACAACAGTGGTGGAGGACTGGACTTAACTGGCGCCACTATCTTGTTCAAAGCCCAGCAGACGAATAATCCCAATTTGAAGTTTAGCGGCAGTATGGTAATAGTCGGCAGTCCAGCAAGTGGCCAGTGCAAATACACGGTGCAGTCAGGAGACTTCAGTGTTACCGGGACATATACCGCAGAAATTGAGTTGACCTATCCAGGCGGCCAGATCATCAGCTTCGGAGACATACAGGTAATAGTGAGTCCCGAGCTTCCTAAACCTAACTAATTATTAAGTAAACCATTCTCAACGTTATGAACGAACAATTTAAAAAATTAACCGACGAAATCCGAACCAAACTAGCCGAGCACTTTGCGGGCAAAGAAGTGCAGAAAACAATTGAACAGATTAAAGCGGCAGAAGACACCGGCAGCTTTGAAGTGGTGGTTTCGACTGCAGATGTTGACCGCGCCGGAGAAACCATAGACCAGAACGGCTGGGACTTAAGTTTTTACAAACAAAACCCGATTGTCCTGTGGGCGCATGATTACTTTGGTTTGCCCATTGGCGTTACTACGTCCATTGAAGTAGTAGACGGCAAACTCGTAGCAAAGGGCAAGTTTGCGCCAGCAGACGCTAACCCGCTTGCCCAGCAAATCAGAAAACTCTATGACCTGAAGATTGTCCGCGCCACCTCGGTCGGGTTTATTCCCAAAGAAATGGACGGGGACAAAATCTTGAGCGCTGAGCTGTTGGAATTCTCCTTTGTGCCGGTGCCGGCTAACCCGTATGCGTTGTCTTTAATGAAACGAGCCAAACTGGAAAAGCAGGAAATCGCTGAGCTTATGACCAAAGGCATTGTAGTAAAAATAGATGAACCAGCAGAACCCGCTACAACTCATGCTGAAACAGGCAAGGAAAATAAAGAGAGCGAACCTGTTGGTGAACCAATTAAAGAAGATGAGGAAGATATTGAGTCAGAAGAACACAACGAACCCAACACTGGTGACAAATCAGAACTTACAGAACCAAAAGCGATTAAGGATTTCATCATCACGGAAAATATCGAAGCAGAAACAGCGTTAATTGAACTGGTGTATACGGATCAAAGCAAAAGCAAACCAGTAGCAATCACCAAAGAATTTCTGGAAACCTTGCGCAAGTTCAGCGCCGGTAAAGCTGGTCGGGTGCTGTCAGAACGGAACCGCAAGCTCATTTTTAACACAGTCGTATCCTTGCAAGAATCTGTGGCTGCTTTGCAGGAGTTGCTCAACGCAACCGAGGGTAGCCAAGGGGAGGAAACCGGAACGGATACCCGGTCCCTAAAACCAAAGGTCGGACCCGCAGGGGTCACTGAACGGGATGTGGCAGACTACATCTTAATTCAGCGGGTTCTGCGTTCAATTAATACCTCATCAAGCGATGCGTTGGCTCAATTTAACCAGCGCACTCGCAAGAAATAATTGTATGAATGAAGAAGCAATCAAAATATTGGAAGAACGGGTAAAGTCAGTTGTTGATGGCGTGATGGAATCCCGGCTTAAGGAAGTTGTGGGTCCCACCATTGCCCAGGAAGTCAGAGACATTGTCGAAAAGATGCGCCTGGAGCGTTTGCTCACGGGTCGTGACCGCTCAGGGTTAGATGAAGAACAAAAGAAGTCTTTTGTGGAAATCGTCAAAGCCGCAGCTGGTTACAAGATTAAGGCTAATGAAGCGTTAATCGAAGAACAGGATAGCCGCGGTGGGTTCCTCGTGCCAACCGAAGTGGCTGAAGCCATTCTGCGCATTGCCGCCTCAGTCGGTATCATCCTCTCCCAGGCGCAGAAGTGGCCAATGGGCACGGATTCTTTGGACATCCCGGCTTACACCGGAGCGTTCCTGGAAGGTGAATACTTAGGCGTTGACGTGGCAGGCAATGTCACTGCCTTAACCTTTGCGCAAGCACAGCTTGTCATGAAGAAGTGGCAGTTGGCGTTCGTGGTTGGTAACGACTTACTCAATGACGCTGGCATTGATCTGGCAGACTGGCTGCTAGCTTTAGGCGGTGAAGCTTTGGCTAACATGATTGACAAACAAGGGTTCATTGGCAGTGGAGCGCCGTTTGTTGGTGTGCTTAGTAACCCTGATGTCACAGCCTTTAACCTGGCCACTGGTAAAACCGGCTTTGCGAACTTTGATGTCTTAGCAGATTCCTCGGACATTATTGCCCAAGTGGAAGAATCAGTGCTTGACGGCGCTGCTTTCTACATGAACCGCACGGTCTGGGCAAAGCTGCGCAGTCAAAAAGATACCGCCGGTAACTTTATCCTGCCCTTTGCCGGAGCTGCGACCGGAGACATTCTCTCCACTAATCCAACAGGCGGCGGCGTCAAACCTGCGGGTCAAATCTTAGGCTTCCCGGTCTTTACCTCAAGGCACCTGCCTGCAGTGTCAGTTTCCGCAGTTAGCACCAAGTTTTTGGTGTTCGGCAACTTTAAGGCTGCAGCCTTTGGGCAGAAGAATGACTTAAGCGTAGCGCAATACACGTCCGGGTCATTTGGCGGCAAAGAAATTGCTCTGGCTGACCAAGTCGGCCTTGTTTACAAGAACCGGCATGCCTTCAACATTGTGTTGCCAGCGGCTTTTGCCGTAGCCAAGACTGCTGCGAGCTAAGAAGCGAGTATTGATAGATTAATAACCTTAGGCGATAGGGCTGGACATCCTCTCTGGCTCTACCCCTGAGAACAAGAAAGGAAAAACTAAGTATGTCAGATGATGAGAAAAAACCTTACAAAGTATTAAACCCCATCGCTCATGGTGGCCGCGTAGAACGCGGTGAGACCATTTACTTGACCGATGAGGAGGCTGCTGCTTTCAGCGCAGAAGATATCGAAGCCTTACCAGTCCCTGCAGACGCAAATAATGCAGGTGAAAACGTCGAAGGTGAGGCGCCTACGAGCGAGGCTGCTGAACATGAAAATACAGACAGCCAAGAAAGCACTGACGAACATGCGCACAGTCAATGATTGGGTTAAAAATGTAGTGTCCGTCCGTCCCATTGCCTCAAGCGGCGCCACCCATAATGGCGCGGCCATTGATACGCTTGGGTTCAACTCCTTGCTGGCTGACGTGGAGATCGGCGCGGCAACGGGAAGCCCTACCAGCTTTACCGTGGATGCCAAGCTGCAGGAATCTACCAATGGCTCGAGCGGCTGGGCTGATATCAGTGGCGCGAGCATCACCCAGCAAACTGCGGAGAGCAAATCTGCCCAGATTGCTTTGGAAGGACTGGGGGTTGGCACTAGAAAACGCTATGTCCGCGTAGTGATTACGACTGCGTTTGTTGGCGGCACAACTCCGACTATTCCCGTCGCTTCCGTGGTAGAACTCGGCAATCCTTACAGAAAACCAGTGGGCAATGCAGGTCTTGTTGGCGCTTAGTTTGAGCGCTGACTCTCGCGCCCATATATATAGATAAGGGCGCGGAGTTAACCCTTAACCTTAAAAGCCAACCATGTCAGCAGAAACCTTGTATCCCTATGCCTTAACCACCCTGCAGCGGGTCAAAGACCGCATTGGCATTACCGGCAGCAATTTAGACGCCCTGTTTATCAGGCTCATCAATGCCATGACTGACCACATTGAAAGCCAGTGCGGAGGCAGGCGGTTTTTGTCCACCAGTTATGTCAATGAGCAGTATTCGATTTCTGCGTCCGGGCAGCAGGAATACCTGGTGCTAAAACAAGCGCCAGTCACAGCCATTGCCAGTTTTCAATTCGCTATCGGACTGCCCCCGAACAAGCCGTATCAAGAGTTTCTGCCCACACTTTATGAACTGGTGGAAGGCGGCAAGTCAGGCATGATCAGGGTGTATGGCGGCATGGTCAGAGGCACGAATGTGGTCAGAGTCAGTTACACAGCCGGGTATCTTGTTGACTGGCCAAATGCCGGAAGCCCTACCCATACCTTGCCGGCAGACTTAAGCGATTTGTGCGAGCGCATGGTCATTAAAATCTTCAAACGCAGGGAAGCAGAAGGCAAAGCCAGGGAGGGCATGAATGTATCCCAGATTTTCTGGTCAGAAAAGACCACCCCAGAAGATCAGGATTGTTTAAACAGATATACCCGAGTGCCCATATTTGTATGATTGAATTCCAAGTAAAACACTTAGACCGCATAACTGCTGCGTTCCAGCGCTATCCCCAAGTAAGCAAGCCCTTGTTTGCCAGGGCAATTAACGCTCTTTTAGCAGAACTCCATAAACATGCCACTGACGAATATTTCCTGTTTAAAGCTCCAAGGGCTCTCAGAACCGGAAGACTTTCCAGCAGTTTCGCTGAAGGCATTAACCTGGCCAACCCCAGTAACCTCCAAGGCAGCATTGGTCCCCGAGTCCGCTATGCCATTTTCGTCCATGAAGGCACGAGCCGCGGCATTATCCCTAACCCCTTCATGGTGCGGATACTTAAAGCCAGCGAACCCAAAGGCGAAGAATACTTTGCCCAGGCTACCAGAGAGATTCTTGAGCAAGTCGTAACCGCTTAACTATGTCCCAGGAAACAAGCATAAAAAACAAAATACTGGAGAAACTGGAAACCTTGCTGCCGGATATCTTACGGGAAATCCAACTGGATGATTTTAAAACCGATTTCCTGATGCGCAACACTGCCCAGTTTCCCGTAGCCATTGTGACGCCCTCAACTATTGACTCTGTCATGACAGATAATCGGGATAACTTACGCACCTATACCTTTGAAGTCCTGATTGTAGAGAAAGGCGAAAATATTACAGACAATAGCGACATGGAAGACTTACGCGAAGCAGTCATGAACCTGTTTGACAATGATCCCACCTTGAGCGGTTTGTCTGATGGCGGCGTTGAGCCCACCAGCAGTCTGATTGCCGCCTTTAGCCATATTGATAAAAGTTTTGTGGGTTTCAGCATTACCCTTAAACCCAAAGCCTTAATTAATCTTAATTATTAAATCTATGCAACTTATTAACAAGAACAAAATGGTCAGTGAAGCAAACAACAAAGATGTAGAAAAAACTCCAATAAATACAAATGCAGAACAGGAGTTTCATTTTAGCGGGGATTTAGTGTATCTGCCTTTGGTCGTCAAGGCAAAAGACCTTGAGGAAGCAACAGAAAAATGGAAGACGCTGCGGGTGCCAATTAACCAGACCCCTCAAGCACAAATTATTAACCAAGAACAAGAGAAAGGATAATCTATGTCAAAAGGAATCGGCCGGCTGTTTGGAGTCGGCATTGCTAAAGAATCCACCAGAGGCACTGCCCAAAGCGCTGCCAGTTTCTGGATTCCCTTTGGCGAAGCAGCAGTTGAAGAAAAGGATCAAAAGATTATTGACGAACAGTCCTTTGGCGTGATTGAAGATTCTTTAGGCCAAAGCATTGTCAAACAATGGGCAGAAGTCAGCCTGAAGGCTCCCATTGGCGACAAGCACTTTCCGTTGTTATTGTTTGCTGCCTTAGGCTCACTGGCAACGAGCGCCAACGCAGACCCGTCAGGGAATGTCAAAGACCATACCATTACCGTAGCCCAGTCAGCCCAGCACCAAAGTCTGACCGTGTTTTTGAAAGACCCATTAGCTAATGCAGATTACAAACACGCCCTGGCTATGGTGGAAAACCTGGAAATTGATTACCAGTTAGGCAAGTTCCTGGATTATGTAGTAACCCTTCGAGCCAAAAAAGGAGTGTCTGCATCATTGACCACTGCCTATGCAACCGAAAACAGATTTTTACCCCAGCACGTCACCTTTAAAATGGCCAGCTCGCTATCCGGTCTTGCCGGAGCAGCAGCCACTAATCTCATGGCCCTGAAATTAAAATTCGCCAAGAACGTGGAAGACGATGAAATTTTGGGCAGTGTCTCACCCAATGACTTTCTAAACAAAGAATTCATGGTTGAAGGAGAGCTCGAAGCCTTGTGGAATGACGAGACGTTTAAGACATTAGCTCTTGCAGCTACACCCCAGGCTTTTCGGTTGGATATGAAAAATACTGATGTGACCATTGGCACCGCTGCCAACCCGGAAATCAGGATTGATTTAGCCAAAGTGGTTTTTAAGGAAATCACCAGACCGATTAAGATTAAAGATTTAGTAAAGCAAACCTTGTCGTTCCGCGGTCACTACTCGGCCAGCGACGCCAAGATGCTCACTATCTTAGCCACGAACCTGCAAGCCAGTTACTAACTATTAAACAAAGGACAAACATTATGCCGAGAGAAACTATTACCATAACCACGCCGCAGGACAAACACGCGCTGGTGCTTCATAGCTACATCACTGGCCGCGAGCAGCGAGCCCTCACCAATATCTTCCTCCAGAACATGGCTGACTTCAGCGTCAATCCCCATGAGCAGGACTTTAACGTCAAAAAGGTGAATCCCATGTTAGTTGATGAAGCAGACAACCTGGCCTGGAAAACTGTAGTTGTATCCATTGACGGGCACAAAGACGGTGATGTTATCACCGAAGGCACGGAACAAAAGACCTTCTCTGTTGTGGATGCCATTTTAGACATGAAGCTTGCCGACTACACCTTTGTCGTGGACAAGGTAAAGGACATTACCCAGGCTAAAGATTTTTTAGCCGATACGACCAGCTCGCCTATGACTATCAAAAGTTCCTAGCCACTGGTCAAGGTTCTTTAAGTCCGGATTTAGTCATGGCGATCATTTGCAGCCAGCTTGGCTACACCTACCAACAATACCTGTCCCAGCCCGCCTGGTTTATCCAGCTGCTATTACTCAAACTTCAGGAAGACAGTAATTACCAAAACCAGACCCTGAATCAATAACCATACTTCCCACTATATATATATTACTTCTTATGCCCCAGCAAAACATTGACATTGTCATTAAAGCCCAGGATGAAGCCTCCAAAGCCTTTGAAGGAATTAGCGATAAGGTCAAAGGATTAGGCGTGGCTTTTACTGCTGTGGGCGCGGTGATTACCACAGGCATGGGGTTTGCCATTAAAGCAGCCAGTGATGCCCAGGTGCAGATGCAGGGCGTAGACACCATTCTGTCTGCCATGAAAGATTCGAGCAAGACTGCAGCAGATGGCCTGAAAAACCACAGTGATGAAATGAAGTTAAGCAGTCTCAAAGCGCAGGAATTGCGGCAGAAAATTACTGATCTGGAGCAGTCCCACCACTTAAGCCGCATAAGCGTGGATGAGCACAGCAAGTCCATTGATGAAGCCAGAGTCAAAATGGCGCAGTATCAGGGACAATTGCAAAAGCTTGTGGAAAAGCAGGGAGAAAACAGCAATGCCTTAAAGCTGGCTAACAGTAACTGGGCAGATTACCGCGAACAAATCGTCAAAGCTGGTAAAGCTGCTTTGGATTTAGGCTTTGACGATGAAGCTACCAGTTTAAGCATTACCAAGCTCTTCCAGAGAACCGGAGACTTAACCAAAGCCATTGAGCTAAACCACTTGGCCATGGACTTGGCCAGAAGCAAACATATTGATTTGGCTACTGCCGGTAACTTAGTGGGGCTAGTCATGAGCGGCAATGCCCGGGTGTTAAAACAATATGGCATTGATATTAAGGATACGGCCACGCCCACTGAAGCTCTCTCTGAACTCCAAGTCAAACTCAAAGGCACGGCTGAAGACTATGCCAAGACCTTTGCCGGACAAAGCGATGTGTTAAAGGAAAAAGTCAGCAATATTGTCGAAGCTATTGGCG
>OBEQ011924291.1_pt1 | contig 17933 bp, 21 predicted proteins | sample 1670901 | NCBI WGS metagenome assembly OBEQ01 (sample SAMEA104232315, study PRJEB22302) | groundwater metagenome | biome: forest; feature: aquifer; material: groundwater | place: USA | collected 2011-08-07 | depth 5.4 m
GGAGTCCTTGTCGCCGCCGCGTTCTTCGTCTTGAACGATTTTGAAAAATTGAAAACCATATCATCATAAGCCATTAAGGGTAGCGAATTTTCAAACGAGACAGTATCTTAATTGTTTTCTCTGTCACGCCATTAAACTTTTCACCATTTAACTACCAATATGTTTAACTTCATTCCACAAAAAAACGAAAACCAAGAAGAAAATCCGGAAGCCGAAGTAGAGCTTGTGAAGGCGAGCTCCGTTCTCCCCAAGTCTAAACTAAACGAAGAGTTAGAAGACTTCGTTGAAGAGGTTGAGGGGCAACTGACTGTTGATGTGTATCAAACGCCCACTGAAATTGTTATTCAATCAACTGTCGCCGGCGTTGATCCGGACAACTTGGATATATCAATCACATCCGACTCCGTGACTATAAGAGGTCGGCGCGAAAAAAATGAAAGAGTAAAAGACGAAGATTATTTTTATCAAGAATGTTATTGGGGCAAATTTGCCCGCTCCATAATACTACCGCAAGAAATTGATCCCGACGAAGCCCATGCCTCTATCAAAAACGGGGTTCTAACGGTGCGTTTGCCAAAACTAAATCGCGAAAAAACCAAAAAATTAAAAGTACAACTGGACTAGACCCACTGCGCGGAACAAAAAAGCGGCCTCTTGGCCGCTATTTTTCATTTTTCATTTTTATCTTTTCCCTTATACCCTACACCCTGAACCCTAGACCCTTTTCCTATCCCCCCATTATTACATCAATCTCTTGGCTATTCAAAGTTTCCTTTTCCCTTAAAGCCGCCGCCATCTTGTCTAGAATTGCCCGCTTAGCAGTCAAAACTTCCTTCGCCCTCGCGTATTGTTGTTTAATAATCTCGGTAATTTTATCGTCGATTTTCTTATGAGTGTCCGATGAATAGTTCTTTGCTCCGAAATCACCGCCCAAAAAGATTTGAGTTTCGGTTCTGGGACTATAGCACACCGGTCCCAGATCATCATTCATGCCAAATTCGGTTATCATTCGTCTAGCGATTTCGGTAGCTCTTTCAAAATCATTGGAAGCTCCGCTGGTTACGCCTTTGCCAAGAATCTCCTCGGCAATGCGCCCGGATAGAAGCACCGCGATAAGATCCTGAAGATAGTCTTTGAAATAAAGGCGCCGGTCTTCTCTGGGGGTGCCATAGGTAGCTCCCAGAGACATTCCTCTGGGGACAATCGTCACTTTCTCAACCGGATCAGTATTAGTAAGAGTTTTTTGGACAATCGTATGCCCCGATTCATGATAGGCGATAATTTCCTTCTCTTTCTCAATCATATGATTGGGCTTCTTGAGTCCGCCAATTATTCTATCCCGCGCTTCTCGGAAATGTTCCATAGAAACCATCTCCTTGTTTTCCCGACCGGCTAGAAGCGCCGCTTCGTTCGCAAGGCTCGCGAGATCAGCTCCTGAAAATTGCGTTGTATTTCTGGCAATCTCGGCCAAGTCAATATCCCCATCCAGTTTTAATCCTTTAGTATGAATTTTCAAAATCCCCTCTCGCCCTTTAACATCGGGAAGATCAATCATGATTTTCCTGTCGAATCTTCCGGCTCGGACAAGAGCCGCATCCAAGAGATCCGGGCGGTTAGTGGCGCCCACTACAATAATAGGCTTTTCGCTTTCGTCAAAACCGTCCATTCTTACCAAAATTTGATTTAGCGTCTGTTCCCGCTCGTCGTGACTTACAACACTTCCGCTTCTCTTTTTGCCGACGGCATCAATTTCGTCAATGAATACAATGCACGGCGCGACCTCCTCGGCTTTATTAAAAAGATCGCGAGCTCGGGACGCCCCGACTCCGACAAACATTTCTACGAATCCCGAACCGCTTTCTGACAAAAACGGTACATCAGCTTCTCCGGCAATGGCTTTAGCCAGCAGTGTCTTGCCGCATCCCGGGGAGCCCACCATGAGCACACCTTTGGGTATTTTGGCGCCGAGTTTTTTATACTTATCGGGATTTTTCAGAAAGTCAACGATTTCTTTTACCTCTTCTTTGGCCTCGTCACAGCCGGCAACATCATCAAAGGTTATCTTTTTCTCACCCGGCATCGATTTCTTGGCTTTAGTGCTAAGCATCTCATTAAGCTTCGAGAGGTGACCTCCGCCACCGCCCAAAGCCCTTGCCATGATGGCTATAAATATTACCATCACCACCAGAGATACAAGGGCCATCCCCAACAAGTAACTCCAAATTGAAGGCGCTTCAGGCGCCCTGACTGTCACCTTTACGCCACCATCTCGCAGTTTTGAAACGAATTCGAGGTTGTTTACTACGTGTGGGTTTACCTCTATCACATACGTGACGTCATCTGACCCCTTCCACAAAAGTATTGAATCCCTTATCTCAACTTCGACAACCTGACCATTCTCGGCCAAGTTCATGAACTCGGTTATCGATTGGTATTTATCACTATTAACACGCGGTTTGAACATGCCATCAATCAAGTAATCCACCACCACTAAAAATCCGGCCATCAAAAGCAGTAGCACAATGAACGGTCCTGTTCTGCCCATCTTCCCCTCCCTATTCCCGCTTTGCCCGAGTGTATCTCTGGCTTCGCGGCTGTCAACGTTCGCTCTAATAATCTACTAAAAAAGGCTTTAAAAGTCAACCTCGCGCAAAAGGATTGCAAAAAATCTATAAATCTTATATAATCTAGAACAGTAAGCACCTTAAAGAATGGCCCGCATTTTACTGGAAAGGGGGTGAAGTTGCATGCCGCGGCGTCTAGGGAGGGTCGGCTTTGTGGGTTCCGGCGGCGGCTGTAACGGCGCCATCAGCGTTGGATTTTTGAAATGTCTGTATGAAAAGGGCATTGTCCCGGATTTTGCGCACAAGGTTTCTGTGAATGCCTTAAACTACGCCGCGTGCCTTTCTTCCGGTAGCACCGAAGGTCTGGTAAAGACTTGGGAAGAGTTGCAACGCAAAGGGCAAAACGCTATTTTCAATCGTCGCGATATTCCATTCAGAATTTGGGAAAATTCCATTTTTTCTAATAAGGGATTGCAGGTCATTATCAACTCATTGGACGCCAAGGCGATTGTTAATTCTCCGATTGAATTCCAATTCCCCGTTCATAACGAAACTCGCGGCAACGATTATCAGATAATTTCCAACCACGATCCTATTTTCAAAGACAACCCCGAGCTCATCAAGCGTTTTTTGTTGGCCGCGATAAGTCTCCCCGGATTCTTGGAGCCGATTGAAATCAACGGCGAATGGTATTCCGATGGTCTTTATCTTTCTTTGGAAGAAGCCATCCAGTTTGGATGCGATACTATCTTCGTTTTGATAAACGATCAGCCGCCGCTTGCCAATCCTCAACAGGCCAAGTGGTACAGCCGAATGGGTAATGGTTATACCATCACTCACGACAAGGCCGTTGGAGCTATTATTAAGGATAGCTTGGAAAAGCATCAGGATTTCAGCTTGTTTGAGGTTGGGGAATCTACTCCGATTTTCAAGCGTCTCTTGAGCTTCACCGCTTCGTTCCTGGTTCAGGGCGACATCGATCTTGTTCCTCACCGCATTGTGCCGATCGCGCCCACCGAGCAAATCCCGGAGCTCTCCACCGTCGGTTATGGCAAGCAATCAATAACTTTTGCGATCGAGCACGGTTACAAATGCGCCGCCGAGATTCTCGCGAAACTCCTGAAAACAAAAAACGATATATAAAAATACGCCACTCAATGAGTGGCTTTTTTGTTGGTTTCAGGCCAGACTCATGTGCATTTTATCCTTCGACCTGCCTGCCATTGGCCTGAGCCTGCAAGCGATGGCAGGCGGGGCGAAGTCTTCGAATTCTAGAAGTTACCTTTTTTACACCAAAGCGGAGCAATACAACCCCTCACGCTTATGAATTGGCTTTGAAAGATTGCCCAGAAATGGGGCTTTTTGGAGACTAAGACTTGGGGCTTGCGCCCCGGAGCGGGCTCCAAAAAGCCCCATTTTTGGGCAATCTGCTGTTGTGGGCTGTGGGGGGTTATATTGCGTAGCTACCTTGACAAAACCCTTGTAATATGCTATAATATAAGCAATAATGAGATACCTCCTACAAACGGAGGTTTTCGTTACTAAAGGCCTTAAAAGCCTTTAAATACTGCATATAGTCGCTTGCAGGCAGGTAGTAAAAGTAATTGAAACTATGAAATTCATAACTAAAGCATTTATATTGGGCATCGCGTCTATATCAGGCAAGTTGCTTGATGTGTTGAAAGGCGCTGGAAAAAGTCAGGTAATGGGCTTAGCTTTGCTTTTGACCTTTAACATTGCCTCTGCGGCCATAGCGCCGATTGCCGACCCTATTGATTTGAACGAAAGCATAATCGATTCCACTTCATTGGATAGCGCGGGAGCTCCGTTAAACGGCATGAAGAAAAGAGTGACGGTTACAATGACCGGCTATTCTTCAACTCCTGATCAAACCGACGATACTCCGTTTATAACCGCTACCGGCGACCATGTGGCCGATGGTATTGTGGCTGCCAACTTCTTGCCATTTAACACTTACGTGAAAATTCCAAAACTTTTTGGAGACAAGATATTCATTGTGAAAGACCGTATGAACAGACGCTATAGCGACAGAATGGATATATGGTTCCCTGATCGCGCTTCAGCTTTGAAGTTCGGTTTAAGAAAAGCCGAGATAGTTATTCTATAAAAGAATTCCAACCAAAAACGTGCTTAAGCGCGTTTTTGTTTTTAAAAAAGCGGCTCTAAGCCGCTAATTTTTTGATTCTACAATTTTAGCAATTCCTCTTCCGGAATCCTAAACCACTCCTCGCCCTCTTTTTTATCGCGAAGAGGATAAGGGAAGCTCTTGGCCCACTCTTCGTTGGTCATTTTGCAACACGGGTCAACGCAAGAACATTGAGGGGTACAAAGTTCTCCCCGATGCTTACGGCAATGCGTAGACTTAATGACACTAATCATTCCATCGCGCCATTCGCCCAGACTTTTCTCTGTTATCTCATCCAGCATTTTTTTTCGTGCCTCTACAGGAAAAGAAGATTCCGGATCAGTCCACCAATTGCGAATACAGGCTTCTGCTTCTTCGCGAGTGTCGCAGAACTCATCGGCGCCATGATCATGTCTAATTAGCTCATCTAGGCCATAGAAAATTTCATAGCCCTCCTTATCAGCCGCGATCGCCTCGGCTCGAGTATCGATGGGTTGAATAGACGGGAATGGACAGCCATCGATAGCCTCTCCCTCACTCACCAAAACATAAACCTCTACCACTTCGCATTGAATCGCTAAATTCAAACTAATCAGCGGAATCCAAACCTTGCTTCCTTTCGGATGAAATCCGATATTCAATACACTGAATTTGTATTCGGCCTCTCCCTGTCCGGCGATGTTCCCCCTATCAGCCATTGAAACATCCTCGCTCATTTTATAGCTCCTCCTCTTCTCCTGGTTCTGTTTGATTTTTCAGGTGTCCACAAGTCGGGCATTTAGCCGCGGCCGCTGACATGGCGCGTTTACGACGAATACGACAATTACGAGGAATTGGAGCCAGGGCTATAATCATATCGCCCGGCCGTACCAGACAACGCCCCTGCACCGTGGAGCCATTTCTTACGAGAGTAAATCTGGATACATCAAGGTTTAGCCTTTCTGTAAAAGCCTTTTTGATGCTAACCTTATTTTTTACCTTATAGTTACAAAGGTAGCCAGGCACCCTTCCGAGAGTCGCGAATCCCCGGTTATCCACTGCCCACCTCCTCATTTTAACCTCCGCCTATTATATCATCACTGTATATATTCTGTCAAGCTATGACGCAAGGCTGTTCGAAAATCTCCAATTTGTCATTCCTTCTTTGTCATTCCAGCCCCGCCTGCCGGCAGGCAGGGAAAGCAGGAATCCAGTCGTCTTAACAACCTGGATCCCAAATAGGATAAGAATCCTTTTGGGATGACAAAATTCCATATTCAACATTCTATATTCTATTGCGTAGCGCCTTTGACTTTGAAAAGTGTTTGGCGTATAGTGTATCTAGCACACTAACAACAAGAAAGGAGACGCAAGTGAGCGCCAAGGAACTTCCCCTGCCCAACCACTATTCTATAAGAAATGCCGTATGGAGCTATGACGCCCCAATCAATACTCTATTTGGTGAAGCCAATGCGTTCAAGAAAGAGCATAACATCACTCCCGTTTCCATCACAGACAAAAAAGCCCATCTCCTTTTGATAGATGCCCAAAAAGATTTTTGCTTTCCCGAGGGCGCGCTCTATGTGGGCGGCCGAACGGGTCGTGGCGCGGTAGAAGATTCGATGCGTATAGCCGAGTTTATCTATAAAAATTTGGGAATCTTGACCGGCATTACCGCGACACTTGACACCCACTACCCTTATCAAATCTTCTTTCCGACTTTTTGGCTCGACGCTAACGGAGCGCACCCCAACGCTCACACTACTATCACTTTTGAAGATGTTATTAGCGGCAAGTACCGTCCTAATCCGGCGTTAGTAGATGTTTTAAATATAAGCGAGGAGGAGTTAAAAGATCACGCGGTTTTTTACTGCAAAGAACTGGCAAGAACCGGTAAATATACGCTTTATCTTTGGCCGTTCCATTGCCTTTTGGGAAGTAATGGCCACAATATTGCCGGCATTATTGATGAGGCGATTCGCTTTCACTCTTTTGTGCGAAGCGCGCAACCCAATATTGTCATTAAGGGCACCGAGCCTTTGACTGAAAATTATTCCGTCTTTAGCCCGGAAGTAAAGCGAACACCCAGATATTCTCGCATTTTCCATCCGAACGAGAACTTGATTCAAAAACTTTTGGCCGAAGATATGTTGATTATCGCCGGTGAAGCCGCTAGCCATTGTGTTAAAAGCAGTATTGATGACTTGTTGGATTATATTAACCGCAAGGATAAAGCTTTGGCTAAGAAAGTTTATATCTTAATCGATTGCATGTCATCGGTTGCCGTCCCGGACGAAAAAGGCGGGTTTATCGCCGATTTTACTGATGTGGCAGAGACCGCCTTGAAGCGCTATGCCGCCGCCGGAATGAATCTTGTAAAATCCACCGATCCGATCGAATCCTTTCCGAACGGAGGTGCAAAATGATACTCGTCTACACCCATGAACTGCCCCCAGAGACATTTTCCAAATCTATCTTTTTGGCCGGACCTACTCCACGAGATAAAGACGTTAAATCGTGGCGTCCTGAAGCGTTGAAGATTTTAAGAGAGCTAAATTACGACGGCGTGGTGTTTGTTCCCGAAGACCGCAATGGTGAGAAATTTAAAGACTATGAAGGACAGATTGAATGGGAAGACAAATATCTTAACATGTCTGATGTTATAGTTTTCTGGATTCCTCGCGAGTTAAAGACCATGCCGGCATTTACTACTAACGACGAATGGGGTTATTGGAAGAATTCCGGAAAAGTTGTTTTCGGCGCTCCGCCTGAAGCAAAGAAAGTTTCTTATCAAAAGTATTATGCCAATAAATACTTTGTTCCCTCATCCGATACACTTAAAGGCACATTAGAAAACGCATTGAAATTATTGGAAGACGGCGACGAGCGTTCCGGTGGCGAGCGGTTCGTCCCCTACTACATTTGGCGCACTTGGCAATTTCAAAATTGGTATCAAGCGCAAAAGAAAGCCAGTAATACTCTCTGTGATGCTCGCGTTTTGTGGAATGTGCGAGTCGGGCCCCAAAAGCAATATCTTTACGCCTTCGGGCTTTGGGTTGATGTATATGTAAAAAGCGAGAATCGCCATAAACACAACGAGATGATTTTGTCTCGGCCGGATATTGCTTGCATCGCTCTTTATAAACGGAATGACGTATTAGAAGAAACCGAAGTTGTCTTGGTCAAAGAATTCAGAAGCCCCGCGAGAACGAATGATGGATTTGTTTGGGAATTGCCCGGTGGCTCGTCCCGCAAGCCCAATATTCCGCCACATGAGCTGGCGAGCGAAGAAGCATTTGAAGAAACGGGTTTAAAAATTTCCCCCGATCGTCTGACGCATCATGGCGCGAGGCAGTTAGCAGGCACCTTTTCCACCCATCAAGCTCATCTCTTCTCGGCGGAAATTACCGATGAAGAATTAAATTGGATAAAGTCGCAAAGCGGAAAAGTGTTTGGGCTAGATAGCGGCGAGGGCGAAACTGGCGAGCGCACCTATGTGCATGTTGTGAAAGTAAAAGACATTATCAAAGACAACCTCGTTGACTGGACCAATCTCGGCATGATTTTATCGGTCATCTCACAATCCCCCTCCTAAATCCTCCCCCTACAGCTTAGGGGGAGGAAAAAGGTGGGGGTTTTAAAATAAAAATGAGCCACACGGCTCTTTTTAAATACTAGCCCTTCGTAACTCCGCGCATATTTTTAGTCATAGCAAGACAATTTGTGGGTTCTAATAGTTTTAGACCAATCTGCGTCTTTCCCGCCATCGAGTATATTCTGCATCAATTCAACAGCTTGAGAGATGGTGCCGTTAATGCATTCGATGTGTGCTCCGCAATCAGTCGCGTTAACGCTATCCCATTTCGTTTCGATATCTAATGAACAAAAGTCGAATTTTATTAAAAGCGATAAAAACTTGGGGTAATCCGCCGTATTACGCTTGAAAAAGTTTTCTTCGTGAATACGGACCAAAACCTCCCGATTTTGTTTTTCGGACCAACGCTTCAGTTCTCTATCCAGTCCCCTATAAAGCATCACCCTAAATTCAAGCGGAGTAGGTTTCAATTTGCAAGATGGGTTAATAGTGTGGGCGTCAAAGATAAGCCGTGCGCCGTTCCAATCTATTGTTATATCATAGCCATAGCCTCCGCCGTCTCCACAGTCTTTTGAAGCATAATTGTCAAAAATGGGTTTAATTTTAGGAACTATGATTCGTGACTTAAATTCCTCAAAAATCGGGTTTATTGTATCCCAAAACTTATAATGTGATTCATCTTTTATCTTTCGGATTTGCCACAGATCGGACAAGCCCATCTCCCAGGTTTTAAAAAAGTCGCTTTCTTCTATCATATTTTTTAAGTCAGTAGAAGACGTGGTCATAAGGAGTATATCCATCCTTATGTTGTTCAAATCACCTATTCTCCAACCCCCATATCCTTGCGTTGGATTTTCATACCAATCGAGAGTTTCAACTATTGCGATAGATGCGATAGGGTCTTTAACAGACTTCATTAAATCAACGACCCGTAGAGCATTCTTTGGTGACCACTTGTAAACTGAAATCATTTTCCCCATTTTATCAAAAAGAAAAACAAAATGATAATCTCTACCAATCAAGGTATGGGGACCGTTAGCAAGCCATCCGTGCCCGTCTTCTTCAGCTTTTTCGTGGTGCGAGTATCTAGCGTGATCGCTTCGGTAAAATAAAACTTTTCCATTCATTGTGCCCTCGACGGCATTAACTAATTGAGGAACATTTTTTTCGTTTAAATTCTGTGATATTTGCTCAATCTCTCTCTTGTATTTTTCAAGGATCTCTTCTCGCGCAATCCGTTGCACGACATACCTCATTCCTGCAAGTCATGAATAGTATAGTAATTAAGACTTTCTTTGTCAAGATAAGAAAAACCCGCTTATGCGGGGTTACCAAAATTGGTTATTGGTAATTAGAAATTAATGCCTCTATATTTTATTCGCCACTGACAGAAAAAATTCTCTATCTTTAGGATGCGTGAGCAGATCAGGGACCTCATCTTTGGCGACCCAGCGCGCTTCGGGGTTGTCTTTATCAACCGGCTTGAGCTTCGTTTCTTTTGTTTTAAACAAAAACATCTCCATTTCTTTGAGCTCCGATTTATCTTCTCCTTTGCCGTCTCTGCTTATTTTGTATCTTTGATACTTACCTAGCTTCATTATAAATTCCAGATCAGTTACTCCGGATTCTTCATAAATCTCGCGCTTGGCCGCGGTTATGGCGTCTTCCCCCTGGTCAATGTGACCCTTGGGTAGTGACCACGCTACTCCTCGCTGATTCACAACCAAAACTTCCCCTTTTTTATTCAAGACCACCCCACCCGCGCTTTTAGTTTTCTTCATCTTCTCCCCCATAATATAACTGACCGGCTACTAAAAGATTAATTTAAATATTAAAATTGGTCAATTGCTTGTCGAGAGTTTATTTTAATCCTAATCATCGCCTTCATCTATCTCTTCATTCCATTCTAGATGGAAATCCGGATCCTCTGTTATTCCCCAAATTCTAAACGCCTCAATAACAATTAGTTTATTTTTTTCACATTCTTTTCGCGTTTCTTCAATCAGTTTTTGCAATTCAGCTTCAGTTATGCTGTCATGATTAATCTTTGACCAACGGGGATGATATTTGAAACTGACCCCGAAGCCGCGTCGGAATACCTTAACCTCGCCATCCGGCCCGACGAAATCGAGTGTTTTTATTATCCAATTAAAAGTTAGCTCCCTATACTCCGCTCCGTATCCGTTTTTAGATGGATACAGCTCAAGAGATCTTTCCAGCTTTGCTTCCGCCCGCTCTCTTTCTTCTCTCTCTCGAAAATCATAAAGATACGAATCTTTCAGCTTAACCCCAAACCACGGTATCGGATTAGTCTTTTTCACCACTTTCATTACTCCTCTCCTCCATTTAGAGCCCTTCATATATTAGCATATAAAGAAAATAAAAGCAATTGTCTGGAGTTGCTTTTGAATCTGATTATTAAAAAATTTTTTCCCCAAAAATTAAAATATAGTTCGAGCCGATGTTTTTCTACGGGCTCTTTTGCGGTTTTCAGTGGTGCGGCTCCGCCGCTTTTCGGATTTTTCGCGGGCGTCTCCAACTCGCAATTTCCTACGTGGTGCCCTCGAGAGGAATCGAACCTCTATTGCAAGATCCGCAATCTTGCGTCCTATCCGTTGAACGACAAGGGCTACTATTTTTTACCCACTCCAAAATAAAGGATTTGCATGAGCGTCAGCTAATATCCGAGAAGAACTCCCCGCAGGCAAGCTGGCTTGGTTCACCCGAATCTTATCGGGTGACAGCGCCGCCGAGGGAGAGCGGGCTCTCGCCGCAGGAGCGAGAGAACCGCGTTTCTTCGAGGATGTTAGTTGGCGCTCATGCAAATTCATCAAATCTTCAACCAATCAATCACCGCCTCAAGCAGAGTCTCTTCATGTTCTACTTCAGGAATTTCTTTAAGAAGCGCGGAGCGGACATTCCCCAATAATTCTTTCGGGACCAGTATATGAACATGCAATTTAAACCTGTGTTTGGGTTTCAACCACAGTCTAGCAAATTTTTTATTAGCTTGTCCATCGTTTACGTCCGCCTCGCTTCTTTTCAAAGAAAAACCCAAAAGCTCATCATAGTTGTAAACCAGATTGTTTCCTATTTTAACTTTATTATCAAACACCGCAATCGTGTGCGAGGCCGGTCTTCTTCCGCTCAAAATCGTCAAGAGTATCACTGATATTGCCAAAAAAATAGCAAAGAGAAAATTATTTTGCCACAATGAAACGGTAATTAAAATTATAGCCGCGAGGGCTAGGGCGTAGTACCAAGCCGGACTTTTTTCTCTGAATTCAAACTCGCTTGCTTCCCAAGTAATTTGAGCCATAGCTTTATTATACAACTAGAGCGCCTATGGTCTAGAGCCTGCATAATTTTTTGCAACAGTTATCTTTTCGTGCTGAATTGAGTTTACCCCGAACCCTATACCCCGAACCCTATACCCTGAATTGAATTTTCTATTATTATATCCAGTAGTTTTACAAACTCTATCCCCGCCGCCTTCGCCTGTTGCGGCAAAAGACTGGTTTTAGTTAGTCCAGGTATGGTGTTTATCTCCAGCGCATAAAAATGCCCCTTTTTATCCATTATCATATCGGTTCTCGAGAACCCGCGCGCGCCAATGGCATTATGCGCGACAACAGCTATCCGCTTCATCTCGGCGATTTTAGAGTCAGGCAATTTAGGCGGCGTTATTTCATCGGACGCACCTGACTCATACTTGGCGCTATAATCGAAAAACGATGATTTCTTGGGGATTATTTCTGTGGGTGGTAGAGCCTTGGTGGCGCCGTCAATTTCTAAAACCCCACAAGTAAATTCCCTTCCGGTTATGAATTGTTGCATCATAATATTCGGAGAATATTTAAGGGCTTTTTGTATGGCGTTGGGTATCAGGGCTTCATTTTTTATGATACTTACCCCGACGCTTGACCCCCGGTCTGCCGGTTTTATTACCATGGGGCAACCTTTAGCAACTCCCGGGACCCTCAACCCCGCGCCACTAAAGATCGCAAGCGAGGCAACCTTATCCATTCCCAACCGACTTGCTCCCGCCCTCGAGCCGGTGAATGGAACGCTTATTTTTTCCAATTCATTTTGAAGCGTTCCATCCTCTCCATATTCACCATGCATAGCTATAAACGCGGCGTGGACATTATTCTTTAGATCTTCTATCGGCATCGGCCACTCGCCTTTTTTTGAAATTATAATCGGCAGAATCTCATACTTATTCTTATCTAAATTATCGGCGACCATTTTACCGGTTTTTAACGACACCTCATGCTCTGCCGAAGGCCCGCCCGAGAGAACCGCAATGCGTAGTTTTTTGTTGTTCATACTTACATAACAAAACCATCCGTCGATGCGGATGGTTTTGTTATGAAATTACCTAAACCAATCAATCGTCCTCTCCCACCAAGATTTTTTCTTCGGTGCCTGTTCCGGCTTTTTTAATTCTTTAGTCAGTTGTTCATAGGCCGTTGCCTGATCCTCTGCTTGTCTTAGCTCGCGGCCCTCTGCTTCCCTCGCCTCTTTCTCACTTATTATTCTAGACAGGGCCTCTTTTTGAGCTTCTTTCTGCTTCTTCATCGTTTCTATCCTATTCTTCAAGTCCTCAAATCTTTTCATCGCCTCATCTTTTTTATTCTGCTTGGCGCCCTCCGACGACCTCTCCGCGGCCTTTCCTTCCGCGACCTCTCGCAATATCTTCAGTTGATCTTCGTGTCTTTTCGCTGTTTTCTCTTCGTCTCCTTTTGGAGCGTATAAAACTTTTTCTGCCTCCTCCGCCGTTTCCGTAGCTTTTTTCAATTTCTTACTCCGCGCCTCCATTATTATTTCTGCCGGCGTTTTCTCTGGCTTTACTATATTTACCTCCCCCATGGATTTCTCCGTTTTTTTAGCTTCAGCCATCGCCCTTCTCCTTTTTATTTGCGCCTCCGCCATGGGGATAATGGCTTCATTAGAAGTCCCGCTCGCGACCTCCGGCTTTTTCGCCAACTCGTCTTTAGCCCTCCTTGTGTATTTGCGGGCTTTTATTTTTTCTGTACCCAAATCCTGCATCGTCTCTTGTATCTCTTGCATTCTTTTTACTTCTTCTTGTGGCATTTTTTCCATATTTGATAAAAAATAGTTCCCAAAACTTGAGGAACTCTTTTTTGATAATAAGCTATATATCTATTATACATCATTATATTTAAAATCAACTGGGTAACTGTGAATAAAAAAATCACCCCGATAATCATCGGGGTGGAAATTTAGTTAATTCTAATTTCCGCTACAATTTCAATATTTCCGCGAATTCGCGTTACCGCCATGACGGTATCGCCCGGCTGGACATATTCATCCAAACCGGCTTCGTTTCCATTTCTCTGAATCTCGCAGTTCTTGACATCAATATCGAGTTTTTCAAAAACATCGCCGATTTTCATTTTTCCGCTCAATTCAAAATCGTGGAATTTTCCCGGTACCTTTACGAAAGTCGCCATTCCGCTGACTATCGGTTCAGCCGGGGTCGTCGCGGGATTAGCGGCCGGGACAGCATTCGTCGGAGTGTTTTGATTATCGCTCATTTTCTTCCCTCCTATTTTGTGGAGCCGGACCTTGGTTTTTGAACGATATCAAAGTTTTTAGTTATGATTCCAAACTTATCGCCCATCAACACAATAACTTCATGGTCAAAAGATTTCCCGGTTGCGAAGTTCGTCATAGTCTTAACAGCCAAGCCCGCAATCACTGCGACAGTTGATGCGATAGCTCTGTTAGTGCAAGCGCTTTCTTCGGCATCTTTATCTTCATACAAGGTCTTCTCGTATTTATCGGCATGAGGTATGGGCCTTATGGCATATATAGTACCCCATTCAGCCGCCATTCTGGTTTCAATCAATAGATCCACAAACGGCTTATACTTAATAGAATTAAGCCAGATTTCTTTGCGGCTCTTCATGGTGTCGGTCAAGACGAACACAATTCCCTTAACCTTTTGCTTTTCAAATCTCTCCGGGATAGCTTTGATTTCCACTCCGGCATTAGCCAGAATGAACGTTTTGAGAGCTTCAACTTTTAAATCGCCGACAGTTCCAAGTCCATAGGTTTGATTGGGTAGATTATGAGCCTCGATTTTATCAAAGTCATATACCGTTATATCTCGGCACCCCATTTTAGCCAGGAGCCATGTGATATACGATCCAGTCGCTCCGGCCCCAATTACAGTGATGGACTTCTTAAACTTTTCAGGCGAAAAGATAGCAAGCTGGCGCCAAAATTGAATATCATCGTATTTATTTGCCATCGAACTGTATCTCCACATTATTTATCGGCGGTAGTGGCGGTGGCGTTCCTGGCGCTCTTTCTTTTTCTTGCGACGCTTCGCTCGCCCCCCCACCGCCTTTGGAGCTTTTATTGTTAACGACCACCTCCTTTGCTCCTTCGTTGTCTTTAGCGTAGCTAGGTTTCGCTTCCTTCTCTTCGGCTTGGCCTCCGGTTGGAACTTCCCCAGCCGAGTAGTCTTGGAAGGCGAGGTTCGCCTCTTCTTTGCCATCAGGCGGCGGAGAAGGCGCTTCAGTATCTCTAATGTCCAGTCTTTGGCCGAGTATATGAACCGTAGGGCTCGGGAAGTAATTGGTTCGTCGAAAGGACGACACCTTTTTTTGTATTTCTCCTCTGATTCTTTTCTGTCGTTCGGAGTCAACTATCTCCGCCTCCCACGGGCAATCATAAACCAAAAACCCTTTCTTATAATCCACAAAAGTGAAAACGCACTTTCCTCCTCGCGTAAAAATTCCGCGGAGAAAGAAGTTATTTTCTTTAAATTCTTTAAGCATTTCATCATCCTGACCTGACGGTTCCGTCATGTCTCCGGGGTGCAAATGCCCCCAGAAAAGCATCTTTTCAACGATGCCTCGATTATCCTTGCCACCATTAGTGAGCTTGTAGCAAAGTTTGCCATACGCCGATGTGTCAAATTCGCAATGTGACCCCGAGACTTCTTGCTCTAATATAAATATCTTCTCAATCCTATACTTGGTAGCGTCGATTTTTTCTACCGTGCCCATCCAGCCAATTTCATCATTCCCCGCTTCTTGGACAATGCCTTGCATGTCAAGATAGGCATCATGAGACAAAACGATGGTCGGCGCTTCCGGCGCCCATCCAAAAAGTTCAATTTTAGCTTTGGCATCATCGTGCGGAGCCATTGGCTTCACTGGCTCCCTCTCCTCATCTTCATCACTCCATCTAAATCCGGTCATGGGTGAAAGCGGTCTCTTCCTTCCTCTGCTCATTTTTTTCTCCTTTCTTGCGCCGAATCACGAAACTCCAATTTTAGCGTTTTTTAGCCTCCGGCCAGAAATCAATTGTTTTGTAAGCCCGGAAGTCATCGCTCGCTTCATAGCTTTTGAGGTATTCGATTAACACTGACGTGAGCGCCGCGAACTTTCTCTCGGCTATCATTTGAGGGACGGTATCATGAATGTTCCCGAGACACGGCCTTCCATCATAGTTCACATGAGGGTGAGACCAGCGATTTTCAATTAGTCTCGTCAGGTTTTTTAAATTGATACAGCCATTTGATCCGTCGGTATAGACATCAATCTCGAACTCTCCTATGTCATAGATCCGCCCTTCATGTTCGATTTGTATGTTCTTCGTATAGATCGAGAGTTTAATTCCATCTATGTCCATGCCTTTGACATCAGGATGTTTCATTAATTGGTCGAACTCATCGCCGAATCTGGAGCTGAATTTATCAGAGTCGTTCTTTAATTTATCAAGCTCGTCTTTTTTTCTTATTGTTAGCCTAACCGTGTAAACGAGAGTTTTCTGATGCTGATCGATTTCCCCCTGAAGTCTCTCCACTTCTTTCTCTAGTTGCCCAATGAGCTTCGCCTTCCCCTCTTCCCCACAGAGCTCCATGTACTTTTGCCGTATTGTTACGGCATTAGACTTTTTAGGCGACGCCTTAGAAGTCTTTTTTCTGTGAGGCATTGGGGGCATCTCCGCGAACGCTATACCCTGAATGTCAGTCGGCTTACATGTAATATCGTCTCTAAGTATTCCCAAAACCCTGCACATTTCACTTAGATCGGTTGCCGGTATGGCAAAGCAGGTCATTTCATAGGGTGAGGCAATTCTTATTTTTGGCGCAAAATTAATCTTGGTCGCCCTTAGCTCTTCATAGCTTATCAGATCTTCAGGAAATGCGACCATTTGGTCGCCATCCATGGCTTCGCTCCTTTCCGGCTGAAACGCGTCAGGCCAACTGTCGATGTACAATGGCATCTCCGTTCCCCCCCTCCCTTTTTGTATTTCAATGAGCGCTCCACCTCGCTCTTTTCTAGAACCAGCCTTATTAAAGCAAAAATATAGACGGTCGTCAACCCCTTACGCTCTTCCCCAATATAAACTCCGCAGTCTAAAATCATGGGATAAAAAAACCGCTCTTCAGCGGTTTCATAAGTCTTCAGATGTTTCGTTTTCTTTTTGGTCATTGGACATAAGGGCGTACCCTATCAAGATGCCGGCCACTCCCCACATAACCACAAACCACAATAGCGCGATAACATCTAAAGCTAGCATGGCAAAAGAGAATATGATAAGGAACAAGCCTAGAATTTTCGCGGCTTCACCCACACCCACCTCCTCATTTTGCGCTGTCGCTATATTACCAACATCTATAAAGATTTGCAAATCTAAATTGCAAGGAGTCTGGCGCGCAGGCATTTCGCAGTTCTACTCATGCTCCTTAACCAGTTTTGGATTAGTCTCCATTTCATTCACTAAAGGACGAGAAGCTTCTACGGTAAGAGCCTGAACCTTATCGAACGAAAAATTTTCCATATCTCCTTGACCATAGATAACTATATCATCAGTAATTTTGATAAACGTATGCGCGCGTTTTTCCGCCTCATCTCTATAGCCGCGACTCACATAATGATTCGTGAGCGCTCGCACAACATCGCCACTTAACAAGTGTTTTAATTCCTTTTGAGTTTTAGCATCCTCCGGAGACTCTAATAGTTTATTAACTAATGTATTCATGCGCTCCCCAATAGAATCTATAAGATGAATTTCTCTTTCCTCTAAGGTCAAAAAAGCGCCCGGCAGAGGCCCTACTTTTTCAATATCGGCAGAGTTAAAGCGATCCTCTCCGAGAGCATCATCTATTCTATGAATGTTTGCGAGTATTTCCTGGCTTAAAGACGGGAATCCCTCTTGAACCGCCGTGTCATAATCTTGCACCAGCCACTCACGGCGTTCTTCAATCCACCCGGGATTTTTGGAAACATCAAAACCGGAATCCAATAAAATAGTCGTGCGTTCGAGGTTGGCTCGCGCCTCGGCCTCCTGATCGCCTTTCTTTTGCGCGGCCTTTACTCCTTGCTCCGCAAACGCATCGAGTAAGTTGATGGCTTTTTTGACTTTGGGATTTGAAAAATCATCAGGATCTTCAATGCCCTTCGATTTAAGGGCACGAAATGCGCGAACTACACTTTCGCGTGTTATGGCTTCCTTTTCGCGCTCCGGGCCCCCCAGTGTCGGCATTTTCTCTGACATAGTTTTGATTGGGTTAATTTCTGTTCAAATCTCTCCCTCATCCTCGCTCATTTTGTTTGCTGCGGTGAGGGAGGGATTTGAACCCTCGCGCCGGATTAACTCCGAC
>OBEQ012629498.1_pt1 | contig 17930 bp, 13 predicted proteins | sample 1670901 | NCBI WGS metagenome assembly OBEQ01 (sample SAMEA104232315, study PRJEB22302) | groundwater metagenome | biome: forest; feature: aquifer; material: groundwater | place: USA | collected 2011-08-07 | depth 5.4 m
AATGCCGCTTCATGCATCAAGCGGAATTCAGCGACGGTGTTAAAAAGCTGCAAGGCAAAAAGCTCGTCATCATCGGCTGTGGATCACAAGGCTTAACCCAAGGCCTAAATCTTCGTGACAGCGGATTAGACGTATCCTACGCCCTGCGTGACAGCGCTATTCAACAAAAACGTCAGTCATGGAAAAACGCGACACAAAATGGTTTTACTGTTGGCACCTATGAAGAACTAATCCCACAAGCGGATCTCGTCCTTAATCTCACTCCAGACAAACAACACTCTTCAGTAATCGAACAAGTGATGCCACTAATGAAAAAAGATGCATGCTTATCTTATTCGCACGGCTTCAATATAGTTGAAGAAGGCATGCAGATTCGTAAAGACATTACCGTCATTATGGTTGCACCAAAGTGCCCAGGTACTGAAGTGCGCGAAGAATACAAGCGCGGTTTTGGTGTGCCAACCCTTATTGCTGTGCACGCAGAAAATGATCCCAATGGCAACGGACTTGAAATCGCTAAAGCCTATGCCGCCGGCACTGGCGGTGATAGAGCTGGCGTACTTGAATCGTCGTTTATCGCAGAAGTTAAATCGGATCTGATGGGCGAACAAACTATTCTCTGCGGCATGCTGCAAACCGGTTCGCTGCTTTGTTATGACAAAATGATTGAGAAAGGAATTGATTCCGGCTATGCGTCGAAACTCGTGCAATACGGCTGGGAAGTTGTAACTGAAGGTTTAAAACACGGCGGCATCACTAATATGATGGATCGCCTATCCAATCCAGCCAAAATCAAAGCATTTAACCTAGCTGAAGAATTAAAAGGGATTATGACGCCGCTGTTTCAAAAACATATGGACGATATCATGAGCGGATCTTTCTCTACCACGATGATGAAGGACTGGGCTAACGACGATAAAAATTTATTGGGCTGGCGTGCAGCAACCGCTGAAACGGCTTTTGAAAAAGCGGTAAATGGCGACGTGAAAATTTCTGAACAGGAATTTTATGACCATGGCATCTTAATGGTCGCTATGGTTAAAGCAGGTGTTGAGCTTGCGTTTGAAACTATGGTCGACACCGGAATCCTCGATGAATCTGCCTATTATGAGTCACTGCATGAAACACCACTGATCGCCAACACGATTGCACGTAAAAAACTCTACGAAATGAATGTCGTTATCTCCGACACCGCAGAATACGGGTGCTATTTGTTTTCTCATGCATGCGTTCCATTGTTGCAAGGCTTCATGAAAAACATTGGCGCTGATGTGATTGGCAAGGGATTGGAGTTGAGCGATTTTGGCGTTGATAACAAAGAACTAATCTCGGTCAATGATACTATTCGCAACCATCCAGTTGAAATCATTGGACGTGAACTTCGCGGCCATATGACCGCAATGAAGAAAATCGTTTAATTGTTTGTGAAAGAAAAATGCCCCCGCTCCTAAGATAGGAACAGGGGCATTTTTTATGCGGGGCAGAATTTAAAAATTTAGACGCTCAGTACTTTTTCACCACGAGAGACGCCGGAGACACCAGAACGCACCACTTCAAGAATAACGTTCTCACCCACCGCTTCAACAAAGGCATCAAGCTTATCACTGGTACCCGTAATTTGAATGGTATATACAGAGGGGCACACATCAACGATTTGACCACGAAAAATATCAACGCATCTTTTCACTTCAGCGCGTTGCGCGCCAGACGCTTTAACTTTTATTAACATCAACTCGCGTTCAATGTGTTCGCCTTCAGTCAAATCGACCAATTTTACTACATCAATTAACTTATTTAATTGTTTGGTGATTCGCTCAATCTTTTGATCGTCACCGATTGTGGTTAACGTCAACCTGGAAAGTGTTTCGTCTTCCGTAGGTGCGACTGTTAATGTCTCGATGTTGTAACCTCGTTGGGAGAATAACCCAACGACACGAGAAAGTGCTCCAGGAGCATTTTCGAGTAATACAGAAATAATTCGACGCATTTGGCTTACTCCATCTCTCTACTCAAAATCATGTCACACATGGCGCCATTGGGAGCCCGCAACATCGGGTAAACATGCTCGTTGCGATCCACATGGATATCCATAAACACCAACCGATCTTTAAGACTAAAAGCCTCGCGCATTCTTTCCTCCAACTCGTTGAATTTATCCACGCGCATGCCGACATGGCCATAGGCCTCGGCTAATTTAACAAAATCAGGCAGAGAGTCTTCATAAGTACTTTGAGAATAGCGGCCGTCATACTGCATATCTTGCCACTGCTTTACCATGCCCAAAGACTGGTTGTTAATGTTAATTATTTTCACCGGTAGATTGTATTGAGTGCAGGTTGCCAGCTCTTGAATGTTCATTTGAATACTTCCTTCGCCGGTAACACACGCGACCTCTGCATCACGAAAAGCGAGCTTTATACCCATAGCGGCCGGCAAGCCAAAACCCATGGTTCCCAGACCACCGGAATTAATCCAACGCCGGGGTTTGTCGAAGCGGTAGTACTGCGCGGCAAACATTTGATGCTGACCGACATCTGAAGTAATAAATGCATCGCCCTTGGTGACCTTGTACAACATCTCAATGACTTGCTGCGGTTTCATCATGTCTGAATCATCAGTGCGATAACGCTTACCGGTAAACAGTCCTTGTTGCGAACGCCAATCTTCAATTTGCTTCCACCAGATTGCCAATGCTTCCGCATCAGGTGCTTGATCCGCTTCTTTGAGCAATCCGATCATCTCTTTTAAAACGCTATCAACGGGACCCACGATAGGGATATCCGCAGTAATCGTTTTCGAGATCGAGGCAGGATCAATATCAATATGAATAATTTTCGCATCGGGACAAAACTTGGAAGGCGTATTTGTTACGCGGTCATCAAAACGCGCACCGACTGCCAATATGACATCGCTGTGATGCATAGCCATGTTAGCTTCGTAAAATCCATGCATACCCAGCATACCCAAGAACTGTCGATCAGTCCCCGGAAAAGCCCCGAGCCCCATCAAGGTATTCGTCACCGGATAGTTAAGCAAATGCGCCAGCTCGGTTAGCAACTCTGAACCTTCACCTTGCACAACTCCACCACCGGCATAAATAATTGGCCGCCGCGCAGCGATTAATACTTCCATCGCTTTTTTAATCTGCCCTGAATGACCACGTGTGGCAGGCTGGTAGGAACGCAATTTTACTTTCTTCGGATAATTGTACTCAAACTTATTGTAAGGACTGGTTAAGTCTTTCGGCACGTCAATAACCACAGGGCCAGGTCTACCAGTGGACGCAATATAAAATGCCTTTTTGATGATCTCAGGTATCTCAGCGGCATTATTGACAAGAAAGCTGTGTTTTACGATAGGTCGAGACACGCCGACCATATCGGTTTCTTGAAATGCATCATCGCCTATTAGATGACTTTGGACCTGACCGGAAATAACCACGATCGGAATAGAATCCATATAAGCAGTCGCAATTCCCGTGATGGCATTGGTCGCACCTGGACCAGATGTAACGAGCACCGCACCAGTTCTGCCTGTTGCCCTTGCATAACCATCGGCTGCATGGACCGCCGCCTGCTCATGCCGCACTAAAATATGCTTAATCTTGTTTTGTTTGAACAACGCATCGTAAATATGCAGCGCTGCTCCTCCCGGGTAACCAAATATGTATTCAACGCCTTCGTCTTGCAACGCGCGAGCAATCATATCTCCGCCTGATAGCATCTCCACTGTCCGTTCCTCTAATTAAATGCTCTACTTAAATGGCCCGCTCTAAGATTTTCCGAAGACTATTTCTTAACGAGCAAATACACAAAAACTGCTAAGCAATGATATGTGCGCAATCAAAAATCGCGCAGACAGCACAACTACACAGAAACACATGTTCAATTGAAGAGTAAGAGTTTGCCTCTCCCACGCGCAGTAGCACAGTGATTGGGTGACGGGCTGGGCAGTGAGGGGTAACATGCCCATGATCTGAAGATTAACTAGCGACCAGCACGGCCGACAGGCTAACTTAAGATCTTTCTCATCGATGTAAAAATAGACACTGTTTGTATCTGATTATCGAAAGCAGCCACCGTTGTTATCGGTTATGCTGCCCCATCGAGAAGACCTAGCATTGTTTATATTATGGTACCTTTTGTCAACAGTAACTGAAAATAGACTATTATTATCGTTAGCTTAGCCGATTGTTAAAAGCAGATGCCAAAATCGGAATAAATTCTCACTTTAAAAGTAATTAGGTCACGAAGGATCCACTATGAAGATCAACGTTGCTCTTAGCCGCTGCGACAATCAAATAATTTACCTGTGTTTATGTAGCCTGCTTTTCTTGCCTTTAGTTTTCTGGCCTTTAGAAAGTTTCGCCGCAGTTTATAAATGGCAGGATGACAATGGGATGACTCATTACACAGAATATCCGCCAGAAGGTAGACCATCTGAACTGATTACCACTAATCACAAGGCACCCTCCCAGCCCTATGTGCCAGGCTCACAATCTGATGATCCGAAAACTTCCGCAACGACTTCCGCAGCCACACCGGAGAAACAAGCTGAGGATAAAAAATATTGCGATATCGCCCGAAAAAATCTCGAAACCCTCCAACAACATCCGCGCATAAGAAAACAGGATAAAGACGGAAACTATTACTATTTAGATGAGGGGCAAAAACAAGCTGAAGTGAGCACTGCAACAAAGGGTGTTGCAGAGTACTGTAAATAAAGGTACTGCAAATAACAACAGCTACACCCTCTCAATGCGCTTATGCTTTCGAGAATACCATCACGTCATTTCGCACATGAACTTTAATGACATCCCCAATTGCATAGGTACCTTGTAATATCTCCTGCGCCAACGGATTTTCAAGATACTGCTGAATTGCTCGTTTTAATGGTCGCGCGCCGTAGATCGGATCATAGCCTGCTTCAACCAATTTTTCTAAAGCAGCATCGCTTAATTCAAGTCCGAGATCACGCTCTGCCAAACGCTGTCTCAAGTGCCCAATTTGAATTGATGCAATACCTTTAATTTGCTGTTGCGACAACGGATGAAATACCACCGTTTCATCAATTCGATTGATAAACTCAGGTCTGAATCCTTTGGAGACTATTTCCATAACGGCATCCCGCATCTCTTCATACGAGGATTTGCCTGACATGGCCTGAATTACATCAGAGCCAATGTTCGAGGTCATCACTATAACCGTGTTTTTAAAGTTTACCGTTCTGCCCTGCCCGTCAGTTAGACGGCCATCATCCAATACCTGCAGCAGAATATTAAAAACATCGGGGTGTGCTTTCTCAATTTCATCCAATAACAGAACCGAGTAAGGACGACGGCGCACAGCTTCCGTTAAATATCCCCCTTCGTCATATCCAACATATCCTGGAGGCGCACCAATCAGTCGAGCAACCGAGTGTTTTTCCATAAACTCAGACATATCGATGCGCACCATCGCATCTTGCGTATCAAATAAAAATTCTGCCAGCGATTTACACAGCTCTGTCTTACCAACACCTGTTGGGCCTAGAAATAGAAATGAGCCATTGGGTCGATTAGGATCAGAAAGGCCCGCGCGCGATCGTCGCACCGCATTTGCAACAGCAACCACAGCTTCGTGCTGACCGACAACTCGTTGATGCAAAGATTCTTCCATGCGCAGCAATTTTTCTTTATCGCTCTCCAGCATTTTAGAAACTGGGATGCCTGTCCATTTAGAAACAATCTCTGCAATCTCTTCCTCGGTAACTTTATTGCGCAGCAGTTTCATCTCCATCATTTCAGCCTGGCTTGCCATATCGAGCTGTTTTTCGAGCGCAGGAATAATTCCGTACTGCAATTCAGACATTCGACTAAGGTCACCAGCACGTCGCGCGGCTTCGAGTTCTTGCCGCGCCTGATCAAGATCACTCTTGATTTGATGCGTGCCGTGCAGTGCGGCTTTTTCGGCTTTCCAGATTTCATTAAGATCCGCAAACTCTCTCTCAGCAATCTCAATCTCTGCATCGAGTTTCGCCAACTGTTTTTTCGCAGCAGGATCTGTATCCTTTTTAACGGCTTCTCGTTCGATTTTTAATTGAATTAAGCGTCGCTCCAACCGGTCCATCTCTTCCGGTTTGGAATCTATCTCCATGCGGATTCGGCTCGCAGCCTCATCCACCAAATCGATTGCCTTGTCCGGCAATTTGCGGTCGGCGATATAACGCTGTGAAAGCTTTACCGACGCAATGATGGCTGCATCGGTGATATCAACACCGTGATGAACTTCGTATTTTTCTTTTAATCCGCGCAAGATAGCAATGGTGTCTTCTTCATTGGGCTCATCGACTAATACCTTTTGAAAACGTCGCTCCAAAGCGGCATCTTTTTCAACATATTTTCGATACTCGTCCAGTGTTGTAGCGCCAACACAATGTAGTTCACCGCGCGCCAGAGCAGGCTTCAACATATTGCCGGCATCTATTGAACCTTCTGCTTTACCGGCACCAACCATGGTATGCATCTCATCAATAAACAGAATAACTCGACCTTCCTGTTTTGACACTTCAGTCAAAACTGCCTTCAGTCGTTCTTCAAATTCGCCGCGAAATTTCGCGCCGGCGAGCAGCGAACCCATATCCAGTGCCAGCAAACGTTTGTCTTTAAGACCTTCCGGCACTTCGCGATTGACGATGCGTTGCGCGAGCCCTTCGACGATCGCAGTTTTACCAACCCCAGGATCGCCAATTAAAACGGGATTATTTTTAGTACGGCGTTGTAACACTTGAATGGTGCGACGAATTTCGTCATCTCGTCCGATAACCGGATCAAGTTCGCCTTTTTCTGCACGTTGCGTGAGATCAATGGTATATTTTTCTAACGCCTGGCGCGAACCCTCGTCTTCTGGCGAACCGCCACTTGATGTACCACGCAGATTTTTAATGGCTCGCTCAAGATTATTTTTATTTACGCCAAACTCTTTTAACAAGTTTCCGGCAATGCCTTTTTCTTCCAGCATGGTCAACAGCACAATTTCGGAGGTAATAAATTTGTCGTCATGCTGTTGGGAAAATTTATCCGCCAGATTTAGCATGCGCGCCATTTCAGGCGACATGTGCACATCACCCGTGTGCTGCTTAACTTTTGGCAACGAATCGAGATGTTCTTTGAGTTTTTTTCGCAGGTTTTCGACATCAACCCCCAACTGCAACAACAGAGGACGAACTGTGCTATTGGGCTGTTCCAACATCGCCGACAACAAATGTGCCGACTCCATGAAATTATGATCCTTACCCAACGCGATCGATTGAGCATCAGAAAGTGCGACTTGCAGTTGATTGGTTAAACGATCAATACGCATATGTATTCCCTAAAGATATTGAGCAACCTACGCGTGCCGAATAGGTCTATTTAATCCAGTATTTCTGTTCTCTATTCAGCATAGTAAATTGGGGCTGAATAGAAGTAATCAAGAGATAAAATTTGATAGTCTCGACTGTGCAAACGATGAATGGCATTAACTAATCATCAAGAAAAATCAAACTTGCCATGCGCCCCGTCTGCCCATCACGACGATAGGAATAAAACAGATCGGCTTGTTGATATGTACAATAGCTACCACCAAAGACTTTCTCAATCCCTGCAGCATGCAACTTTATGCGCGCTAATTGATATAGATCAGCATAGTAGTGTTGTGAACGATGGCACGAGGGGCTAAATGATTTTTCCATCGCAGAGCGAAGATGAGGGGAGCTGGCTGATTGCAAGAATGCTTGCTTAACTTCTTCGCCAACTTCGAAGTGTTGATGACTAATAGCTGGCCCTAAATAGGCCAATAACTCTCCATCCTGTGGGTCAAAAAAAGCGGCTGTTCGCTCTAAAATACCCGCCGCAAGTCCCCGCCAGCCGGCATGGGTAACTCCGACACGAGTACCCGTTGCATTGGCAAAAAAGACCGGTAAGCAATCTGCGGTTAAGATTGCGCAAACAACGCCGCGAGATCGCGTGGTCACGGCATCTGCTTTTACCGTTGAGGTGGGCTGTGCAATATCGAGCACATCAATGCCGTGGACTTGCTCTAGCCACTGAATTGAGGGAGGGATACCGAACGCTGCCAAGTGGAGACGATTAGCATTAACGGTTTGCTCCGCATCGCCAACGTGTAGCGCCAAATTAAAGCTATCAAAAGGTGCTTCGCTAACACCACCTCGGCGTGTGGTGATAAACGCCTTCACTCGAGAGGGAACTGGCCACTCAGGAATAATCACGCTTGATCTCATTCAGAATTATCTTTTTCCAATTCTTTTATTAACATTAACAGATCGTCTGGCAGATCAATTTCCCAATCCATGTACTCTTCTGTTTCTGGATGAATCAAGCCGAGGCGCCGTGCATGCAAGGCCTGACGAGGAAATTCCCGCAAGAGTTTAACCAGTTCTGCAGAAGTGCCGCGCGGAATTTTAAATCTCCCGCCATAAAGTGAATCGCCCACCAATGGATGATTGATATGTGCCAGGTGAACTCTGATTTGATGAGTTCGCCCGGTCTCAAGTTTTACCGTGATGTGTATATGATTTTTGAAACGCTTAATTAATCGGTAATGAGTAACGGCTTCTTTGCCATTGGTATCATTCACCGCCATTTTTTTGCGTTGCGTGGGGTGTCGACCGATGGGCAGATTAACAGTGCCGCCGCCCGTCATGTCGCCAATCACAATCGCTTCATACTCACGACTCACGCTGCGGTCCTGCAACTGACGCACCAAATGGTTATGGGCGATTAAATTTTTTGCTACCACCATCAATCCCGTGGTGTCCTTATCCAGTCGATGTACAATACCGGCGCGGGGCACCGTTTCCAGCAGCTGATGATGGTGGAGCAGGGCATTCAGCAAAGTCCCCTGGTAATTGCCAGCCGCAGGGTGAACCACCAAATTGGCCGGTTTATTGATAACAATAATAGAGTCATCTTCATAAACAATATCGAGCGGAATCTCTTCAGCCACCCAGGCTTCTTCGGCCTCCAATTCAGCACAGACTTTCAGTAGTGCGCCACCCCAAAGCTTATCTTTCGCTCGTTTTTCACCCCCATCAACGGTGAGCTCACCTGACTTAATCCATTCTTGCAAACGGGAACGGGAATAGTCGGGGAACAATTCCGCTGCTATTTGGTCAAACCGCATGCCTCCTAACTCTTCAGGAACGTGGGCTTCTAATTCGATTCGCTGTGGCATGTGTTGTGGCCTAAGTACGACTAGTTAAAAATTAAACTCAATTGCAAGATTATACGCGGAAAATTTAATTTATGAGTGCCCTCCTCACCTTGCTATGATTAAATACCGCCGCTATCGAATGAGAGCTACACTGATCTGGCTTAATGCTTTGAAGGAACTTCTGGGTTAACAAATGGACAAGACAAAAATTATTCTAAAGACAAAGACTATCCTAAAGACAAAAACCGTCCTAAAGACAAAGATAGTTTTAGTTGCACTGCTCATCACTTTGTTATCTGCCTGCTCTTCTAATGATTCCAAAGAGGAAGCCGAACTGTCAGAAAAAGAATATTACGATACCGCGCAAAAATATCTAGAGAACGACCAATACGCGTTGGCAATTACTAATCTGCAACAACTTGAAACTCGCTACCCGTTTGGCCCCTACGCAGAACAGGCGCAGCTCGAATTGATTTTTGCCTATTACAAAAACTATGAACCTGAGGCAGCGGCCGCGTCAGCTGATCGCTTTATTCGCCTGCATCCGCAGCATCCAAATGTCGACTATGCATATTATATGAAAGGTCTGTCTTCATTTACTGAAGGACAGGGCCTGTTCGAGCGTTTTATGCCAACGGACCTCACCAAGCGTGATCCAGGCGCTGCACGCAAGTCATTTAACGATTTTCAGCAATTGCTCGCCAGCTTTCCAAACAGCAAATATGCGCCAGACGCCAAGAAGCGCATGATTTATCTGCGTAATCTGTTAGCACGACTCGAAATACACGCAGCCAATTATTATTTCAAACGCGGCGCCTATCTGGCGGCAGCCAATCGCGGTCGCCACGTGCTCGAACACTACCAAGGCTGTCCCGCGGTTGCCGATGGCCTAGCTGTGATGGCCCATGCGTATCACCTGCTTGGCTATGATGATCTGGCGGATGATGCTATTAAAGTGTTGGCGCTTAACTTTCCGAGCCACCCAGCGTTCGATAAGAGTGGACAATTTGTTTATCGCGAAAATATTTCCGGTAATGAGCGCTCATGGGTAAATGTGCTGACGCTGGGATTTGTAAATTCACCACCCGAGCCAGGTTATGACACTCGAATAGACAAAGATTAAAACTAAGAATCGATCTTTCTACTCACCCACTTTCCACCCTGAGGTGATCGGGTAACGCCGATCACGGCCAAAACCGCGCCCTGTTATGCGTACACCCACCGGTGCCTGACGGCGTTTGTATTCATTGAGATCGACCATTCGTATTACACGCCGCACCATATCTGCGGCAAATCCTTCGGCTATGATGGCATCGGCACTGTAATCCTGCTCAACGTAAAGATAGAGAATTTTATCTAACACAACATAAGGTGGGAGACTGTCTTCATCCTTTTGATCGGGTGCTAGTTCTGCAGAGGGAGGTCGATCAATCACGCGCGGTGGAATCGCGGGAGAAATCGTATTTCGATATTTCGCCAATTCAAACACCAAGGTTTTTGGCACATCCTTTAACACATCAAATCCCCCGGCCATATCGCCATACAGTGTCGAGTAGCCGACGGCCATCTCACTTTTATTACCCGTGGTTAAAACCAGAAAGCCTTTTTTATTGGAGATCGCCATTAATAACACACCGCGACAACGGGCCTGTAAATTTTCTTCTGTGGTATCTTTTTTTAGACCGGCAAACTCTGCCTCGAGTGTCGCCATAAAAGCTTCGTACATAGGTTCGATAGAAAGCGAACTGTAGGCAACATCTAACAGTTTAGACTGCGCGTAAGCATCATCCTCACTCATCTGCGAGGTATATCGAAAGGGCATCATCACGGCTTCTACTCTTTCCTTACCTAATGCATCAACCGCGATCGCCAGCGTTAAACCGGAATCAATTCCCCCTGATAACCCCAGCACTACACCTTTGAAGCGATTCTTATTCACATAATCTCTCACCCCGACGACCAAGGCTTGATACACGGAGGGAAGCAACGACAGCTCTGCAGACATCTCCTGCTTTTCAATACCGGCGTGAGTAGATACATCAACTTTGACTAAATGCAGGTGTTCTTCAAACGCCGGTGACAAAGCTACAACCTCGCCTTGACGATTAACCGCCATGGAATTTCCATCAAAGACCAATTCATCCTGTCCGCCCACTTGGTTGACGTAAATGATTGGCATATTGCCCTGTAGGGCGCGAGTCGCTAATTGCGCTTTGCGTTCCTGCAGTTTTTCCACATGAAACGGCGATGCATTTAAATTTATCATTAATTCTGCACCGGAATTTTTGCACAACTCCATGGGCTCGGCGTACCAGATATCTTCACAGATACTTAACCCGACCTTCACGCCTTTGATCTCAATTACAGTGGCAGTAGTGCCAGGCGCAAAATAGCGTACTTCATCAAAAACACGATAATTCGGCAATTTTTGTTTCGCATATTGCGCAATTATTTCCCCTCGATAAATAACACCAGCCATATTAAAAAGCTGGTCATCGCTTAACATCGGGTAACCAACAACGACGTAGACATCAAGCATCGCGGTCTTGAGTGTCTGCAATGCATTATCGATCCGCGTTTTGATACTCGGTCGTAAGAGCAGATCTTCGGGGGGATAACCTGTCAGGGTCAGTTCTGGAAACACAATCACGTCAGGTGCATAAAGTTCTTGTGCAGTTTGAATGCGCTTAATAATAAGCTCGGTATTGCCGTGAATATCTCCGACCAATGGATTTATCTGCGCCATGATGATATTCAGCTGTGCCATACCTTCCTCTGATCAAATATTGTCAAAATCTACCTTTTGCGTGGAGTATTTTGAGTCATACCGAATTATTTAGCAAAGCCAAGAACCCAGTAGAATGATTATAAGTTTCAACTTTCCAGCTAGCCTATATACTCAAGTGAACCGGTCTGATTAAACAGAACAGTTTTTAACTCACTGCAAATCTGAACTTTTATCCTATATGGCGACCAGCACAACAGCAGGGCTACTTTCGACAAACCGTGATTTGTTAAAAATCTACACCTATTATCGCTTACTATTGTCGAGCATTCTCTTATTGCTAAGCAAATGGGCACTAGATCAGGACTTCGTTGGCCATACGTCACCACAATTATTTCTCATAGCGGCCAGTACCTATACGGCGATAAATTTAACTATCTTATTCGCACTATTGCGCACACAGTTTCATTCCACAGTGGAACAAACTTTCGTGGTCATCGTTATCGATATCTTCGCCCTCGGCTTGCTCATGCACACCAGTGGCGGTATCGCAAGCGGCTTGGGTGTGCTAATTATTATTTCTGTAGCCGCGGGCAGTATCTTTCTGCCAAAACAGATCGCCACCCTTTTGGCCGCCATTGCAACCACTATTATCATCAGCCAGAGTATTATTACTTCCTATAACGAGGGCGGAAATAGCCGGGATATTTTCCAGTCTGGTCTGCTAGGAATGCTTTTATTCACCACCTCTTTCATATTCCAAAATTTATCGAAAAGGATCTTCACCAGCACCCAAATTGCAATTGAGAGTGTTGAAGAAGCCGCACGATTCGAACAGCTCAACCATTATATAGTGCAGCGAATGCGTACCGGGATAATTGTCGTTGATCACAATCATCAAATAAAGGTCATCAATGAATCCGCTGCCCGACTGCTAAATACTGACGTGAATGAAAGCAAGCATTTAAAAGGTACCCAGCTGCCCGAGCTGGTAAAAACTCCAATGCGTGCTTGGCAGGCAGATCGCTATACCAAGCTTCCCTCACTCAAAGCCAAGGCAACCGCGCCCGAATTTTTAGTAAATTTCTCTCGGGTAGAGGAGAACCAAGCTTCAGATATATTAATCTTCCTCGAAGAAACAGGTCACATCACCCAACATGCACAACAGATTAAACTGGCTTCCCTCGGCCGCTTGACCGCCAGTATCGCCCATGAAATTCGCAATCCTCTGGGAGCCATCAGCCATGCGGCGCAACTGATGAATGAATCCGATGTGCTCGATGCCGCAGACAAAAAACTTACCGCGATTATTCAAAAACATTGTCTACGCATGAACGGCGTGATCGAAAATATTTTGCAGTTGTCGCGCAGAACCCCGTCTAGTCCACAAGTATTGGTGTTGCAGGACTGGCTTAAATATTTTATTGACGATTACAAGGTAACAACTCAAGAAGATCCTGAAATTAATTTCGTCCTGCCTGATGCACCGCTTGCGGTAAAAGTAGATCCAAGCCAATTATCGCAGGTACTTACCAATTTGATCGACAATGGCATTCGCTACAGCAAGCTCAACACAGGTAGACCGACAATCACGTTGCTCGGTAAGTATCATGCAGACACAGAGACCGCCGAGCTCGATATCATTGATGAGGGAAAAGGCATCAATAGTGATGCGATGCCGCATTTATTTGAACCCTTCTACACCACTGAAAAAGCCGGCACAGGTTTGGGTCTTTATATATGTAAAGAACTTTGTGAGGCCAATCAGGCCCGTTTGGGCTATACCATTAATAATGCGGGTAAAAGTTGTTTCAGAATTAATTTTGCCCATCCCGATCGCTCGATCACGGTATTACAACAGATGCTATGAGTAAAAAAATTGCGTTAATCGTCGACGACGAACCCGATATTCGTGAATTATTAGAGATCACGCTCGGTCGCATGAATATAGATTCATACAGCGCTGAAAATATTACTCGAGCCAAACAACTGCTGTCAGAACAACATTTTAACCTCTGCTTAACAGACATGAACCTGCCCGATGGCAATGGCATCAATCTAGTAGAGCATATCCAAATCAATTACCCAGATACCCCTGTCGCCGTGATTACCGCTTATGGCAGTGTGGACACGGCCATATCTGCTCTCAAAGCCGGTGCATTCGATTTTGTCAGCAAACCAGTTGATCTCGACGGCTTACGCAAACTTATCATTACCGCGCTGAATCTCAGACCCAGCACAAAAGCCCAGCCTCAAAATAAAGAATCGAGTGACCTACTCGGTGATGCGACGGCCATGAAAATGTTGCGCCAACAGATTGCAAAGTTAGCGCGCAGCCAGGCGCCAGTTTACATCAGCGGCGAGTCTGGCAGCGGCAAAGAGCTGGTTGCCAGGTCTATCCATCAACAAGGACCGCGCGCGCGCGGACCCTTCATTCCGGTTAACTGCGGCGCAATTCCCAGTGAATTAATGGAGAGTGAATTTTTCGGTCACAAGAAGGGCAGCTTCACCGGCGCTAATGAAGACAAGGTCGGTTTATTTCAAGCAGCAAATGGCGGTACTTTATTTTTGGATGAAGTAGCAGACTTGCCACTGTCTATGCAGGTCAAGCTACTGCGCGCCATTCAAGAAAAGGCCGTGCGTCCGGTGGGAACACAGGCTGAAATATCCATAGACGTGCGTATTCTGAGTGCCACCCACAAAGATCTGAAAAAACTGGTCGATGAAAATGCTTTTCGGAATGATCTTTTTTATCGCATCAATGTTATCGAACTCAAAGTACCTTCACTGCGCGAACGCACCAAAGACATACCTGTTTTAACAGAAAATATTCTGCGCAAGCTTGCCAGTGAATGTGGCATGGAAACACCATCACTCTCGGACGAAGCGACAGCAGCACTGCTAGCCTATCCGTTTCCGGGCAATGTTCGAGAATTAGAAAATATTCTTGAGCGCGCATTTACCTTATGTGACGGCGATATTATTCAGGAAGAAGATCTTCAACTAACCTACGAGTACGATATCGAAAACGAAGAGCTTGAAGTAACTTCGAGAGCAGGTATGACAAGCGGGGCCGACAGTATTTCTAATGCGGAGGGGGCAAATCCAAATAGATCTGAAGGCAATGCAGAATTTGATTCTCTCGAGGAATATCTCGAGGGCATTGAAAAAGAAGCGATAATAAAAGCGCTTGAGCAAACTCACTGGAATAAAACTGCTGCCGCTAAAAAGCTGGGGATCTCCTTTCGCGCCCTGCGTTATCGTTTACAGAAGTTAAACCTTGATCCTTAAAATTCGCAAAACAATTGCAACAAGATGGTTCTAAATAACTCTTTTCCATGAAAAGTGCCAACATTCGTTAAATTCATTATTTGTAAAATCTGCGGCATTGCACATTTTTATTGACCTCACCTACCCATCATCCTTCGATCACCTCCAATTGTCCGACATCACTGGATAGCAGATTTATAACTAGCATAATGATAATAATGAAAACACAAAAAGGTTTTACCTTACTTGAGCTCATGGTCACAGTTTCTATTGTGGGAATTGTGTTGTCCCTAGCTGCACCCTCGGCGCGTGACATGATCAATAGTGCGGAGAGCAGATCTGGTTTTCGCAATATATCCTCTGCTTTATCACTCGCGCGCAGTGAAGCGGTTAACCGCCAAGGCACAGTTTCTGTTTGTCCCACCACGAATCGCACTGACTGTGGCACCAATTGGTCAGCAGGCTTTATTGTTTTTAGAGATATCAATGCAAATGGCAGTATTGATGCGGGTGACACTATTATTCGTGTGTTTGACGCATTGGGCGCGGGTTTAACTTTAACACACAGCATGACAGACGGATCACCAACCAGGGATTATGTTCGATATGGAGAATCAGCAATGCTGCTTGCCACTGCAGACGCAGGCAATTTTGTTGTATGCGACAGTCGCGGTGCTATCCAAGCAAAAGCTATCGTCATCAATGCAACCGGGCAATTGCGGCCTGCAACCGATACCAATAATGACGGTCATGGGATCGTTGACATTGCCGTAACAAACGGCGCAGGCAACATTGTTGCACAGGATGCCACATGTCCTTAAAAAACAGTCTATCTCAAGACAAAGCAAACGGCTTCACGCTGATTGAGGCAATGGTCGCGCTGACATTAATGGCGATTGGCTTGCTCGGACAAATGAGTCTGCAGGTCACCAGTTTAGAAGGAAATCAGTCCGCCTATATGCGCTCTCAGGCAGTCTTTTTGGTCAATGATATTATCGATCGCATGCGCGCCAATCAAGCCGGCGTTGATCTAGGATCTTATTCTGTCATCGACACCACTGCCACTTACTCATCGCCCGGTTGTATTAGCAACGCTGTGGGATGTTCGCCGCAAAAACTGGCTCAAGAAGATCTCTCAGAGTGGACTAGAAATGTGAAAAATCTATTGGCAAATGGTTCAGCAACGGTTGCCGGCAATGCAAGCGGTGAATTTACAATTACTGTTAAATGGGGAAAAAAACTAAGCCGTATATCAGAACAGAATTCTAAACTCTACAATCAGTTAGTTATGACGGCAAAGTTATGAAAAAACACGCCAAGCCACCCCACTACACCGCCTATCACAGATTGCTATTTTTCAAAAACCAGCGTGGGTTCAATCTGGTCGAAATTTTGGTGACCATGGTAATCAGCACTATTATTATGGCAGGCGTTGTCCAGATTGCCGCTAGTGGCAGTCACACGAGTAATATCGCCAACAACCTGTCCAGCATTCAGGAAAATGCTCGATTTTCTATTGATATATTGAGCAAAGAAATCCGCATGGCCAATTATATGGGTTGTGCTGATACTGATATGGTTAAGGTGTCTGTTGCTGAAAAAAGTATTGTGGCTAGCACCCCTCCTTTCACTGACTTTCGCGCTGAAAGTCTGCGGGGGTATGAGGTAACAGCTAACAACTCCACCACTTGGGCAAGTACGAGTCCCCAAGTTCTTGGCACCCCGATTCTCACGCCTCTACAAAGTACGGCGCAAACAAATTCTGACGTCATAAGCGTGATACACGCATCGGCTACGACGGTAGCACTGAGCGATAAGATGGACAATATTGCTAGCGACATCTCTTTAACAGCAAATACCCTGGGGCTTGTCCGAAATGATTTAGTCATGATTTCTTCCTGTGTGGATGCCAATGTTTTTCGAGTAACCCAAGTAACTCCCGGAGCACCAGTAAAGATAGCCCATGCCACAACCAGTGCATTGAACACCACCGGCAATTTTACTGATGCCTTTCAAGTAACAGATCATACTTGGTTGCACAGAATCGTCTACAACACTTTTTATGTTCGCAACAATGACGCAGGAATTCCATCTCTTTATCGATATACCTTTAGCAATTCAAATGGCGTTGACAAGTTTACCCAGGAAGAAATGATTCAAGGCGTGGAAAACATGCAGATTCTTTACGGTCAACGCGATGATAAAGGTACAGAAGTCAATACAGATGATCGTGTTAGATTTACCAATGCCAGTGACAATAGCCTTAATTGGAATGAGGTCGACGTGATTCGAATCGCGTTGCTGATTCGCAGTGATCAAGAGATTTCCACAGCTGTAGGCGCCAAGACATTTGATTTACTCGGTACAACTGTCACAGTCCAACCACAAGCTAATGGAAATATCGACCGACGGATGCGCCGCATTGTCACTACAACGATAAAATTGAGAAACAAAGAAAGTTAACTGCCTGCTTACTGAGAGAATATTTTGCTACCGCAATAGACTTGAGTGTCAAACGAATACACATGAGAGACTTACAATGAAAAAAACAATAATTCAGAAAAAACGACAACAGGGAGCTATGATGTTGGCATCATTGCTATTTCTTGCCGCAATGAGCATTGTTGCAATTTCCAGCATGGATTCCTCTATGCTGGACGAAAAGATGTCTGCCAATTCACAGAATTACAATAGCGCATTTAATGCAGCAGAATCTGCACTGGCAGCTGCTGAGGATGACGTAG
>OBEQ011541247.1_pt1 | contig 17919 bp, 18 predicted proteins | sample 1670901 | NCBI WGS metagenome assembly OBEQ01 (sample SAMEA104232315, study PRJEB22302) | groundwater metagenome | biome: forest; feature: aquifer; material: groundwater | place: USA | collected 2011-08-07 | depth 5.4 m
GCCTAAATATGATTGGACTTCTGGAAGGGTTAAAAGGCGTTCGGGCGATTTCTTTTCCGGTATAGGCACCTTGTATTGTTCCCCCTAATGACAAAAGCTAAATAGTAAAAACTAGGTAATTTTAGGTACGTCATTCTACCTTTTGGCCGAAAGGAGTCAACTGATTTCTTGGCCATAACCAATCTAATCCTTTTATTTTAAACAGTTTATAATTATTATGTAGCCATGCCTATGAGTAGCCCTCAATGAAAAACCCCTGGGTCAAAGCCCGTGTCACTGAAGCAAGCTGGCCAAACGTTATGATTTGATAGAAGCTGAATTCCCTTACGGACGGAATGCCGAAATTACGGTAAAGAACCTGAATGGTAAGATGATTGAGGTCCCCGGCTCCCTTTTAGAACCCAGCGCGCTTGCTCAGCAATCGTCTGCGGCTACCTTCTTAGCGTTGGCGGGCGAACTCTTGAAAAAAGAAGGAATTGATATTGATCAGTTTTCGGCACCGGAGCTTGAAAAAAGATTTTCAATTGGCGAGAGCAGTTTGAATCGCGCCCGACTTCTCGCAAAATAATCCTCAAAGTCTGTACAACCAAACTGTCTCACATTATTTGAAGCGCAAAGGAATGGGAAGAAAAATGATTTCGCGCGTGAAAAGAAAGGCTTCGAATTCTGCTGAACTTAAGTAACCGCGGGTTTTTCGGAAGTAACTGTTTTCCCTTCGCCTACCCCAGCATTTCTTCCAAATCTTTTGAAGAGGTCGTCCCACTTGTACGTTAAGGAAACGGTAAATTCTTGCAAATAACCACGGTACTTGCCATCCACAGAGGTTCCGAGCGCAGCTCCAATGTTATTGTCGATTTTTCGGTGCAGAACAAACCAGGTAAAATATGTAAGATCGGCCACTAAGTATTTACTGATTTTATAACTTGTGCCGATTGAAAATGCAAGCCGATGATTGTCAGGAACAGCGGGAATAAAATTAACTTGCGGAACTACTTTCCAATAAAATAGCGTACCGCCAAGCAAAGTAAATCGATCTGTAAATTTATGATTGCCGCCCAAATGCAAACTGAAACCATTGCTGTAATCTTTGTCCGCTGGCCCGATTGCGTTTAAAATGGCATTATCAGCCGCAGTTATGCTCGTCGGATTATGATTGATATTCTGTCGCTTAAACGTGGCCCAGTGTGTGTAGCCGAAATCAGCTTCAATGGTAGAGCGATCCGTGGGCTTAAAAGCATAGGCAAAAGTCATGTTAAACGGCAGCGAGAGTTTTGCATCTCCACCGGTTTCAAAATTACCCCCTGCCGTGGACCTCTCAACTTTGATCAAGCCGTTGGTTTTCACAACAACCGGACTTCGAAAGTAAAAACCGAACTGATGCATTTTGTGGGGCTTGGCAAGCACTCCTGCCTGCCAACCCCAATGATTACCAGCGAGATTTGCGCGAATCTGTCCATCGGCTGCCCCTGCTCCAAATACCAACCGATTAGGGTACGCTTCTATCCCCCCAAAATCAAAAACGCGGTAATACATGGGACCGCCGCCGATCGAAAGCCAATCGAGAAGCTTAAATGAAACGGTGGGTTTGATCGTGTACATTTTGAGATAGTTGACCCATCCTGTATAATGCACAATTCCACTCCCCCCATCATATTTATTCGAAAGCCCAAAGGGGGAATCCGATCCTATCCCAAACGCCACACGATCTCCCAGAAGATCGCCTGGGTTCAAGGTCATATATCCCGTCGGAATGGGAATAAGAGTACCGGAACTTGTTGTGTCAGGTTGGATGCTGCTTCTGTAATACGTAAAAACACTGATAAATGACAGATTAGGTTGAAACTGAAATCCTGGGAGATCGGTAATTCCTGCGGGATTATACGAAATGGCAGCGGGCTCATCCGCTTGAGCTACGACTGCATTACTTTGTCCCAATGCTTTAGCGCTGAATGTGGCGTTTTCAAACCCTGAAGAACCGACTGCATAAACATAATTCGGAAATGAAAGGAGCGGAACGAGAGCGATAGCGACGACATAAATGATTTTTTTTGCCATGACGCCTCCTTTTAAGCATTAATGTATCGGCCGCTTTTTCTGACTTCTAAAGCAGGTTTTAGCTGTCAGCTCTCAGCCATCAGCTGTCAACTGAAGACTGACCACTGAAAGCTAACTCGCTTTAAATTCAAGCCGAAATATTGTACCTTGACCTTCCTTGCTTTCAACCATTATCTTTCCTTCATTCCGTTCCACCAGTTGTTTGGTAATGTAAAGCCCAAGGCCTGTACCTTTATCCCCTTTCGTGGTATGAAATGGCTCAAAGAGATGTTTGGCTTGTTCTGGAGAAATTCCTGTACCTGAATCTTTAATTTCTATCGTGACATGTGACGAATGACAGGTGGATTTGATTTCAAGCATTCCTCCCTGTCTCTTGTCTCCAGTCTCTTGTCCCTCCTTCATGGCATGACAAGCATTAACAATGAGATTAAAGAGAATTTCTTCGAGCTGTCTTTGATCGGCTTGGATGGCAGGGGTATTTGAATCAACTTGGTTTTTAATGTGAATCTTATCAAGTTCAAATTCATAAGAGATAAGGTCTAAAATATTCTTAATTGCTTCTTGAACTGAAGCTTGGGAATTTGATGTGTTTGTTTCGCTTGTGGGTTTAGCGAAACGATTGAGTTTGGTGATAACTTCAAGGGCGCGGTGAATGGCAGCTAAACTCTTCTTTGATACCGCCAATGGCTCTGCTTTACCCAAACCTTCTTCTGCACCCTCGATATAGGATTCCAAAGCACTTTTTGCAATATACAAAGGATTTCTGATTTCATGATTGACACTTGCAGCCAGAAGACCGATTGTGGCCAACTTTTCACGTTGAAAGACTTGAACAACTTGTTCCACGTCAAAAAGTCTGTGGCGGATCATGAAGTAAGCCATCACAAATGGGTAAATTGGCATAAGAAAGAGGTTGTATTGAGGAATCATGATACCATATACAGGCAGAAAACAAACTCCTCCGGCAAAAAATCCAAAAAATGTTGCTATAAAAAGACCTCTCAACTGGAACTTTTCCAATTCTCCAGAAGTTGATATCTTTTTAGCAAGTCGAAAACAACCAAGCGGAATTAAAACAAAATAAAGACCGGTATAAATATGAAAAAAGAAAGCTGGATGAAGATAATAAATAAATCCTGAAGCAGGCTTGAGTATAGGTACAAACCACCTTGTGAAGGCAAAGGAATCAATCACAATTCCCAACACATAAAAACCTTTTAACAATCGCTTCCACGGTTCAATGCCTCCTGTAAACCTCAATGTAAAGTGGAACCACGTTATCGGAACAAAAACAGCTCCTGCTTGTGCAAGTCGAGCACAAAAAAGAGCCGTGTCATACGACACGGATTGGCTAAGCATGATAGAAAAAAACGCGCCCCAAATGGCAGCAAACAGTGAGAAAAAAAAGTAAACACGTCCGACAGGATCCGGTCTTTTAAGCCATATTAATAAACCAATCAAAAATGTACAGAATGAAAAGAACAGCAACGTAAAATTATATGGATTCATTTGGGTTGAATTTGCGCATAGTGGCAAAAAGAGTCGATAGCTTTTTCAATTCCAAACTCTCTGCCCCAAACGGCTTTGCCATAGTTTCGTAAGAAATAAAGGACGTGATCCCGAAACTGCCCTTTTGCCAATGACAGAGGGCTTAGACGAAACGCCCTGGCCCAGGTTTTGATTAACGCATCGGGCTTAAGCCGCATTTTCTGAATCACTTTTGTCATATCGAGAATATCGAGCGCAAGAAAACGCCCCATTTTACCAATAGTCCAATGTTCCGGAGCCATGAGTTTAACGCGCAAATAGCCGAAGGTTTTATAAGGTTTCGCTTTTTTGCGATAATCCAAATAATCAATCATGGACCAATGCGAAATATCTTCTGAATAATTGGTGGCAAGCGCAGTTTTTTTCGAACTTTGCTCCACGGCGCGTTCCAGCAAAGCTTTATCTTGAACACTATGATTATTCTTCTTCAGCCTGATTTCAAAATCAATGTCCGCACTTGGCCGCACGTACCCCATGAGCGCTGCGCACGCCGCCCCCGTGATAATTACCTCCGCCGGCTTTCGGAATTCACGGTCAAGCTCTGAAAAAAAGAAATCGATCTTACTTTGTTTCACGCGCTTCTTCCCTTCTCATCTTCGATGCGCTCAAAAAGGATCTTAATTTCTTCACCTGACAATTCGCGTCTTAAAGCCATCCATGCCTGATGCAAATCTTTCTGTTTCGGGCGGGCTTTAACGGATTGAGGGAGAACTTTCCTGACCCAGCGGGCAATTTTTCTCCCGCGGAAGCTGAGTCCCGCCTTTCCATGAACCACTGCTTTTGCTATTTTCTCAACAAGCGAGCGGCTGAAAAGAATCTTGCGTTTGCGTAACGGTTTGACCTCACGCGCAAACAATTCGCTGGGATGGGTTTCTAAAGCGGAGCAAATTTTAAGAAGTGTCGAGACGGTCAGATCCTGCTTGCCTCTTTCAATTTTAGACACATTGGACTGCGGGATGCCCGTTCTCTGAACGAGCTCCATTTGTGTCATCCCCTTTTCGAGCCTTTTTAAGTAGAGACTTTGACCAATGCCGAACATGTAATAATTATAGTTAATAAGCTATATAATTTCAAGCCCAAAAACCGGGCCGGGGGTTTGGGGGAGTGAAAATAAAAAGGGACAGGTTACTAATCCTGTCCCTTTGCGTCTGAATCTAGATTTGGATCAGCGCCGTGCACCAGCTTTAAAAAAGTTCAGAGCCGCGTCATAATTCGGATGGTTTGTCACTTCTTTGACGTATTCCACGTATTGGATTTTGTCGTCCGCGCCAATGATGAAAATGGAACGAGTCAAAAGATGGAGCTCTTTAATCAAAGTGCCGTATGCTTCTCCAAAAGAAGCCGATTTGTAATCCGAAAACGTTTTCACCTTTTGAATGCCGGCTGTGGAACAAAACCGTTTCTGCGCAAACGGAAGATCCATCGAAATCGTGAGAACTTCCACATCGTTCGGAAGTTTTCCCGCTTCTTCATTGAAACGCCTCGTCTGTTGATCACAAACAGGTGTGTCAAGTGATGGGACGACACTGATCAATTTGGTTTTGCCTTTGAAACTCTGAAGCGTAACGGTTGATAAATCTCCTGCCGTCACTTGAAAATCAGGCGCCTGCTGACCTGTTTTAATCTCAGGTCCAACAAGCGTCATCGGATTTCCCTTAAACGTAACTGCTCCTTTTCTTTCCTGTGCCATAACTTGATTCTCCTTTCGTAATTGGAGAGATATCGTACCATGCTAACGCGGGTCCTGTCACGGGAAACATCCCATTCGTTCTCGGCTATTCGCCTGCGAGCGAATGGGAGCCTTGTTTCCGTGCCACCCGCTGCGGCGTGAGCTTGAATTACAGAAATGCTTCGGCTTTGCCGACGCACGCTCACGAGGCGAAGCGGGCACGGATCCGCCATGTTTTTCATGGCGGAGAGCGGAGCCGAAGTGCGCGAGTGAAGCAATCCTCGCAGGGGATTGCTGAACGGTGAGGAGGCAAATGGCCGAAGCATTTCAATGTTCCCAGGTAGGATCGCAGCTCTTAAGCCCGGACGGGAAAATGGCGATACAATAATAGCTTATGAGCAAAATCGCCTTTTATCTGGTTCAAAATCCCGTTATTTATTGTGCCACACTCATCCGAAATTTTTTCACGGTATTGGGCGCCATGACGGACTTCAGCCGCCTTGCAGTCATCTCGATCTTCACACCTCCCTACAAAAGAACCATCACTCGAATTCAAATGAATGAAATCGGAGTGGGTTCTCTTCCGATCGTAGCACTCACGGGGCTTTTCATGGGGCTCGTCTCAGCGCTTCAAAGTATTGTGGAACTTCGATCGATCGGCGCAACTTCCTACTTAGGCAGGCCGCTCGGCACGACAATCGTCCGCGAAATGGGACCCGTGCTTTCATCGATGATGGTCGCTGCGCGCGCAGGTTCTGCCATTGCTGCGGAACTGGCTTCCATGTCCATCGGCGAACAAATTGATGCTTTACGAGCTGAAGGAAGCGATCCCATTAAAAAATTGGTGGAGCCGAGACTCGTGGCTTGCACGCTGATGGTTCCAGTGCTTACGATTGTTTGTGATCTCATTGCATTCGTAGGGGGCTCATTTATTGCAACTAATGTCGTCCAGGTGAGTTCCTTTTTTTATTGGGATTCGGTGCTGGAAGTATTGACACCGGCTTTCATTTGGGGCGGATTAATTAAATCACTTGTTTTTGGTTTCGTCATCGGAATGGTTTCTTGTTATTACGGAATGAAAACGGGTTTTAGCTCGGCCGGTGTGGGTGAAGCAACAACAAAAGCAGTTGTGACAACCGCTATTTCCATTCTCGCAATTGATTTTCTCCTCACCAAAATTTTCATCATCACATGGTGGTAAGAGAACCGGTTATTCGGCTGAGTCACGTCACGCTTCACTACGGCAAAAATGAAGTCGTGACGGATGTTAATTTGGAAGTCGAGTCTGGCGAAACCAAAGTCATTCTCGGACCAAGCGGCGTCGGTAAAAGCACGATCCTGAAAGCGATCCTGGGACTTCTGAAACCCAAATCGGGAGAAATTTATTTCCAGGGAATTGAAATTTCAAAGCTCAGCGAACCCAAATTGATGCAAGTAAGGCTTCTCATGGCCATGGTCTTTCAAAATGGAGCTCTATTTGATTCGATGACGGTCGGTGAAAATGTGAGTTACCGGCTGAGGGAACATGCACTGATCAGCCCGAAAGCGACTGAGGAACGCGTTCAGTCGGTGCTCAAGTTCGTGGGACTTGAAGGCGCTTTGAAACTCAGTCCGGCACAACTTTCGGGCGGCATGAGAAAACGAGTGGCCATTGCGCGGGCGCTGGCGCCTTATCCGCAGATCTTTCTATTTGATGAGCCGACGGTGGGACTTGATCCGATTAATTCATTCAATATCGAACAGCTCATTCTGAAACTCAAAGAGCGTCGGGTCACCATCGTGATCGTCACCCATGACATTGAAAGCGCCTTCCGCTTGGGTGATTCGATTGTGATGCTTCATGAGGGGAAATTTATTTTCGAAGGAACCCCTGAGGAACTGAAAAGAAATACCGATAAAAGAGTAAGATCGTTTTTGGACCCCGCGGGGGCGGCTGGTCTTAACAATTAGAAACGCGTCCATCGTCATTGCTTCGCTCGCAATGACAATAGAGGAATTCATATGGCTCAATATGAACAAGAGCAAGTGTGGAGTGATTTCCGAGTAGGCATTATTACGTTTATTGGGCTTGTTTTCCTCGTCATAGGAATTACATTTGCCGGCGGAGACAAAGGTCTTCTGTTCAAAAAAACTGTGGCTGTTAAAGCGCTCCTCGCCGATGTAGGCGGCTTAAAAAAAGGCGGATCGGTTACCATGAATGGGATGGTGATTGGCAAAGTCACCAACATCACCTTTACGGATGGACATGACAGCACAGCAGTCACCGCAGAAGGCGGCAAAAATGCGGCGGGCCAAGAAAAAAATCAAATTGAAGTCACGATGGAAATTAGGTCTGACCTAAGAAACCGGATCAAAATCGATTCCCTTCCTCAAGTCAGAACGCAAGGAATGCTTGGGGACCGCTACATTGATATTCCTTCCGGATCTAAAAGCGCGGAAGTCCTGCCCGAAGGCAAGATGCTCATGGGCGCTACCGCAGGAGATTTTGATAAGACTTTGAAACAGGCCATTGATGTCATGAGCGAAACTCAAAAAATGCTTAAAGCCATCAATGAGGAACAAGGTACAGCCGGAAAACTCGTTTACGATGAGAAATTTTACACGAACTTGACCACCATCACGGATGAACTGAACGATCTCATCAAAGACTTCAAGAAAAACCCCCGCCGCTACATTAAGTTTTCGGTGTTTTAAAATCTTCTCTCAAAGCAAGCGCGACCTGGTCGGCCAAAGCGTGATGACCTTCTCGAGTTAAATGCAGATCGTAGCGGTAATAGTAATTTTTTGTTTCCAAATCCGTTTTCGGGGAAAACTTGATATATTGTGCTGAGTGTTTTTTGGAAATCTGGTCGAGCTCCCGGTCCAACCGGTTGAAATCGTAAATTTCTTTAGGCCTTCCGACTTCCTGAATCGCCTCCTCTTGCCAAGCGAGACCATTACAATAGCTCGGCGTAATCCGAACCATCACACATTTCTGAGTAATAGCTCTTGCCGACTCAATAAAGTGTTCCATCTGAGTCAATATCATTCGTCCATGAGTTGAGTCCAAATAATTTTTCTCATGAACGCTGAAGTCCCGGCCGTACGCAGCTTGGAGGTTCGCTCGAGCACTAAGATGTGGGGCTAAGATTTGGAAAAGACCCGTTTCATAGCATATTCGTTTGAGGAGAAGCCCCACTTGACTGGTCACTAAAACGTAGCGAAATCGAAAAACTCGCTTCGCCAAATCACTTTTGAAAATTACATTCGGCAAATAGACAAAATCATTGTCGTAGGTGGCAACGAGAATGAGATCCGGCTTCGGGAGATTTCGCTTCGCCCATTCAAGCCTCACTTGATATTCTTTCCATCCATCTTTTGGAATTCCGAGATTGTAGAGAGCAAAACCTTCTTCATTGAGCCTTGCCGCAAAAGTGTCACGGGCACGGACTCCCCATCCGAAAGCAAACGAATCCCCGAAGAGCCATACCGTTTTTCCGGGAATCGGCTCTTTCGGCCAGGTTCCCTCCCGGTAACCATATTCATTGCCGATGACTTCAACAGAAAATTCACGGCCGTAATTCGTGCTGCGGGCTCCCGGGATCAAAATTTTATAGCCGCCCCGCTCCGTAAAAAACCTGCGGGAAAAATTGGGTGGGGGTTGAGGCCAGGCAAAACGCAAAACCATTTCCAAAACCAAGAAGAAAACGAGTGGAAGAACAACCGTCAAAACCACAAAATAAAACGCCTGCCTGATTTTAAAAAGCTGACTCATTTCCTTTTATATTATACATTTAGCCTGTTCGTCTACAGGAAATCGGGTATCCGCTGGTATCTGCTTTATTTAGGACGCGAAAAACGAATACGTCCTGGTTCTACAACAACAAAGCAACCGGCTAATTTGTTGCCATGAAGTTTTGCTAGTCGGACAATGTCCCGGGAAAGGTTTTCCCTGAAGCGGGCAGAATAACGGATGAACACAATGGTATGAAATCGTTCGCCATGGGCATGAACGAGCCTTCCAAAATCCCGATCTTCCGTCAACAGCACTCTTTTTTCTTCAAGCGCAAGCTTGATGACTTTGGAATCTTCAGCAGCGGGAGATATTTCGGCAATCGCCAAAACATCGTAACCAGCCTTCCGTAGGGCTCGGATGACGCTGAAATCACAGCTTTCGTCTGCAAGAAACCTCATTTTGCGGAAAATATGCAGGGTTATTTGATCTTCGGTAAAATGACGGTTTCTTCGTGGGCAACCATATCAGCGGCATATCGAATCGCCGCCTGGATGTCTTCTTTGGTCAATCGGTGATAGGCATCCAAAAGATCGGCCCCGGTGGCACCTTCGCTCAGCTTACGCAGAATGAGTTCAACTGGGATGCGAGTCCCTCTAATAACAGGTTTTCCCATCATGATTTTAGGATTCATTTGAATCCGGTCTGTGATCGTCATACTTTTACGCCTCCAAATTTAGCGGACTTCATTATACCCTATTGAACCAAAATTCAGAAATGGAATTCCTTAAACATGCACCAGTCGAACGAAGGAATTTAAATTTCATTCACTGAATCCTGTCCCTCCAAGAACCAGTACGGATTTATACTTTTTTTATGGTGGTTCCTGATCGGTTGTAAAGTAAACCTACGGCAGTTCAACCTTCGACACGTCATGCTGAACGCCGGCAAATGGTGCAGCAGTTAATCTACTTTCGATCTTAGTCAAATCAACGCTCAGCTTAAGCTTCTCATCTGTCTTGGAATCAAGCAAAACCACTTGAATCGCATCAGGTAAATCTGGGCGATGAAAAAACAGTATACCCGAAAGAGACTCTCCAGTTTTAAGTTCACCATCTTGAATCTCGTTCCGTTTAAAAGCCGCTTCCATAAAGGCATTCGCATCTAAAGCTTGAAAGCCTCCAACCACGAGCGGAATTCCAATTGGGATTCCGAAGAAAGTCGCAATAAGTACGTTACCCCAAAAAAGCCGGTGGCCGGCACTGCGGCGGCCACGACGGGCAGCCTCAAGCGATGAAGCGATAGGAGGTTCAACCATCCCTTTCGAAAACAAATAGGCATGTTCACCCTTATTGACCAATAAAATTTGAACAGGCCAGACATTCTTTTTAACGAGATCTGAAGCGAAATAAGTTTTTATCTCCTCCGGACTGAACTTGAGAACTCCAAACTCAACCCCGCCTTCGTGGCTGTAATAGGGGTAATCCTTCGGTTCATACTTCGGAAACGCGACCGGCTCGAAGTGGGCACACCCAGTCAATAAAAAACAAAATAGAAAAGGAAGAGTCATCGTTTGGCAAAACCCGTGTTTCATCGTTTGGCCTCGCTTTCACCGGGTTGTAAACTGATCCGAACTTCTTTGGGGTCGAGATTGTAAGCGGCACCATTACACAAATCAACGATAATCCCAATAATGCCCCACGAAAGTAGGTTTCCCCAAAACCAGCCACCCAGATTATTGTCCACTTCAATATACTCTGTCTTATAACCAGGTTTTTCGATTTTAATCTCATACTCGTGTTTTCTTTTAAGCACGAGACTAGTAGGTGAAACCATTTCCATGTGCCCGCGCCCAACACGAACGGCCGCGCCCGGCGGATTGGTCTCAATTCGTACCGTTTGCTTACCCCCGTGAATAATCGAAGCACATCCTGCATTAAAAACCTGAAGCACGCAAATACACAATACGATTCCTTTTCTCATAAGCTTTGCCCCCTTTGTTGGTCGATCTGCCGAAACTTTTTCCTCTCATCCTGAATTTTAAACTCTTGCTCCAACTCATTTGCCTTCCATCGTCCATAAATATGGCCACCTAAAATTGCGCCAAGATAACCGATCGGATAAGCCGGTAAATAGCCACCGACATAACTCGCATAAGCTGGATAAAGAATTTTATACGCCCGAACAGCTTCTGAACGTTGACCCGTAATCTTCAAATAGTCAAGCGCTTCATCTGTAGCCAATGATTCCTGATAAGTATCAAAACCAGGCAAAAGCCTTGCAAGAGAATAAGTTCCACGCCATTTGCGATAACTGAAATCTTTGGCGTGTCCTGCTTCATGCAGAGCAATGGCAATATCATCCGAAAAGATGTGAACCGTGTGGCTATACGGATCATAGTAATCGCTCAACAACAAACCGCCCAGCAACCTTCCCACTGCTGAATAAAGAAAGGTAGTGGGAATAGCAATCAATCGATAAGGGAGGCCGACTTCTCTATTTTTAAACAGTCGCCTCATTTCGTCAAACGGACTCCATTGGTTCAAACGGAATTTCACATCATAAAGATTGTTGCGGCGAACATAATCTGCAAGCGCTTCTTCAGTTTTCTCGGAAATATTGTGATTGCAATAGCGCCAATCCCATAAAATCAATTTGGTGGGCAAAGCTAGCACACTGGCCAAGAGATCAAGGGGTGGTATAGAAGCACCCCGTTCAATCAAAGGTTGGCGAGTTTGAGTCGCTGAAGTTTCAGCCTCTGTTGCTGGCAGGACGTTCGGTGAAAAGCTTTGAAAGAAAACGCAAAAAATTAAGATCAAAAAGTTTGTTTGAATTCGGTAACTAGCAGAAAAATGTGGCACTAATTTTTCACCTCTTTCAGGATAAAATGGAAGTAAAGCATACACAAACTGATCTTACATTGAAAGAACAATTAATAAATCCTTTGCTTCACGATTCCTGGTTTCGCTTTCCAAGAGTTCGCATCATTTTTTGTAAGCTTTCACGACATTTCCGACATTTTCTGCCCAGGTTTCGCCGAATATATATAGGTGACGGTCACCATTTCAGGGGATATTGATGTTACAATGCGATTTTCCTCCTCCTTGATGGCTTATCAAATTAAAAAAGACGACGAAATTATTTTTAAGCTGCTTTCTTGGGAGAGTTTTCTGAAACATATCGATTCAAATCTGAAACAAACTCCCCCATTAGGTTTTGAATGGCTTTATTTAGAGGTTTACTACAGTTTACAGGAAGGATGAATTTTGAATTTTCGCCGTGATAGGCGTGATCCATCACTTTTTTATCACCATCCATTAATTTAAATTTAATCGTTATTTGTGCCGAAGTCGATTCATGAACATCACAAACGATTTCTGTAAGAGTGGCGGAAATAATTAAATCAGCCTTACCAGCAGTTAACGTATAGCCAGAATTTTTCAGTTCATCATTTAAAGCATTTTTTACCTGGGAAAATAATTCAGGCGGAGCATTAACATCTCCCACATCCATTCCATAACCATTCTGAACAGTGCCTAACACTATTCTATCCATTTCTTCTCTTTCATCATTAAATGCATTTATCGAAACACTGATATTATTTGGTAATTTTTTTTGAAGGACTGTTTGATACTGAATTTTCGGAGTTGTAGAACAACTGCTACATACGAAACTAATTACGAGGAAAATAAACAATTGCCCCAATTTTTTTGTTTGTATTTGCATCATGATTTTTTTAAGATGGATAAAATTTTTGGGCGGTCAGCCGAGATTTGATCAACAATATCCTTAAAAATTGCTTCATAAACTTGATTGGGAATGTTGAAACGCCATCCAATCGGCAAAATAAAAATTAGGTGCAAAATTGCGTTAAAATCACCTTTTGATCTATAGTTCCCAAGTACGTTTCCTTGTTTATCTTTTAAAGTTGCGGTCACATCAAAAGTAGCTCCTGTTTTAGCTGGCACTAGCAAAAGAGTGAATCCAGTAATCATCGCTCTTTCAGAACTTCCCTTTTCTATTTCGTTAACTTTCAAATCTATATACAAGTCAGATTTCCAAAGGTTGTAATCAATTGAATCAAATAAACCTGAATTAGTAAAAACTTTTTTGCTAATATCTTTTACAGCATTTATTCGAGCCTGATTTATACCACCACTGCTACGATCATCATCAAAAGAATGAGAAAGATCTATAGATAAACTAACCGTGGCTGGAATCTTTTCAATTGGTTTGGAAGAAACAACCGGAACAGAACCTTTCGTCACATAACATCCAGAAAACTGGATCATCAAAATATTAAGAATAATGATCTGCGATAAAAAACTTTTGACTTTTTTATTAATCATCTTCTCTCCTCAGTTGTTTTAAAGAAAATCAGTGTTAAGAAGTCCACCAAGAATAAAAACGATCAGCCCAATTTGCCAAAGTTTCATGATGCTAAATTATTCTTCAACCTCTCCCCCTAGACGGCGTCCGGTTTATACCCACTTAGGCCTATTTAGGGTATCGAAACGATTCTGAAAGTTCTTGCACTGCCAATTTAAAATCAGTTTCATTCTTCACGACAAATGATTTGCCGTGTGTTATCCGGGATATTTGTTCAAGCGTTTGAGTATCGATATCGACCTCTGCTTCAATTTCGCGATCTCCAAAGTCTTTGTCTTTAATCGGAAATGATACTTTCCCCCCTTTACCAATTCCTATGCAATAAATAGGGATAGACTTTTCCGCAGCAAAATGAGCTGCAGTGATACTATCAATATATCCCGCATTTACGGAACCATCCGTAATAAGGAGTATAAACCTTTTACCTTTTTCAAACTGAATATCCTCTAAGTTTTTAATCGCTTCATAAATCGCACTTCCGATTGCAGTGCCATCCTCATTTATTTTGGCGGTCTCGATGGTATTCAAAAGATCAAGATGCTCCTTATTGTCGGGACCCAAAGGCCACACCTCATGAGGTTCTCTCGCAAAGGTTATAAGTTGTGTGAGATTGCTTCGCATCTTCTCATTGATCAAAAGATCTTTAAGGGATTGTTTCGCAATACTAATTCGGTCTTGGGGTTTAAAGTCTTTCGCTAACATTGAGCTTGAAATATCAAATAAAATATTGATTTTATTTCCTTCCGATTTTCTTATATCAAATCCAGGCACGGGCTTTGGAAGCTCCAAAATAACTTGTTGAAATGCTTGCCCCATAATACTTCTATAGGTTTCAGAATCTGCCTCGAAATAGCTGAGATGCGGCGCTGGGATTTTAAAGGAACCAGCCTTTTCAGGTCGTATTTTGACGCTAAATTTCTTAACTCCTTTCACAACTCCTTTTTCCCATTTCACATTAACCTCCTCTTGAATGTGATCGATGGAAAGTCCTTGAGGAAGATCGATGATGGGCAAAGGAATTTGGCGTACATTGCCTTCCCCAGCGACTTGCAGATTTAATAAAATGTAATCTCCTTCATTTTCTTTCTTTAAAGAATTTACTGAGGTTAAAGAAAATTTTCCGGTGAATCCGTTAAAATCCTCAGGTTTTCCCCCTTTAGGAAATTCACGAACTGTCACGTTGATTGGATTCAGAGGAATAAAATCATTAATCCTTTCCTTTTGTTCTGGGTTAGTCTTATACGTAGTGTTAATTGTGCCAGGGGTAAGGGTATAATTTCCGGGACGCATCGGAAAAACCGCAGTTTCTTGTACTACTGCACTCACGGCCTTCAAACCTTTACGCGTCACGTTTTTTGTTTCCACTGATCCTCCAAAAGGTTTCTTTTCGAACCATTGGAAAGGGAAAGCGGGTTCTTTTTTAAATCCTTCATAACGAAGATCGACACGCGTAAAAAGAGTATATGCCAAAAGGGTTTGCTCATTAGGGTATAGATTTGATTTTGTGACGCTCGCATCAACCTCGGTAAAGAAATTTTGCTTTGCCGCGAGAATATAACCGGGCGCAAGAACGAGCAAAAACAGTGTCAATAATAATTTTCGTCGCATAAATCTCCTTAATGAGCTGCGGAAATGTTCCAATTTTTTATTTTTTATTTTAGAATAGCAATACACTTTCAAATCCTGTTCTAACTTCGTTCATAGTTGCTTTAATGAAACCTACTTATTATTTTTTATTTTCGCTGCCATTGCGCAGCCAAGTACTGTAAAAAGTCCAAAAAGGTAACCCCACACGGCTTAACCTCATCTAGCGATATACTCACGAAAGGCATTTCGACAATCGAAACTTCGTTTGATCGCGTGTCAAATGCGTATGCTGTACCTCCCCCATTTGAGCCAAAGATTTTCAGGCTAGGGGTAAATTCATCCACTGCATACCCCTTGTTGGATGGAATTATCTCTTCAACCGGCCAAAGTATTAAATAGTAATTTCCTCCTACAAAGCCTTCCGCGCCGTTTGTTGATCGCATAAACTCTACGTAGTCCGCAGGCAAGGAAAATCCTAGATCAGTCTCTAGCTTCTTTAAAGAAACATCACTTGCGCCTTTTGTTTTCTTTAACTTTTTGGTAAGTTCAAGAATTTTACTGTTCATATCATCTGCGTTTTTGTAGTTCACTAAGCAACCTCTTCCACCACGCGGTAAATTGCTGGTGTTCTGCTGGAGTTAAGATAGCCTTGTTGCTAGAGTTGGTGGGACTCCCACCAAATTTAACTGGTTGAATTTCATGGACCTCTCTACCAGCTACTAACTGTGGGCTATGTCTGCGTATCGCTTGGTTCGCTCGATCTGCTGCTTTCCTCGCCGCTTAAGGAAGCGCCATTATATGGTGTCCCCGGATTTGGGGCAGCAGCAACTTAGTGTTGACAATGACTTATGAAACCAGTTCCCGGTACGGTTTTGCTGACTCGCGACTCCGGCACCTGCGGAACCGGTACCTTTTAATTTTAGAGTTTTCTTTTTTCCTAGATTACTTTATAAGCATGCTGATAGCTTCTGCGCAATACAAAATCTGAATTAAGAAAAATTGAAATAACGCTATCAAAAAGATGACGCGCGAGAGCAAGGGAGCATTAACGCCGAACAATTTTTCATTTGATCTAATCATGGCTGGAGCAATAAATTTGATTATAACAAACGTAAAAATAGTCATAAGAAAATATCCAAGCAAACGGACAATTACGTACTTCAAATCCAATTTGTAAAATAAACAAAACGTCGTTAGTAAATTAAGCATTATTAAAAACGATGCGAATTTTTTAACAAATCTACTGTTGCCAAAGGAAGAGTTTATGAAGTTGCTATAGTTAAATTTCATACACAAATTTTTTCGGTTTTCGTCGAACTTCAATGATTATGCCAAAACCGCCTAAGCCATTTGCGAATTTCAAATCAATCTCACCGATCCCTTTTTTAGCCTCTGCAGCGTAAGAAAGAAACGACACCGATGGAGCAACTTTTATATCAAGATTATTTATGTGAAAGTTACGGACAACTTCAAAATCGGCAACGCCGACAAAGTAACCACCATTCATTGATAAAAAATTATTTATCCCAGCCTTTAACTCAATTTTTCCCAAGTCTAAGCTGCTAGAATTGATAAACGGTGAACTCGAATTAAAGGTTGAATTAAATAATTCGAACTCAGCTTTACTTTTCAAAAGCCCAGTGACAAAATCGTGTTTTAAATTCGCATTGTAACTTAAAAAATCAATACTAAGAGAATTGTCAAAACCTAATATTTTACCATTAAAAACTTTGTCCGGTTTTGATGAAATCTCAAATTCACGAGATTCAGCAAGAAATTTTAACCCAGCACCTATCCTCTCCCCCACCCCAACCGGATTACCTTGGAAGAATAAATCCTGTGTAAGCTGGCCGAAATCAATCGATTGATTCGCGGCTTGTTGATTGGGTGTTGAAACTAATCTGATTCCGTCAGGAAGATTCCCAATATTCTCAATCTTAGGTTGAAGTCTTCCTGTTGGATCGAGTCTTAAATAATCAAAGGATCCATTGTCCGTATCCGCCCGGAAGATATTATCATACTTGAAAGGTTCTAATCCAAAGGGATTTGGATGATTTGGTTTGAAGAGTTGAGTGGGAATTCCGGATTCATCTTGGGCGTAAGCGATTCCATTGCCAAAGGTGAAGCTTCCAATGGATGAATAACCATTCTTTCCTTGAAGGATGGATGAGCGATTAATCGGAGGGGCTCTTTGACCTTGAATGCTGTGAGTTAATTGTGAGAAGAATCCTTTTGTTGCCCCAACTACATTTCCAATCCCATTGACAATCGCTTGTGAAGCATTGAGAAGGGCTGGATGAAGGGCTTCTTGAAGAGCGCCAATGGCTGCAGAGGAAGCTGAGCTGATTAAGGTTTTAAGGAAGCCGTTCATCTTGGATTGATTAAGGGATTGATCGATTTTATTTTGGGCGAGCTGGGTGAGCGTTTTTTCCGTTAGGTTGGTGAGTAACTTGGAAAATCCGTCTTTACTCAAGAGTTTCACCCCATCCGGGAGAATGCTTTTGTAGGTGGTGATCGGATTGATTTGATCTTTCAAGGAATTCTTGATAAAGGATTTAATCCTTGAGAAGTTATCTTGTTTTAAGTCTTTTAAGAATGAGCCGGCTCCGTTTCCAAGCTCGAGGCCAAAGCCCGTCACGCGAGCCCCCAAGTGAACCAAACCTGAGCCTAAGCCTTTGACCGCGGCCGCAAACAAGTTTGATCCCAGGTGCCCAATCGCAAATCGAATGAGGTTGGCTCCTAGGAATTGAATAAAGTTACCCAGCATCTGGAAAAGGAACCCGAGTGCCTGGCCTACAAAGGGAATGAATTGGACCGCAATCATGGCCGCTTGAATGGCGAGTGAGCCCATATATTTCCCTAAGCCTTTCCAGTCTCCGTGGGAGGCGTAATAGGCAATATGAATGGGGGCAGTAGCTAGATTAATCAAGCCATTGACAATACCGGCCAGGGCTCCTCC
>OBEQ012801555.1_pt1 | contig 17917 bp, 10 predicted proteins | sample 1670901 | NCBI WGS metagenome assembly OBEQ01 (sample SAMEA104232315, study PRJEB22302) | groundwater metagenome | biome: forest; feature: aquifer; material: groundwater | place: USA | collected 2011-08-07 | depth 5.4 m
CTTTGAATGGATCGAAACCTGGTACAATAGAAACAGAAGACATTCTGCACTTGGGAATCTAACAATATGTGAATTTGAAAAATTAACACCGTTTACAAATGTTGCTTAACTTTTTGTCCACTTTTTTGTTGCAAGTCCAGATCAAGAATTAATTCGCAAATGGGGTGATAAACTCAAGTCGTTGCGTATTGAAGCAGGTTTTTCTCAAAGATGAATCAATTGAAAATAAAAAATTCAGCCTTTAAACCCTTTCCGATACAACTTATTATACCCAGCCTCATTCCTACGAATATAATAAATATAATTCCCAGCAATTTTAACTTTCGTTGGATAAACATTTCCATTTAAATTTCCAACTTTCTTTTTTACACCAGTCTTTTCATCAATTTGATAAACAATTCGCTCATTTTCGATTGTAATTGCAGAAAGAAAGATTTTATCATAAAAATAATCATAGATAACTTGAATGTTTTTTAATCCTTTTATATTCAGCGGAATAGTATCTATTTGATTTCCATTATAATCAATTTTTGAAATGACAGAATCAAACAAATTTACGGTACATATATAATCCAACATTCCAAAAGAGCTGCAATTGATCGGTTTAGAAAGGATTTTATGCCATGATATTTTTGCAATTATTTGAGGTGTTTCTCCTAATTGAATCATGTTCCCGTCCCAAATTCCTAAATCAATGAGACTTATTTCTTTTGGTACAACTTGTTGGTATAATTGAAGAATTTCATTGTACTCTTTTTCTGCCACTTTAGCAGCTACTTTGTCCAGTACTTTATAGATTAGTGAATCTGGATTGCTTTTATTACTTAATTTAACGTGGTACTCCTGATTTTGGTAGGTCTTTTCTTCAGAAAATAAAAGGTGGTCTCGCTTAGCAATATTTGGCTTTATTTTTAAGTTGTATTCTTTTAAAGGAAGCACATCTATAAATTCAATTTCTTGTTTTTGAGTAATCCAAATCTGATACGATGAATCGATTGATAATAATTGAATATTCCCCATGAAATCCAACTGTAGTGATTCAGGGTGAATGTTTAATAGATAGTTTCTTGAGATTGTATCATCCTTATATTCAATATAATAATTATTTTTAATTGATTTAATGATTATCATACAATTCCGGGTTGGATCTATAATATAATCCAAAAGATTTTCATTTAAATCTCCTGCAAATTGATTGTTCTTTTTCCCAACAACAATAAATTCTTCCAATTTTTGTGATTGATCATGTAAAATAAACAAATGAGTTAAGGTGTCATTCTTTGATATGGCGGGAAAATCATAATTTAAAATATCAAAATGCTCTTTTTTTAAGGTAAGCATATCTCCTTCCTTGATTGTCAAATAATAAAAATTGTCTTTTGAATTAGGAGTAATTTTTGTTTTATTGATGTAGAATTGACAGTCTGTAATTGGGACTCCGTCTTCGGTGTAAATAGCTGTTTTGAGAGTTTGAGAATAGGTAGAAGAATAATAACATAGACAGAAAAATATCGTGATAATTCTTATTGTAAAATTTGAATGACTACTAATTGAAAAATATTTAATCATAGGTCTTAGGGTAGATTTATATTCTTGGATACAATTAAATTATTGATTAATTCAAATTTACTAATTATCAAAATACTTTTGCCCATTTTTTCTTTAAACATTAGAATAATCGTTTAATCTGTCCTAATTGCTTATTCTTCCAATACCTTAAAAACGGTATTTATCAAGAATGATTCTAAATACCATGTTCAAGGTATTGCCTCTTTTTTAATAAACACTTTATTTTGCATTGTTATTTAGAATTAATATAAATAAAAGTAAAGGTATAAATTATGAAAAGTAAATTATTAATGCTCATTTCAATTTTTGCGTTTTTTGGAATTAGAGCTCAAACTGGAAATATACGAGGAATTGTAACAAATTCAGATGGAAAATTGATTGAATCAGCAAATGTTTCGATTAAATCGTTAGGAATAGTAATAATATCTGATGTAAAAGGAGAATATGAATTAAACAATATTTTATTTGGATCATATCAGTTGGAGCTTAATTTTAATGATCAATATTCAGAAACAAAAGAAATTACTGTTGATAAAAATGAATTAATTGTCAACTTTATAATTTTAAATCATTCTAATAATTTAGAAGAACATACTGTAACTGCTACTAAAAGTATGAATAATGAAGTAAATGAGATTGGTAAAGTTGCAATCAAACCGTTCGACTTACCTCAAAGTACAGCTGTAATTAGTCAAGAAATTCTTGAAAAACAACAAACATTACATATAAGTGATGCGTTGAAAAATACAAATGGAGTTTATATAATGGGGAATTCTGGAGGTTATCAAGAAGAAATTGCAGGACGTGGATTTGCATTTAATAGTAATAATACCTTTAAAAATGGTGTTCGATTCAATAATACAGTAATGCCAGAAATGAGTTCGATTGAACGTTTAGAAATTATGAAAGGTAGTACTGCCATTTTATTTGGAAATGTTGCAGCAGGTGGAATCATCAATTTAGTAACAAAAAAACCGTTGTTTGAAAAAGGGGGGGAAGTGTCGATGCGTTATGGAAGTTACGATTGCTATAAACCGTCAATTGATATTTATGGTCCAATGAATCAAAAGAAAACGGCTGCTTTTAGATTTAATACAAGCTATGAAAAAGCTAACAGTTTCAGAGATCAAGTGAAATCGGAACGTTTTTATATCAATCCTTCTTTTCTTTTTAAAATCAATAAAAAAACAGATTTTTTACTGGAAGGTGATTATTTAAACGATGATAGAACGGCCGATTTTGGTGTGGGAGCAATTAATTATCAATTGATTGATATTCCAAGAAATACATTTTTAGGAACTTCATGGTCTTACATTAAAAGTGAACAAAAAAGCGGAACAGCTTCAATAACTCACCGTTTTAATGAGAATTGGCAAATAAAAAGTGTGAGTTCTTTTCAAGCTTTTCAAAATGAATTATTTTCAAATGTTCGTCCAAATGCTTCTTCAAAATTTATAAAAGCTGATGGGACATGGATTCGAGGACTTCAAAAAACAAAAATACAAGAAGAATATTACATGTCACAATTGGATTTAACTGGTAAATTTTCAACAGGATTTTTAAAACATACCTTACTTTTTGGAGCTGATGTGGATAAATATAGCGCAAATACAATAGCATTTAATGGAGTTACAACTTATGATACCGTCAATGTATTCGATATGAATAAATACACTCAGCGAACAGATATTCCAACTTTAACTGAAAAAACGAAAACAGGAAGCCCGAGAAATAGGGCAGGTGTTTATCTTCAAGATTTAATTAGTGTCTCTGACAAAATTAAAGTGTTAGCAGGTGCTCGTTTTTCTTATTTAGAAACGTACAGTGAAATATTTACGTATAGCACAGGAATTACAACGAATACTTCTGTTTACAATCATGCAATTTCACCTCGATTTGGAGTAGTATATCAACCAATTAAAACAATGGCTATTTTCTCTAGTTATTCGAATTCTTTTACTCCAAATACAGGAGTTGATGTGGAGGGAAAAGCATTAGTGCCTTCTTTAATAGATCAATTTGAAGTAGGTGTTAAAAATGATTTATTTAAAGGCCTACTTTCAGTTAATGCTACTGTATATCAAATTGTGAATAGTAATCTTGCTCAAATGAGTTTAGACAATGGGAATACAAATACAAATATTAAAGAATTAGCAGGAGAAGTTACAAGTAAAGGTGCTGAACTTGATGTGACAACTAAAAATTGGAAAGGATTAACAATTATCGGAGGTTATAGTTTTAATGAAGCAAAATATACCAAAAGTAATATTTACATAGTTGGTGCTCGTTTATTGTACAACCCTAGTAATACAGTGAATGGAAGCATTCATTACGAATTTGAAAAAGGAAAATTAAAAGGATTAAATTTAGGTGTAAGTACTTTATACTTCGGAAAAAGATTAGCTGGAAGACAGACAAGATTGACAGTTCCAAATGATACGTACAAGCCAATTCCATTACCTGAATACACTCAAATTGATTTGAGTTTAGGTTACTCAAGACATAACTTGATATTCAGAGTGAAAGCATCTAATATTTTAAATGTATTGAGTTACAATGTTCACGATGATAACAGCGTAAATCCAATTGCACCAAGAATGTTTTCTACGACGATTTCTTTAAAATTATAATTTTTTTTAGCATTTACACAGAGTAAAAAAACTTAGAGAAACTCTGAGTTATTTCACTCTGTGTAAATCTGTGGTTAAAAAAGTATAAACAGTAATTTTCTCTAAACTTTAAACTTAAAATATTACATCTATCTTTACTGAATGAAAAACAAATTTATTAGACCTATTCATTTAATTCTAGGATTAATAAGTGGCATTGTCATTTTTACAGTTTCCATCACTGGCTGTATAACTTCATTTCAAGAAGAAATTCGAAGTGTAATTTATTCAGAGTTGATGGAAGTTGAAAGTAGATCGTCTAAAAAACTTTCTCTTAATGTTCTAAGTGAAATTGTTAAAAAAGAAAATCCAACTCTAAAAATCACAAATATTCGTGTTAAATCCTCAAGAAACAGCAGTATTGAATTTATTTTTGATAATGATCTATCACTTTATATAAACCCCTATAATGGCAAAGTGTTAGGTAGTTTAAGCAAAGACTCAGATTTTTTTGGTATAGCCTTAGAAATTCATAGAAATTTATTCTTAGGAGAAAAAGGTGAGTTTATTACCAAAATTTGTGTTTTGGTATTTTTGTTAATGGTCATTTCTGGAATTGTTTTATGGTGGCCAAGGAATCGGGTAATTATGAAACAAAAAGTATCGATAATGAGAAATGTAAATTGGCAGAAAAGAAACTACGATTTACATACCGTATTAGGTTTTTATGCTTCTTTAGTCATCATTTTTACCGTTTTAACAGGATTGATCTGGACGTATGATTGGGCTGAAAATAGTATGTATTGGATCACAAATTCAAAAAAATCGAAAAAAATTGAGTTAGAATCTACCCAACCATCTATAAATACGACAACTTATTCAATTGATGGCATTTACCATCATTCTAAATTGACCCATAAAGAACACAAAGAATGCATCATTTCACTTCCGAATGATGAAAAAGGAATTGTACGCTTATCTTATCGTTATAATGATAAAGGTTTCTTTAGAACACAAAATAATTTATTTTTTGATCAATACGATGGAAATCTTTTAAAAGAAAGATTGTTTTCATCGTTGTCAACTGGAGATAAACTAAAAATGACAAATCTCAATATTCATACTGGAAAAGTACTGGGATTCTTTGGACAATTATTAGTCTTTTTTGCAAGTTTAATATGCGCAAGTCTTCCAATTACTGGCTTTTTGATTTGGAGAGGGAGGAATAAGTAAAGAGAATTGAAAAATTAGAATTCTTTATGATTTTAATCAGTATTAGTAACGAATTTTTTGTCTATTTTTGACATGATGAAAAAAAATGGGTATCATATTTTATCTTTAATTATTTTATTGACTTTTGTAGGTCAAATTATCGTTTCGTCTTTGCATTGTTTTTCTTTGGATGAAAAAACAGAAGAAATATCAGAAATGGGGATTGAAGATTTATTTGATAAAGAATTAGATTTGGATATCATTTTATTTGAGCATAACTTTTTGGTATTTCAAAATCTTGATCAATTAGTAGATTCAAATTCTTATTTTCATTATCTGTTTAATAAATACCACCTCGTTGATATTTCAATAACTGTACCTCCTCCCCAAAAAATAGCATAAAACGTTTAGATAATTCAATTGATTATCTAATTAAACAGATTCTAATAGAGTTTCTGTGTCTTTAATATTCGTTTTAAATGTGTATTTCAATCTTATACCATTTTTAATGATTTTATTTTAAAGATTTTATAAGTTATATGACTATTTAATTTTAAAATTCATGAAAAGTTTTTTTTCAAATTGGAAGGATGATGTTCCTGCTAGTTTGGTTGTTTATTTAGTTGCGCTACCACTATGCTTGGGTATTGCGTTGGCATCTGCAGGATCAGAACATTTGTTTTCAGGTATTATTGCAGGTGTAATTGGAGGGATTGTTGTTGGTTTTTTGAGTGGAGCTCATGTTGGTGTTTCTGGACCGGCTGCAGGATTAATTACCATTATTACTGCAGCTATTATAACGCTTGGAAGTTTTGAAGCGTTTTTAGTTGCTGTCATTATTTCTGGTATACTTCAATTGATAGCTGGATATTTTAAAGCGGGTGTAATTGGTCATTATTTTCCTTCTGCTGTTATAAAAGGAATGTTAGCTGCAATTGGAATTACTTTAATTTTAGGTCAAATACCCCATGCGTTAGGTTATGATGCTGACTTTATGGGAGATGAGTCTTTTGTTCACCCAGATCACTTGAATTGGTTTACTGAAATTATATATGCAGCGAATGGTATTAGTATAGGTGCAATCACTACATCGGTTTTATCATTAATAATCTTAATACTTTTTGACAAACCATTTTTTAAGAAGTTTCCACTTTTTAAAGTGTTACCAGGTGCTTTTTTTGTTGTTTTGTTAGGGATTGGGATCAATCTTATTTCAATAATTTATTTCCCTCAATATAAGCCAGAATCAATTCATTTAGTTCAATTACCGGTCGTTACTTCGTTGAGTGATTTCTCTTCTTTTTTTGTATTTCCTGATTTTTCAATTTTAAAAAATGAAAATGTATATGGAATTGCATTGATTTTAGCATTAGTAGGAAGTATTGAAACATTGTTAAGCGTCGAAGCTACTGATAAATTAGATCCAAGTAAATCAAGAACACCAAGGAATAAGGAATTGTTAGCGCAAGGTGTTGGTAATATTCTGTCTGGTTTTTTAGGTGGCTTACCAATTACACAAGTTATTGTTAGAAGTTCTGCTAATATTTCAGCTGGTGGAAAAACAAAGCTATCAGCAATATTGCATGGTTTTTTATTAATTATAACTGCTTTGTTTATTCCTTCCATTTTAAATTTAATACCGTTAGCTTCTTTGGCCGCAATCTTATTGATGGTTGGTTATAAATTATCAAAATTAGATTTATACAAACAAATGTTCAAATTGGGAATAGAGCAATACTTACCTTTTATTGTAACCATTGTTTGTGTTTTATTTACAAATTTATTGAAAGGTATTTCTGTCGGATTTGCAGTTTCTGTGTTTTTTATCTTGAGAAATAATTATCGAAATAATTTCACGCAAATGATTTGTAAGGATGATGATCACGATACGATAAGAATTGTTCTCTCAGAATCTGTAACATTTATAAATAAAGGAAGCATTTTAAGTCGATTAAATAATTTACCTAGAAATTCTCATGTTACGATCGATGGTTCAAATTGTAAAGTCATAGATTATGATGTGTTGGAAATTATTCAAGAGTTTGGAATTCATGGTGCTAGGGAAAAGAACATTGAGTTTACTGCATTAAATATTCCAAAAGTTAAAGTCTCAAAATTACATTAATTAGAAAATAACATTAAAAAATATATAATTAGAAATGAAAAATTTTTATAAAACATTACTAGAAAATAATAAAAAATGGGTCGCAGAAAGTTTAGAAAAAGATCCGTTTTTTTTTGAAAGATTATCGAATGGTCAACAACCACCTTTGTTGTGGATAGGTTGCTCAGACAGTAGAGTGCCGGCAAATGAAATCATTGGCGCAGCTCCAGGAGAAGTGTTTGTGCATAGAAATATTGCAAACATGGTTATTCATTCGGATATGAGTATGCTAAGTGTATTAGATTACGCTGTAAATGTGTTAAAAGTGAAGCATATTATTGTTTGTGGTCATTATGGTTGTGGAGGAGTTCAAGCGGCTTTAGGGAATCAACAAATTGGAATAATTGATAATTGGATTAGACACATAAAAGATGTTTATCGTTTTCATTCAACTGAATTAAATTTAATAAAGGATGAAGCTAAACGATTTGAACGGTTTGTGGAAGTGAATGTGCAAGAACAAGTATTGGATTTGGCTAAAACTTCAATTGTTCAAGCTGCTTGGAATAACGGACAAGATATTGAAATTCATGGATGGGTATATGATGTAAAAGATGGAATTGTAAAAGATTTAGAAATAACATTTGAAAATAACAATCAATTGCCAAAAGTGTATCAGTTAGATATTGATTAACAAACGAATGAAAAAGAGTATTTTTATTTTTTTAGATTTACTCTTTTTTTGTTCTAATAAATTGTAGTTTTGTAGCAATGAGATTTGTTTCCATCATATTTTTAACACTCGTAATTTGCTTTCAGTCTTTGCAAGGCTTTTTTACGGTTGTAAATTGGAAATTGAATCAAGCTGAAATTACTGAGAAGTTTTGCGAGAATAAAGCTAAATTGAACATGCATTGTGATGGAAAATGTTATTTATCGAAGCAATTAAAACTTCAAGAAGACGAAGAACAAGCCGATTTATCTAAAAAACAACTTCCAAAATTGAAAAAAGTAAAAGAAATTGAAGTTTTTAGTAAAATTCAATTGTTTAAAATTTCTTTAAATACGGAATTATCATTGCCAAATAAACCTAATCCTGAAATCAACCAGAATTATACTCTCGAAGAGGTAAAACTTTGTTTTCAACCACCACAGTTTTCTTAAAAAATAGATTTGATATAGATTTTAGCGAAGGACTTTTCTTTCCCTCCTTGAGGAGGGATTAAGGGAGGTGACTATCTATAATTGTTATCGAAGCAAAAATGGGAGGAAAATCTATATTATAAATATTCAGGTTTGGATTTACCAAAAATCCTCTCCCTCGATCCCTCTCCAAAGAAGAAAGAAATTATCGTTTTAAGAAAATAATTGTCCTTGCATAAATATGTGAAGGACTAAAAATCGTACAATGAAATATAATATTTTAATAATAGCTTTAATAGCTGTTGTCAACTCAAGTTATTCCCAAGTTTTCAAAGGGAAATTAATCGATGAACTAACCAATGAACCAATAATTGGTGCTTCTGTTCAAATAAAAAATAAAGAAATAAAAACCTCGACTGATTACAAAGGTTTATTTAATATTGATGGAAATATTAGTGAAAAAGATTCAATAGTATTTTCAATTTACGGATATGAAAATTTAAATGTGAAATACACTAATGAATCAAAAGTTTATTTCATGAAATATTCTGTTTTGCAGTTAGAACCAATTACTGTTACTGGAAACAGAAAAGAATCTTTGCGTGAAAATTCACCTATTGCTATTTCAAAATTAACTCCAAAACAAATTGATGAAACTAAAGCAACGAGCGTTTATGAAATCATTAACAAAACTCCTGGTGTAAACATGGTGAATTTAGGAAACGAGCAACACATGATGTCGATTCGTCAACCGATAAATACAAACAGTTATTTTTTATATTTAGAAGATGGTATTCCAATTCGCCCGTTGGGAGTATTTAATCACAATGCTTTATTAGAAATTAATCAATACACGATTAATTCAATTGAGGTTGTTAAAGGCCCTGTTTCCTCAATTTATGGAGCTGAAGCAATCGGTGGTGTTGTGAATTTTATCAGTCAAAAACCAACTGCTGTTCCTTCAGCAAAAGTTGGGTTTCAATTCGATCAATTCGGCTACAAACGAATGCAATTTGGTGCTGGTGGGAAAATTAAAAAGTTTGGTTTGTATGTTGGAGGAATTACAAGTCAACAACAAAATTCTTGGATGACATTTTCTGATTACCAAAAAACTTCGGTTAATGTTCGAATGGATTATCAATTTACAGAAAAAACAAGATTAATCGGTTCTGTTGTTTACAGTGATTATTATTCAGATATGAGCGGAAGTGTTGATTCTATTGCTTTTTATAATCGGACTTATAAAAGCACAACTGATTTCACCTATAGAAAAAGCAAAGCAATGAGGTCAAGATTGTCGTTTGAACATGATTGGAAAAATGGATCAAATTCAAGTATTACTGCTTTTCAACGTAAAAATGAATTAGGTCAAAATCCAAGTTATTTCATTTCATGGATTCCGAAAAAAACGGTCGCAAGTGGACAAATTAATTCTAATAATTTCCGAAGTTATGGTGTTGTAGCTCAGCATGTTCAGAAAATTAAGTTTTTGCAATCTGAGTATATTTTTGGAGCTACGTATGATTATTCTCCAACTGATTACTGGGCGCATAAAGTAGATTTGTTTGCGGATTTAAGACCCGATAGTTTAAGCGTCGAAAAATACAGAATTGATAAAGAGCGTCCTGATATTAAATTAAGTGATTACAATGCTATTATTCAAAATTATGGTGCTTATGGTCAATATACTTTTTCACCAATTAAGAATTTTAAATTTTCAGTTGGAGGAAGATTTGATATAATGTCATTTACCTATAATAATCTAATTTCGAATACTTCAGGAGAAAAATCGTATAAAAAGTTTACTCCTAAAGTTGGGGCGACTTATAAAATAAAAAACAATAGTGGAGTATATGCGAATTATGCACAGGGATTTGCGCCTCCAGGATTAACATCTATTTTTAGAGCTAAGCCGAATACCAATCCTGTTGAATTTTATTATAATTTAGAGCCCGCTTCATTCGATAATTATGAAGCGGGGGGATGGATTTCTTTATTGAAACAAAAGTTATTAATGGATATTTCTATCTATCAAATGAAGGGAAAAAATGAGTTGTTGAATATTAAACAATCAGATAATTCAACGGATTATCAATCTGCTGGAAAAACGTTGCATCAAGGTCTTGAATTAGGTTTATCCTTTAAACCAACAGCTGAATATACGTTCCGTTTTGGTGGAACTTACTCCATTCATAAATTTATTGACTTCAAAGTGAGTGATAAGATTTCTGATGCAATTAGAGATTATAACGGTAAGTTTATGCCAAGTGCCCCAAACATAATATTCAATACTGAATTTAGTTATTATCCAAAATATGTAAAAAATTTGAGAGCTTCAATTGAATGGCAATTTGTATCAAGTTACTTTCAAAACCAAGTGAATACATTAAAATATGATGGTTATAATTTAATTAATTTTCGAATTGGGTATAAATGGAAAGAAATAGAATTGTACACAAATGTGATAAATTTGACGAATGCTCTCTATGCGACAAACGTTTCAAGAGGTAATTTTTTAACAAGTACATCCACTTTTACAGCTGCTGCACCTAGAACATTTGTGATGGGAATCCAATACAATTTTTCGGGTAAAAAATAAAGATTCAATACGATAAGAAACAAGGTTAAAGACTGATGAATTATATTTAGCTCATCAGTCTTTTAACGAAACAATAATAAATAAACTGATAAAAGTTCATCTATCTTGAATCTCAATATTTTTTTAAATCTTTAAATCTTGAATCTTTAAGTCTTGAATCTATATCAATAAAGCGAAGGGAATTTCATAGGATCAACTTCTGTCATCATAGAATACGCTTTTTCAAAAATATCATCAATACTTGGTTTTGAGAAATAATCTCCATCCGTACCATAAGCTGGTCTATGATCTTTGGCTGATAATGTTTGAGGCGCAGAATCTAATAAAGAAAAAGCTTTTTGTTCGACCATTATTTTTTCCAACATATAAGCTGTTGAACCACTACTTACGTCTTCATCAATGATTAATAGACGGCTTGTTTTTGCTAAAGATTTAGAAATTGTTTGATTAATGTCAAAAGGAATTAGCGTCTGAACATCAATTAATTCTACACTAATTCCTGCTTCGTCTAGTTGTTTTAAGGCTGCTTCACATAAATTAAAAGTAGAGCCGTAAGAAATGATAGTCAAATCTGTTCCTTGTCGAACGATTTCTGGAATTCCCAATGGAATTTTAAATTCTCCAATATTATTTGGCGAACGTTCTTTTGTTCTATATCCATTTAAAGGTTCAATTACCAATGCTGGCTCGTCTGCTTCTATTAAAGTATTGTAAAATCCAGCTGCTTTTGTCATATTTCTTGGAACACATACATAAATTCCTCTACAAGCATTTACAATCATCCCTATCGGACTTCCACTGTGCCAAACTCCTTCCAAACGATGGCCACGTGTACTGATAATTAATGGTGCTTTTTGTCCACCTCTTGTTCTATATTGTACTGTTGCTAAATCATCTGACATTACTTGAAGTGCGTACAACAAATAATCTAAGTATTGAATTTCGGCGATTGGACGTAATCCTCTCATTGCCATACCTATACCTTGCCCTATAATTGTACATTCTCTAATTCCTGTGTCAGAAATACGTAATTGACCGAATTGTTCTTGTAAACCTTCTAAGGTTTGATTTACACCTCCAATTTTTCCAGCATCTTCTCCGAAAATCAATGCTTCTGGATGTCTTTCAAATAATTTACGGTAATTTTCACGCAAAATAATTCGACCGTCTTCCATAACTGGTTCTGCATCATAAGTAGGAGGGATGCTTTCAACTGAATAAACATTGAACTTAGACTCAGAATGTAAATGTGAACTGTATCTATCTTTATTAACTTCAATTTCTTGTTCAATCCAAGAAGAAAGAGCCATTTTTGAAGCTGTTTTTTCTGCTCGAACCATTCTCAACACTTTTCTAGCTATATTGAAAATGTCTTTGCGAATTGGCTCCATTGCTTTTTCTAAAGCTTCAGCTTCTTTATCGATAAAAACGCGATTTGGACTTTCATTTGCTACCGATTTAATCAAAGAAATAGCTTTTACTAAATCAATTTTTATTTCGTCGCTGTACGATTTCCAAGCAGCATTTTTATTTTCTCTTACTGTTGCTTTAGCTTCTTTATGAATTAAATCTAACTCTTCTTCAGTTGAAATTTTTAAACCATCAGCATCAAAATTGATAATCCAATCTTTGAATTTAGTTATACAATCAAATTCTGTTTCAAAAGTTAATCTTTTATCTGATTTATATCTTTCGTGTGATCCTGAAGTTGAATGCCCTTGCGGTTGTGTTACTTCTTTCACGTGAACCAAAACAGGAATATGTTCTTCTCTAGCAATAGAAACTGCTTTTTCGTATGTTTCACATAAATGAGCATAATCCCAACCTTTCGTTACTAAGATTTCAAATCCTGGTTTGTCTTTCGTTCGTTGCATTCCTGCTAAGGCTTCAGAAATACTATCTTTTGTTGTTTGATTTTTTCGTGAAACAGAAATTCCGAAACCGTCATCCCAAACAGACATTACCATAGGAACTTGAAGAACTCCTGCTGCGTTGATTGTTTCCCAAAATGGTCCTTCTGAAGTAGAAGCATCTCCAATTGTTCCAAAAGCAACTTCGTTTCCACCATTTGAGAATTTTTTGAAATCATCAATATTTGCTAACGATGGATATTCTCTATATACTTTAGATGCATAAGCTAAACCTAATAAACGAGGCATTTGTCCTGCGGTAGGAGATATGTCGGAAGAACTGTTTTTTTGTGCCATTAAATCTTTCCATTCACCATTTTCGTCTAGATTACGGGTTGAATAATGTCCACCCATTTGGCGTCCAGCAGAAAGTGGTTCCTCACCAACATTCGCATGACCATATAAACCAGCGAAATATTGTTGTAACGTTAATTGATCAATTGCCATCATCAACGTTTGATCACGGTAATATCCTGAACGAAAATCACCATCTCGAAATTGTTTTGCTAACGCAATTTGAGCTAATTCTTTTCCATCGCCAAAAATACCAAACTTGGCTTTACCTGTAAGTACTTCACGTCTACCTAATAATGAGGCTTCTCTCGATTCGCATGCTAAACGAAAGTCAGAAATTACTTCATTTTTAAATGTTTCGAAGTCAACCGAAGTTGTAGTTTCAATAAGGGTATCTTTTGACATATTATATTTTTTTGAATTGTAAAGATAGATAAATTTGAAGTGTAAATAAAATGAAATTGTATCATTTTGGCTTAAATTAATATCAATTTTACTATTATCTGTGATTTTTCGATTAATTTTTTAAACTTGATTTTATTCTTTGATTAAAACAGATGATAATTGAGTAATTTTATCCAAGAATAATTAAATTGACAAATGGAGTTCAATCATAAAATTTTTGAAACGTATGTGATGAATTACACATCGTTAAAGACACGTTCAAGAAGTGGAGATTCTATTATTAAAGAATTGGATGTTACTGAGACAAAAATTACCGCTAAAGTTAAAGGTTCAAAAATTTATACTGTAATTATCGACTTAAAACCTGATAAAGTAAAAGATTCATCTTGTACTTGTCCTTTCGATTTTGGACCTGTTTGTAAACACGTTGTAAATGTATTAAAAATAGTAGATAAAGATTTTTTAGAAAATAAACAGGAAGATACTACGAATAATCAAATTCTCAACGTAGTTGAAGATTCACAATACCATGCTTCTGAATATATAATTAATGATTTTAAAATTGAAAATTTAACAAATCCATTTATTTTTTCGCACAGTTTAGAGTTGGCGAATGATTCAAGGAGAGGTTTTTTTGATATGGTTCCGAATGTAATATCAATTAATTCAGCAATTTTTAATGACTCTTATTCTTTTTACAATCCTAATAATATCAATGTAGGTGCTTTTTTAAAAGGTGATGTTTTAACATTGACTTGTAAGTGTAAAGAAAGAAAAAGAAAAATGTGTCAGCACCAAGTCCAACTTTTATTCAATATTAAGGATAGAAAGGAACTTCGTGTATTTTTCGATTCTGATTTAAGAAAAGAACAATTGCGGGCTGTAGCGTTGGATTATGGATTAGAAAATGAAAATGATCTAGAAAGCTTTTTCGATATTTCGTACAACGGAAGAACACTCGATATTACTCCAAAAATTAAAGAAATACTCCCTGTTAATAAAAAGACAACAGATTTTTTGACAAAGAATTTACTTCCTGTTAAAAGTGTTATTTTGCCTTTAGAAAAGAAAACGACGGATTCTAAATTGATCATGGTTTTTGGACAACATCGCTATTATGATCATATTTTTGTTGAATTTTTAGAAGCAAAAACTACTAAAGATGGTTCGATTAAAAATCCATTGATTCCTAAAGATCCATTGGATTATATCTGGAAATCGGATAAAAGTGAAGAAATAAAATATTATTCAGGATTAGTGAAATTCCAAAACAGTGCGATGCGTAATAATTCGACAACTGATTTAGAAGGATTAAGAGCAATAGTTGCCAATCCATTAAATATTGATGCATATTATCACAATTCTTCTACTTCAGACAAATTGACCTCAAGTTCTGTTATTCCTGTTAAATTGAAGATTTTAGATTCTGATTTGATTCTAAATGTAAGTCTGAAAAATCATTTTTATGAAATTTCAGGTAAATTAGAAATAGATGGAAAATCACACGATTTAAAAGATTTAAAGTTAAAGTTCACTTATTTCGTCTTAATAGGAGGGACTATGCATCTTTTGTGTAATGCTAATTATTCGAGGGTAATTGAGTTTTTTAAGAAAAATAACCAGACAATTTTAATACATGAATCTAAGTTTGAAGAATTTCAAGAAACGATACTTTCGAATTTAGAGAATAAAATCAAGATTAATTATTCTTTTTTGAAAACAGCTACAAAAAAGCAAATCAAAGACTTTGGGTTTGATCAAAAAGTAGAAAAAATGATCTATTTGTCTGATTCTGATGAATATGTTGTTATTGCTCCTGTGGTAAAATATGGAAATGTAGAGGTTCCTGTTTTATCGAAAAAGCAAATTTATTCGACTGATTCTAAAGGAAATCCATTTACAATTAACAGAGATGAAGAATTAGAAATTCAATTCGTTTCCATTCTATTACGCCAACATCCTCATTTTGAAGAACAATTAGACCAAGATTATCTTTATATTCACAAACAACAATTTTTAGATGAAGGATGGTTTTTTGACGTATTTGAAGAATGGAAAGAATTGAATATTACCATTTTAGGATTTAGTGAATTAAAAAACAATAAATACAATCCCAATAAAGCAAATGTAAACGTAACTGTTGCAAGTGGTTTAGATTGGTTTGATACTTCATTGAAAGTACGATTTGGAGATCAGAATGTAAGTTTGAAACAATTGCAAAAAGCCGTTAAAAATAGTTCAAAATATATTGAATTAGGAGATGGAACATTGGGTATTTTACCTGAAGAATGGATTCAGAAATTTTCAAAATATTTTAGAGCTGGAGAAGTTATTAAAGAAAACATTCGAACACCAAAAATGAATTTCTCGGAGATTTCAGACTTATATGAAGACGAAGTGTTGTCGACAGAAGCAAGAGATCAATTAGCTTTTTATAAGTCAAAAATGGCTTCCTTTCAGAAGATTAAAGATATTGATGTCCCAAAAGAGTTGAACGCAACATTGAGAGATTATCAAAAGCAAGGATTAAATTGGTTGAATTTTTTAGATGAATTTCAATTCGGTGGATGTTTAGCTGATGACATGGGATTAGGAAAAACGATTCAAATTATAGCTTTCATACTTTCACAAAGAAATAAAAAACATTTAAATACAAATTTAATTGTCGTTCCTACATCATTGATTTTTAATTGGCAAGAAGAAGTGAAGAAATTTGCACCTACCATTAAAATTCACACGATTTATGGTTCTGATCGTATAAAAAACACAAAAAGTTTTGATGAATTTGAAATTATTTTAACTTCTTACGGAACACTATTAGCAGATATTCGTTTTTTAAAAGATTATCCATTTAATTATATTTTTTTAGATGAGTCTCAGGCAATTAAAAATCCAGAATCACAACGCTATAAGTCCGTTCGATTATTACAATCTCGTAATAAAATTGTCTTAACAGGAACCCCAATTGAAAATAATACATTTGATTTATACGGTCAATTTTCATTTGCTTGCCCAGGTTTATTAGGAAATAAACAACGATTTACAGACCATTATTCTCAACCAATTGATAAATTCAAAGATGCAGCAAGAGCAGTTGAATTGCAAAAGAAGATCAATCCATTTTTATTAAGAAGAACCAAAGCACAAGTCGCTACAGAATTACCCGACAAGACAGAAATGGTAATTTATTGTGAAATGGGCGAGGAGCAAAGATCTATTTACGATGCTTATAAACAAGAGTTTAGGGAGTTTTTAATGGCGCCAAAAAAAGAGAAAAAACATTTGGATACTATGTACATATTAGCAGGATTAACAAAAATGCGTCAAATATGTAATTCTCCTTCTCTATTAAATGACCAAGAATATTACGGAAATTCGTCTTCAAAAATTGAAGTTTTAATGGAAGAAATTGAATCAAAATCTTCAGTTCATAAAATGATAGTTTTTTCACAATTTGTTTCCATGTTAGATTTAATAAAAGTTGAATTAGAAAAAAAGGGAATACCATTTGAATATCTAACAGGACAAACAAAAAACAGGCAATCAAAAGTCGAAGAATTTCAAACCAATTCGGATGTCAGAGTATTTTTAATTAGTCTCAAAGCAGGAGGTACAGGTTTAAATTTAACCGAAGCAGATTACGTTTATTTAGTAGATCCATGGTGGAATCCAGCAGTAGAAAATCAAGCAATTGACAGATGTTATCGAATCGGACAAAAGAAAAATGTGGTAGCCGTTCGTTTAATTTGTCCAGACACAATTGAAGAAAAAATCATGAAATTACAAGAGTCCAAAAAAGATTTGGTCAATGATTTAATCAAAACAGATGAAACCATATTGAAATCATTATCAAAAACCGATTTAATTGGTTTTTTCACCGATTGAATCCGTAGAGACGTTGCAGTGCAACGTCTCCACCACACAGTTCATCAAACCCAGTACATCAAACCCAGCAGAGACGTTGCAATGCAACGTCTCCACCACACAGTTCATCAAACCCAGTTCATCAACCACAACAGAGATGTTGCAGTGCAACGTCTCCACCACACAGTTCATCAAACCCAGTACATCA
>OBEQ010340256.1_pt1 | contig 17907 bp, 13 predicted proteins | sample 1670901 | NCBI WGS metagenome assembly OBEQ01 (sample SAMEA104232315, study PRJEB22302) | groundwater metagenome | biome: forest; feature: aquifer; material: groundwater | place: USA | collected 2011-08-07 | depth 5.4 m
AAATTTCAGGATAACCTGTAGGGGCGGACCTCCTGTCGGCCATGGGCTTGGCGACGGCTGATGGTCCGCCCTCGAAGGGCGCAGCAAGCCGCGCCCCTCCCCCTGAAATTTTTCTCCCACTCCCCAGGCCGGGTTCGACATTCGCGGCCAAATTGATCACAAGATCAGCCAGCAGTATCTTCAACCGGGCCATCCACACGCCATGAATATTACCGCCCCAGCCTCGACTGTGTCCGCGCGGGCCTCGTGCCCGGCTTTGCCATGGTGTTTGCTTCTGTTGCTCGCCGGCGCCGGCCTCGCGGGTTGTGCCGGGGTGCCGACCGGCCGCGGCACGCCGGATGCGTTTCCGACCAGCGACGTCGAGCCGGTGACCCTGAAATGCGGCGCCGCAGCCTTCATCGTTTCGCTCAACGATGACGACGACAACGACAACAACCGCGCCGACCTGCGGCAGGCCGTGGCGCCGGCCACCGAGGACAACATCCGCGAGTTCATCTTCAGCCACCCGACCGCCGACGCCGTCTATGTCGCGGACATCATCATCCTCGCCACCCATCAGACCGCCGTCGGCACGCGTGTCCGCGCCTACAAGCAGGATCTCAGGACGGCGTTCGCTTTCAACACCACCCACCCCACCTCGGCGGCGGCCCCGTTGAAACTCTGCCTCGAAGGCATCCTGACCAGCGGCCTGCTCAACGACATCGGCTTCGAATACCAGTTTTACCAGAACGGAAAGCCGCTGCCGTGCGGCGGCTTCGTCACGGGCACGGTGGTGGACGTCAACGCGAAGCTCGCCGTCGCCCAAGGACGCGGCACGGCCTTCGCGCGCAACCGCAAGCTGCTCATCACCGCCGCCGGCAATGCCACCGGGACCGTGGCTCCCGCCGGCGCCGGCCGGACTGAGTGGACTTACGATGTCCCGGCCAATGTGACGCTGGCGACGCCGGCCCTGCTGGCGACCGCCGTCACTGCCGGAGCCACGGTCACCGCGGTCGCAAACCGCGACCGGGACCAGCTCCGCCTGAACGTCCACGCCACCGGACACCGCATCGAGGCGCATTTCCCGATCAACGTCACGTCGCCTCAGCACACCGTGGTGACCAATGGCAACAACGGCTTCAACATCACGACGGGCTGGCTCGACGCCAACCAGGGCCAGTTCAGCCTCGTGCCGGTCTATCGCATCAATTACCGCCTGCTCGACCAGTTCCGGAATCCCATCAAGGACAGCGCTTATGGAACGCGGACGCCGCAGATCCGCGAGAACATCGGCACTGTCATGACCAGCCCCGTACCGCCCGTGCAGGCTTGGATCGCCAACGGCCTGCAGTGGTCCCCGAACTGGACCGACCACCCCGACGGCACGTTTACGGATCGGATCGAGGCGACCGACGTGAACAAAGACCTGGTCGTGGTGCCGTTCCCGGGTTTTCCCGGCCGCCGGATGTTCGCCGCCAATCTGCAGGCTGTCGGCGGCGTTTTACTGAACCTGACCGGGCCGCACGTCTGGGAGCTTTCCGTGAACGGCGCCGGCGTCGCGAACGGCACCGCCAACACCTTCAGCTCGACCGTGGTCAACACCCGGCCCCGGGGCGGCGGAATCCAGATCCAGTTGCGCAGCACCTATCGGGTGGTCCCACAGTGAAGGCCGACCGGTGCGGCACGCCGAAATGCTCCTCGAACTCGACGGGGAAGTGGCCGAGGTCGTGCGGAAATTGAAAGCGAAGGAATTGGGTTTAAAAATCCGACGGATCGTATCTCCGTCCTCCGTGCTCGGGTTTCATATTCAGATTCCTGATTTCAAGTTTTAGGTTTTCAAGTTCTTCAGACTGCGGGTTCCGCCCGCAGCTTGAGCAGGTCCCTACCCCATGAGGGGAACAGGGTGGAGCGACTAGAGTCTACCTCGGGACACACGGCGTCCACGCGCCGGTGCCGCGCGCCTGCCCATGACCATGCCCTCCGACCCACCAGACTTTCGTCGCCGCTCGGATCGCTCCGGGATCGCGTGGCCGGTGGCGGGTGGGTTCGCGCTGATGTGGGCCACAGCGGCCGGAGCCGCGACCGACACGGCTTTCGCAGTCCAGGCCAGCGCCACCGTGCAGTCGGCTCCCGCACAAATCACGCTATCGTGGACGCCCGGTCCCGCGCCGGCCAATGGCTACGCCATCTCCCGCAAGGATCCGGGCGCCAATGCCTGGACCCCGCTCATCAACCTCGCCGGCACGACCACGAACCATGTCGACACCAACGTGACGGCCGGACGACTTTACGAATACCAAATAGTCCGGCAGGCGCCGGCGTTGCCCGGCTACGGCTACGTCGCCGCCGGCGTCGACCTGCCGGTGGTCGATTCCCGGGGAAAAGTCATCCTCGTCGTGGACAATTCGATCTCCGGCGCGCTGGCGCCGGAGATCGACCAGCTCATCCGCGATTTCGCAGGCGACGGCTGGACCGTGGCCCGGCGCGACGTCGGCCGCGGCGATGCGCCCGTCGCCGTGCGCGAAGCCATCCGCGTTGCCTACAACGAGGACCGCGCAAATGCCCGCGCCGTGCTGCTCCTCGGCCATGTACCGGTGGCCCGGTCGGGTAATCTCAATGTCGACGGTCATGGCGGGCGACCGTTGCCCGCGGATGTTTTCTATGGCGATATGGATGGCAACTGGACCGACGCGAATGGCGACGGGGTATTCGATCAGGATCGGATCCCGTCGGACGTGGACCTGACTGTCGGCCGGGTCGATTTTGCGGACATGCCCGGAGCCCAGGCCGCGGTACCGTTCCCGAACGAAACAGAATTGCTGCGGCGCTACCTAAAAAAGGATCACGAATTCCGTCACGGCATCCGGCGGGTGACGGCCCGCGCGCTGGTCGGAGATCGGGCGGGTGATTTTGGCGGCGAGGCGTTTGGTGCATCGGGCTTTCGTAATTTTTCCGCGCTCCTCGGTCCGGACCGCACCACGGTCGCGAATGTGGAGGACAACAGCCCGGCCAGCGAACGCTGGCTCTCCCGGCTCACCGCGGCCGACTGGCTGTGGGTTTATGGGGCGGGCGGCGGCAATGTCACGAGTATGAGTGCGCTCGGATCGCACGGCACCTTTGCCGATGTGTGGTCCGTCGACCTGGTGGACCATCGGGCCCGCGGGACGTTCTATCTGATGTTTGGCAGCTGGCTGGTGGACTGGAGCCGGCCGGATAACATCATGCGGGCGGCGCTGGCGGCACCCGACTATGGTTTGACCGCCGCCTGGTCGGGCCGGCCGCATCTTTTCTTTCAGCACATGGCGATGGGCGAGACCGCCGGCTTCGGCATCCGGTTGAGCCAGAACAATGCCACGCTCTACACCAACCAGGTGAATCGCGAGACGCGCGGCATCCACATCGCACTGCTGGGCGATCCCACGCTGCGGATGCACGTCGTGGCGCCACCGTCGCGGCTGCGCGTCGCGGCGGGCGGGGGCGCGCCGGCCCTGTCGTGGGACGCGTCGCCGGACGCGGCGGCGAGCTATCACGTCTATCGCGGGACGGGCGAGGCCGGGCCCTTCGTGCGCGTCAGCGCCTCGCCGACGACCCTGACGACGTTCACCGATCTCAGCGCGCCGGCGGGCAATTTCACCTACGTGGTGCGAGCCGTCCGGCGCGAGGTCTCGGGCAGCGGCAGCTATTTCAACCTGAGCCAGGGAGTGTTCGCCCAGGCCTCGGTGACCAATCCCGACCCGGGCAGTCCGGCGCCCGCAAATCCCAGCCCTGGTTCGGGCGGCAGCGCCGGAGGTGGAACGGCGGGCGGTGGCGGCGCCATTCCCCCGTGGGTGATCACCACGCTGGCCATGGCGGCGCTCCTGCGGGCCCGCCAGCAATGGGTCAAGCGGCAGCCTCAGGACGCGCTGCGCGACAAGCACCCGGGGGCAGGAGCCAGGGGCCCGATCCGCATTTCAAAATAACCGCGCCTGGATGCAAAGCTTGCACTCTTTCGGAAAAGGGAGAGATATAAACATCATGAGGCAAACCATCGCGGCCGGCTGGGCATTGGTTCTCGCAGTAGTCTTGACCATCAGCCCCGGGGGTTCCCCCGGCGCGAAGGGGGCTGAACCCGAAGGGAAAATGGCAAAGGGTTCGGAGGCTGAAAAGGAACTGCGCGCAGCCAATGATCAATTCTACGCCGCACTCAACGCCATGTTTGTCGGTGAACTTGCGCCCATGAACGCGATCTGGTCGCATCGGAATGACGTGACCATCATGGGCCCGTTCGGCGGACGCCTGACGGGCTGGGCTGCCGTCGAAGCCGAATTCAAGAAGGAGGCCGGCATGAAGCTCGGCGGACACGTCGCTTGCAAGGACGTGTTTGTGCAGGTGGGCGGCGACATGGGTTACAGTGTCTGCGTCGAGGAGGGCCAGAACATGAGCGCAGACGACAAACCCGTCGTGGTGTTTTTCCGGGCAACGAACGTTTTCCGCCTGGAAAACGGCCAGTGGAAACTGGTCCATCATCACACCGACATCTCGCAGCAGCTGCAGGCGGCCACCGGCGAAGTGATAAAGTAAGCCTCAACCCCGGAAGATTTATGGCGGACGATCTTTCCACGGCCCAAAAAGCGATGATCGAGTTGTTCCAGAAGCATGTGGACGCTGAACTGCGCGGTGATCTCGAAACCACGATGGCCACGATGACCGACCATCCTCATCTCAATCATGTGCCCGTGATGATGGGTGGAGTGGGGAAAAACGGAGTGCGCGATTTCTACCGCAACCATCTCGTCGGCAAATTCTTTCCTCCCGACATGAAAATGGTGAATGTCTCGCGTACCGTCGGCCACGATCAGGTGGTGGAAGAACTTGTCATTAGCTTTACCCACACCACGCCGATCGACTGGCTGCTTCCGGGTGTTGCGCCCACGGGGGAAAAAGTCGAGATGGCCGTGGTCGTCATCGTTGGCTTCAAGGATGGAAAAATCTCCCACGAACACATCTACTGGGATCAGGCCGGGGTTCTTGTGCAGGTTGGTTTGCTGAATCCAACCGGCCTGCCGGTGAACGGCGCCGAAAGTGCCCGCAAGGTCCTCGACCCCAAGTTGCCGGCCAGGCGAATTTGATCCCGCTGCCCATCCGCTGGAGGCAAGCCAAGTAAGAACTTTGGTCCCGCTGCCATCGGGCTATGGCCGCCATTCCGCATATCATGCCCACCGCACCTCCGGATTGTCTTTCCCGCCAGATCCGCTTTGTTCGGCGGCATGCATAAACGCGTGCTTCCGGTCTTGCTGCCCATCGCGCTTGCCCTGGCCTTCGCCGCCGGCCCGGCCGCCGCGGTGGAACCGCCGAATCTTTATCCGCACAAGCAGCAGCTGAGAGCCTACATCGATTCGGGCGAATATGCCCGGCGCGTGGCGGAGATTGCGCTGGAGGCCAATAAATTCCTGGTCAAGCGCATCGCCCGCGGCGCCAAGCCCGGCAAGAAGCTGGCGATCGTTTTGGACATCGATGAGACGACGCTCAGCAACCTGCCCCACATTCTCGCCAACGACTACAGTTATGCGCCGCGCACCTGGGACGAGTGGGTCACCCAGGGCCAGGCCCGGGCCATCATCCCCGTGCAAACGATCTACGACGTCGCCGTCCGCGGCAAAATCGACGTCTTCTTCGTCACCGGCCGCCGGGAAGCCGATCGCCCTGCCACCGAGAGAAACCTGCGCGAAGTCGGCTATGATACCTGGACCAGGATTTACTTCAAGCCGACGACCGACGTCACGCTCTCCACCCTGGGCTTCAAGATCGACGTGCGCCGCAAACTCACGCAGGAAGGCTACATCATTGTCGCCAATATCGGCGACCAGAACAGCGATGTGAACGGCGGCTACGCGGAGCGCACCTACAAGCTGCCGAATCCGTTCTATATTACTAAATGATCCGACCCGCTCCGCGATTGGCGGGAGCCTTGGGGAGGAGCCGGTGGCCGCCGTTCAGGAAGCCATCGCGGCGAGCGGCGTGATCAAGGGCGCCCAATGCGGCGGCGTCATCATGCCCCACCACGGCAGGAACGCCTGAAGCCGTTTGGTCGGCCGGTTTCGCCAGCCCTGGGCCGCCTCACTCCCCGAACCTGATCCCCTGCGCCAGCGGCAGTGAGTTCGAATGGTTGATCGTTACCGTCTGCCGCCGCATATACGCCTTCCACGCGTCCGACCCGCTTTCCCGGCCGCCCCCGGTCTCCTTCTCGCCGCCGAAGGCTCCGCCAATCTCCGCGCCACTGGTGCCGATGTTGACGTTCGCGATGCCGCAATCGCTGCCCCGCGCCGAGAGGAATCGCTCGGCCTCGCGCAGGTCCGTCGTGAAGATCGCCGAGCTCAGCCCCTGGGGCACGGCGTTCTGCAGCGCGATGGCTTCGTCGAGTTCGCGGTAGCCCATGACGTAGAGGACCGGCGCAAAGGTTTCGTGCTGCACCACCGGCCACTCGTTCCGCGCCTCGACGATGCAGGGCGTGACATAGAGTCCGCCGGGCCAGGCCTTCCCGGCCAGCCGCTCGCCGCCGTGCAGGATCCGGCCGCCGCTTTTCCTCAGGTCGGCCAGCGCATTCAACATGGCCTGCACGGCCGCCCGGTCGATCAACGGCCCGACCAGCGTGCCCGGCAGGAGCGGATTGCCGATAGGCAGCTGCCGGTAGGCGGCGACCAGGGAGGCGACGAACTCGGCCTTGACCGATTCGTGGACGATGATCCGGCGCGTGCTGGTGCAGCGCTGGCCGGCCGTGCCGACGGCGCCAAAGAGGATGCCGCGCAGCGCGAGCTTCAGGTCGGCCGCGGGCGTCACAATGATCGCGTTGTTGCCGCCGAGTTCGAGCAGGCTGCGGCCGAACCGCTTCGCCACGACCTCGCCGACCCGCCGGCCCATCCGCGTCGAGCCGGTGGCCGACAGGAGGGCCACGCGGCGGTCGTGGGACATCTGTTCGCCGACGGACGGGCCGGCGCCGAGGACGAGCGAGAAAACCGCCGGGTCCACGCCGTTGGCGCGGCAGACCTTTTCCGCGATCCGGACGCAGGCGATGGCGGTCAGCGGGGTTTTCTCCGAAGGCTTCCACAGGGTCGCGTTGCCGCAAACCGCCGCGAGCGCACTGTTCCAGGACCAGACCGCCACCGGGAAATTGAACGCCGAGATGATGCCGACAACGCCGAGCGGCTGCCATTGCTCCATCATCCGGTGTCCCGGACGCTCGGACGCGATCGTCAGGCCATGCAGCTGGCGCGAGAGGCCGGTGGCAAAATCGCAGATGTCGATCATCTCCTGCCCCTCGCCTTCGCCTTCCGCCAGGATCTTGCCCGCTTCGAGCGCCACGAGCCGTCCGAGTTCGGTTTTCCGTTCGCGGAAGGCGCCGCCCAGCTGGCGGACAATTTCGCCGCGTTTCGGCGCCGGCAATTCGCGCCAGGCCAGAAACGCGAGCCGCGCCGCCCGGGCGGCGCGCTCGTAGTCTTCAGGCGCCGCCTGCCGCACCCGGCCGAGCAGCGTGCCATCGATGGGCGAGTGCTTTTCCAGCACCGCGCCGCCGGCGGCCCAGGAACCGGAAAAGACGCCGGCCTGGATGGTTTTCGCCGAAAGCCCGAGCTTGGGGAAGATTGATTTCGTGACGGAAGCGACGGAAGTGGATTTGGATTTCATATTCGAGGCGTGTCATCCTGAGCAACGCGAAGGATCCAGTTTATTTCGAGTGAATGGATTCTTCGCTACGCTCAGAATGACAGATCGTGGCGGTTGATCGGGACCGGCCGTCCATCGTCCATCGTCCACCATAAATCTCAGCCCCCATACACCCTCCCGCCCCACTGGGTGCCGAGGAAACTCAGCAGGGATATGGACTCCTGTTTGATGAAACCCGGGCCGAGCTTGCCCTTGGCGAACAACTCGAGGACACCGGTGATGCCCGCCGCTGTGGTCAGCTGAATGGCGTTGAGCTTGCGACCGTGGATGGTGTCGCCGTGCATTTTCTTGATGAAGCTGCGCTGCTTGAGCCCGCCGCCCGGCTCGTTGCCAACCACGCTGACGTAGAAGACCACGACATCCGACTCGGTGAGCGGCACCTCCTGATCGAAGATCTGCGTGACGAGTTCCTGGCGTGGCGCGAGGTTGAGGTCCTGCAGCAGGAACTTCATCAGGTCTCGGTGGCCGGGGTAACGCATCGTCTTGTAATTCAGGTCGCCCACCTTGCCGGCGAAGGTCTGGCACATCGTCGCCACGCCGCCGGAGGTGTTGAACGCCTCATACTCCGTGCCGTCGATGGTGATGCGCTCCCCCCCGTCGAGCGGCATGGTCGTCACGAGCTTCCCGCCGTGCAGCGCCTCGCCGACCTGGCAATACTCGTTGATCAGCCCGGCTGTGCTCCAGCTGAGGTAATACTTCATCTGGTTGCTGGCATTGAGCGGCAGCGCGCCGACGCGCATTTCGCAGTTGCGCACCTCCTGCAGGGACGAGGCCAGCGAGCCACCCACGATGTTGATGGCCCCCGGGGCGAGGCCGCATTGCGGCATGAAGGTGACCTTCGCCTTCGCCGCCAGCTTCTGGATGTAAGCCGTCGTTGCCACGTCCTCGGTCAGGTCAAAGTAGTTCACGCCCGCCTTGGCGCAGGCACTGGCGATGCCTTTATTGAGGTAATAGGGAGCCGCGCTCACGATGGCATCGACCCCTTGGACAAACGCGGCGAGCTGCGCGGCCTGGGTGACGTCCCGCTGGACGAAGCGGGACTTCCTGAGACCCGTGAGGTCGACGTTCGACCGGACATCGGCGAGGGTGACGCTTTTGCAGAACCGGCAGGACTCAAGCAGGGTGGCGATGGTGCCGCCGACTTTGCCGGCGCCGACGATTCCGATTTTCATGGGAGGTTTGTCACCTGAGCGGAGCGAAGGATCCAGAAGGATGTCCGACCGCGTGTTTCCTGCTGGATTCTTCACTGCGTTCAGAATGACAGGCAAAGCAAGTTTGGGGTTGGGCTCACGCGGTGGTGGCATGCGCTTCCTGCACCTTGCGCGGGTCGGTGGCGGCGATGATGGCGCTGACGGCCTTCTGATTGAAGCCCTTGAAACCGCCCTTGCGCTGCAGGTTTTCCAGGTGGCTGCCGATGGCGCCGTCCCGGATGAACCCGGCGCACTGCTCCACGGTGATGATGCCCCGCGCCCGCAGCGCCTCGGCCCGCCGCGGATCGACCGGCCAGCGCTCGCCCTCGGTGAACGCCTGCTTGAGAAACGGAAAATCGGAAAAGGGTTTCATCGTGGCGATGCCCTCCGCCGCCAGCTGCTCCCGCAGCAGCGGAAAATTGAACCGCGCCTCGAGGTGGTGCATGCCGGCCTGGAGAAAACTGTCGCCGTGCAATCCGCACCAAAGTCCGACGGTGCGCGCCGCGTCGATCTCGGGCAGCCGCTGCATCGCGTAATCCTGGTCCACCTCGCCGGGCAGCAGGTCGACATCCGCAAATACCACGATGCCGACCACCGGCGCCTCCATCACCTGCGCGCCCCAGCCCGCCTCGGCGCCGGCGTAGAAACGTTCGCGCTTCACCAGCCCGAGGTTTTCCAGGAACTTCACCAGGTCCGGGAAATACCGGCGCGAGCAGCGGAAGGTGTGATGGTCGTGGTTGGCCCACCCGAGGCCGAGCAGGTCCTGGCGGCGCTTCTGCACCCGCGCTGCGCGGTTGCGCAGCTCCCAATAGTGCCGCTCCTCGGCAAAGAAGATCTCGCACGCCGCTTCCCTCCCTGCCAGGTCGATGCACTTCCGCTGCACCGCAAAGGCCTGCTTCACGCCCTCGTCGTCGCTGGCGAAGTCACGCTTCCGCGTCCGCCACAATTCGCGCGCCTTCAGCAGGGCGGCGGCGAAGCCGGGGGGCGGTTCCGCCCCCGTGAAACCCCGGTAGCCCAGCCGCTCGACCGCCTGGAGCAGCGCGCCGTTTTCCTCGCTGACGGCGATCACGCGATAACGCGAGCCGGGCTCGCCCCGCGGCTCGCCGGCCAGCCCGTGGCGCGCCATGAAATCGGCCAGGTATTCCGGCCGGATCGCCAGCGACAAGGGCGCAGCGGACGGCGGCGCCTGGAGGCTGACCAGCACCCGCGGCAACATCGCATGGGGATGAGCCAGCACCGTGTGGTCCACCGGTGCGTCGCTGGTCTCGGTCACGAAGCCGACAGCGCGGAAAGCTTTTTCGTGATTCGCGGAGACAATAAAATGATCAACCCACTCGAAAAACTCCGTGCCGGTCTCGTCGTGCATCCGCCGCGCCAGCCGCGCGGCGGCTTGATTCCGTTCCAGGAAGGCTTCGAGGTGCGCCGAGAGCAGCGCCTCGGCCTCGTAGGCGAGCGGCCAGTTGAAATTCGCAGGAGCGTTCAAGGCGGTCATGACAGGCGTGGACGGAAAGAGCGTCGGCGGTGCGGCGGCGGCGGGTGCTTTACCTGACATAAGCCACGGCATCACTCTTGTCCAAGCCTGTTCTCATCGCCCGAAAGGGTGAAATGGGCGGGCTTTGGCAGGTGCCTTGTCTTCGATCCGTCCTCGGACCAGCCCTTCAACCTCTGCCGTCTGCTCGCCGGCTCCGAGGGCACGCTGTTCCTGGGCGTCGAATTCGAGCTTAATTGCGAACCGTTGCCTCCGCCCGGCGCGCTGATGTGCGCCCATTTCGCCACCATCGCCGATTCGCTGCACGCCACCCTCGTCGCGATGCGCCACCAGCCGCACGGGTGCGAACTCATCGACCGCCACATCCTCGAGTGCACCAAGGCCAACCTCGAACAGGCGAAAAACCGCTTCTTCGTGCAGGGCGATCCCGGCGCCGTCCTCGTGATCGAGATCCGCCGCGACCAACGCGCGGCCATCGAGGCGGAGATGCACGCGCTCGAGGCGGAACTCCGCGCGACCGGACTCGGCTACGCCTTCCCTGTCCTGTGGGGCGACGAATGCTACGCCCTGATGCGGCGCGTGAAGGAGGCCTTCGATCCGCTCGGCGTGTTCAACCCCGGCAAGATCATCGACACGCCGCCGATGGACACCTCGCTGCGGCACGCCCCGGGCCACCCGACACCGGAGCACGCGACGGTGTTCAACTTCAGCGCCACCCGGGGCGTGCTGCGCGCCGCCGAGAAATGCACCGGAGTCGGCGAATGCCGCAAATTCCACCTGATGGGCGGCACCATGTGCCCCAGCTACATGGCCACGCGCAAGGAGCGCGACACCACCCGCGCCCGCGCCAACCTGCTTCGCGACGTTCTCACCCACTCAACCAAGGCCAACCCCTGGGACAGCGAGGCCGTCGCCGGCGTCATGGACCTGTGCCTCTCCTGCAAGGGCTGCAAATCGGAGTGCCCGTCCAACGTCGACGTCGCGCGGCTCAAGGCCGAGTGGCAGCAGCACTACCATGACGCCCACGGCGTGCCGCTGCGCTCCCGGCTTGTTGCGAACTTCGTCACCTTGATGAAATGGGCCGCCACAGTCCCGCGTCTCTACAATGCCTTAGTAACGTATTACGTTACAAACCAGCTCATCAAGCGCCTCGCTGGCTTCGCGCCGAAACGCAGCCTGCCGACCCTGCATGGCACGACCCTCGCGGTGTGGCATGCGCGGCATGCGAACAAAACCGGCCTCGGCGGCAGGGCTACGGTAGGCAGCGAGCTTGCTCGCGCCCAATCCGGCATCGACGGCACCGCAGAAGCGCGAGCAAGCTCGCTGGCCCACAATCCCTATCCCCACAACGCTTTCCCGCACGGCCGCGTCCATCTCTTCTGCGACGAGTTCACGAACTACCACGACACGACCGTCGGCATCAAGGCCGTCCAGCTTCTCAACCGGCTGGGCTACGAGGTCGTCATCCCCCGGCAGGTCGAGAGCGGCCGCGCGCATTTTTCCAAGGGGCTCGTCCGCGACGCCCAGAAATTCGCCATTCGCAATGTCGAGCTGCTCAAGGACGTCGTCACGGCACGCTCGCCATTCATCGGCCTGGAACCGTCGGCGATCCTCGGTTTCCGCGACGAATACTTGGACCTCATGCCGGAGCACCTGGTTGCCGCGGCGCAGGCGCTCGCAAAGAACGCGCTGCTGATCGACGAATTCATCGCCCGCGAGGCCGACGCCGGCCGCATCACCGCCGCGTCGTTCACCGCCCGCGCGCAAGCCGTCCGGCTGCACGGCCATTGTCACCAGAAGGCGTTGTCGTCGCTCCACCCGACCGTGCGGATGCTGGAACTGCCCGCGAACTACCAGGTGTCGCTCATCCCCTCGGGCCGCTGCGGCATGGCGGGGTCGTTCGGCTACGAGGAGGAGCACTTCGAACTCTCGCAGCAGATCGGCGAGCTCGTGCTCTTTCCCGCCGTCCGCGCCGCTCCGGGCGACACGCTCATCGCCGCCCCCGGCACCAGTTGCCGGCACCAGATCAAGGATGCCACCGGTCGCATCGCGCTGCATCCGGTGGAGATTCTGTACGATGCCTTGTTGTAGGGGCGCAGTCTTGCTGCGCCCAGCGGGCGTGGCATCACGGTCGAAGGCGCAGCAAGACTGCGCCCCTACGGATCGGAACAACCCTCCCGCCCCATGACCCCGCCATGACTTTCTTCCTATATCGCCAAGCGCACCCGGCGTGCTAGGCTGCCACTCCATGGAATTCGACGCCCACGACGACTCACGCCGCACCGGCAGCCTCTACGGCGTGTTTGCGTATGCGAGTGTCATTCTCACCTGCTTTGCGGGCTACTTCTACACCCAGCAGTATTATCGTTCGGAGTGGATGGTGTGGGTCAGCCTGGGCTTGTGTTCGGTTTATACCGCGTTCGGTGTGCTCGGCGGCGGCATCGTCAATTGCGGCCTTCGCGCCAAGGCCGGCTACTACATCTTCCAATGCGCCCTGCTCACGGCGTTGCTGTGGCTCAGCCCGATCCGCGGCTTCTTCGGCGTCATTGTCCTGCCTCTGGTCAGCCAGGCGATCTTCGATCTGAACCGGCGCAACGCCATCCTGGTCGGCCTCTATCTGTATGCGCTCAACATCTCGGTCTGGGCCATTCCCTTCGGCTGGGATGCCGGCCTGCGGGCCTTCCTCAGTTTCGCGGCGGGCTTCGCCTTCACGACGGTCTTCACCTTCAACACCAAACGGGCCCTCGATTATCAAAAACGCGAGGAACGGCTCCGTCGCGACCTGGAAACAGCCAATGCGCAACTCCGCGACCACGCCGCGCAGGCCGAGGATCTCGCCACCACCCGCGAGCGCAACCGCGTGGCGCGCGAGATCCACGACGGAGTCGGCCATTACCTCACAGTCGTGAAAACCCAGCTCGATGCCGCGGCCGCGCTCCTGCCCGCCAATCCCGAGAAGGCCCGCGAATCCGTCACCAAGGCCGCCCACCTCACGGCTGAGGCCCTGGACGACGTGCGCCGCTCCGTGGGCGCCCTGCGCACCGATGCCCCCCGCCCGCCGCTGCCCGAGGCTTTGCGGCTGCTCACGCAGGAAGCCGGGCTGCCCGTTTTGGTGCGGGTGGAGGGTCAGTTGCGTCCGCTGCCGCCCGGGATCGAGCATGCGCTCTTCCGCGCCGCGCAGGAAGGCCTGACCAATGTGCGCAAGCACGCCGGCGCCTCCGCGGCGGAGGTCGTCGTCGACTATCGCCCGGCCGGACGTGTGGCGCTATCGGTCACGGACAACGGCCGCGGCGCGAATGGCGACGGCAGCGACGGCTTCGGCCTCCTCGGCATCCGCGAACGCATCGAGGTGCTCGGCGGCCGCGTGGAATCGGGCAACCGCCCCGCTGGCGGCTTCGCCCTCACCATCGAGGTGCCGGCGTGATACAGCTCCGGTGTCTTTCGGTAGGGCGGGACCGCTGGGCCCGCCGCAGCCCGCGGACGGCCCGGCGGTCCGTCCCTACCCAATGTCACCCATGAAAAAACTCCGCCTCATGCTCGTCGACGACCAGTCGCTCTTTCGCGAGGCGTTGCGCACGCTGCTCGCGCTACAGGAGGACTTCGACATCGTCGCCGAGGCGGAGAACGGCGAGCGCGCCCTCGCCCTCGCCCGGGCGCACAAGCCCGACGTCATCCTCATGGACCTGCGCATGCCGGTCAGGGGCGGTGTCGAGGCCACCCGCCGCGTGCTGGCCGCGGTGCCCGCGGCACGCGTCGTGGTGTTGACGACCTTTGAGGAGGACGAGGAAATTTTCGAGGCCCTGCGCGCGGGTGCCGTCGGCTACCTACTGAAAGCCTGCTCGGCAGACAAGCTCTGCGAGTCGGTCCGCGCCGCGGCCAAGGGCACCTCGGTGCTCGAGCCGTCGGTCGCCGCCCGGATGATGGCCGAGCTGAACCGCCTGACCGCAAGGGAAGGCCGGAAGGTCGCCGTGACGCTGGCCGACCCTCTGTCCGAGCGCGAACTCGCCGTGCTGAAGCTGCTGGCCGGCGGCTGCAGCAACAAGGAGATCGGTTCGCGGCTGAACATCACCGAGGGCACGGTGAAGAACCACATGACGAACGTGCTCGGCAAGCTCGGCGTGCTCGACCGCACGCAGGCCGCGCTGAAGGCGCGCGAGTTGGGGCTGATCTGAGTTGGTCTTGGTCAGTCACAAGAGCGCGAGCAAGCTCGCTGGCCCACCTACGTTGGCATGACCTCTGGCAGGCCAGAAAACTTGCGCGCACAGTATTTGTGGGCCAGCGAGCTTGCTCGCGCTCTTCGCCGAGCTTTAGCATCGCCCCATGAAACCGGAACGTGGTGACGAAGCTTTGCGCGCTTTCGCGTCTCACTGCCGCACACGGATTATTTCCTCACCTTTTGCACCGATGACCGTAAGGCCGGGCTGACGAATCCCGTCATCGCAAGTGTGCTGCGCGACGAAATCGGGCTTATCGAAAGCGCCCGCTATTGGACCATCCGTGGAGCTGTGATCATGCCCGATCACCTCCATTTGCTCGTCACCTTGCATGACAAGCTGCCGCTCAGTCGCGTCATTGCCCGCTTCAAGTCAAAGTCGAGGCTGGCGCTCTCCGCGGCGGGTCTTCACTGGCAGGGGAACTACTACGAGCACCGACTGCGCGACGGAGACGCGATTGAAACGGTTTTGATGTATATCTTCCTGAACCCGTATCGCGCGGGCTTGGCGGCTGCCTCGGAAACCTATCCTTGGTTCTGGATGGGAGATGAGGAGGCGACTTGGTTCAAACCACAACTGGATGACGGGAAGCCGTTCGCGGAATGGCTCCGCTAGCGTAGGAGCGCGAGCAAGCTCGCTGGCCCACGAGTTGGAGCCATGACCTCACGTCATGCCCCGGCATGACCACGACGGTGACTTCCGGGCGATGTGGCGGGACGCGCGAACTGCTATCGTGGCGGCACCATGAATCGTCTTCTGACCGAACTGAGCGCCGCCTGCCGGCACCTGCGCCGCGCCCCGGGCTTCGCGGCGCTTGCCGTCGCGATGCTCGCGCTGGGCATCGGGGCGAACGTCGCCATCTTTTCCATTTTCCAATCCATCATCCTGCGGCCCCTGCCCTACCCCGACCCGGAGCGGCTCGTCGGCTTCAAGTCGGTCAACGCCGCCAAGGCCCTCACGCAGCCCGCCTTGTCGCTCACCGATTTTCGCGACTTCAAGGAGCGGGTCCAGTCCTACACCGCCCTGGCCGCCTTCCGGCCCGACTTCGCCGGCTACGCCCCCGAAGGCGCCGACCCCGTGCAGCTCGTCATCGGCCGCGTCACGGAGGAGTTCTTTCCGGTCTTCGGAGTCGCGGCGCGGCGCGGCCGGGTCTTCAAGGCGGATGAATTCAGCTACAGCGCGGAGCGCGCGGTCGTGCTCGGCCACAAGGCGTGGCGCCGGCATTTTGGGGAACGCGACGACATCATCGGCCGCACCATCCTCCTCGACAACGAACCTGCAACCATCGTCGGGGTGATGCCGGAGGGATTTCGCGAGCCCGAATTTGTCGACCTCTGGCTGCCCTTCCCCGTCGAAGCGCCGGAAAACCTGGCGCGCGATTCGCGCTACTGGGAGACTGTCGGCCGGCTCAAGCCCGGCGCCAGCCCCGGCGCCGCCCAGGCCGAGGCGACCACCATCGCCGCCACGCTGGCGCAGGAATATCCGGGCACCAACCGGGGCTGGGGTGTCACGCTGCAGCCGTTGCTCGCGATGCGGGTGAGCGGCCTGCGCTCCTCCCTGCTCCTCCTCGTCGGCGCCGTCGGCCTCGTGCTGCTCATCGCCTGCGTCAACCTCGCCAATCTCCTGCTCGCCCGCGGCGTGGCCCGCCAGCAGGAACTCGCCGTCCGCCTGGCCCTCGGCGCCACGCCGTCGGCCCTCGCGCGATCCGTCCTCTGGGAAAGCCTCCTGCTTGCGCTCGCCGGAGGAGCCGCGGGCATCGCGCTGGCGGGACTCGGGCTGCCCGTGCTCACCACCCAACTGCCGCCGGGACTCGTGCCGCGCTCGTCGGCCATCGGCGTCGACGGCCCCGCCCTGTTTTTCGCCGTGACGGTCTCGGTCCTCACCGGCCTCGTGTTCGGGCTGCTGCCCGCGTGGCAGGTGCTGCGGGCCAATGTGAACGAGACCCTCAAGTCAGGCGGCAGCCGCGGCGCGTCGGGCCGTTTCGCCGCCTCCGCGCAGGGCGTGTTGATCGCCGGCCAGGTGGGCTTGACGCTGGTCGTGCTCGCGGGCGCGGGCCTGCTCATGAAGAGCCTGTTGAACATCCAGCGCACGGCGGTCGGTTTCGACCCGGCGAACATGCTGACCCTGCGCATCTCGCCTCCGCAGTCGCGCTGGGATGATTTCCAGCAGCTGGGCGACTACTACGAGCGCCTGCTGGCCGAGGTCCGCCGCGAACCGGGCGTCGAAGCCGCCGCCCTCAACTGCAGCACGCCGCTCACCGGCATCACCATGCGCTATCCGTTCTGGGTCGAGGGCCGGCCGGTCGAGGAGGGCAACGCCGACGAGGCGGTCTTCAATTCCGTCAGCCAGGACTACTTCAAAACCCTGCGCGTGCCCTTCGTGCGCGGGCACGGCTTCGACGACCGCGACGACCTCAAGGCCGGTGCCAGCCGCCCAGTGTGCGTCATCAACCGCACGATGGCGAAGCGGCTCTTCGGCGAGGCCGATCCCCTCGGCAAGCGCATCCGCATCATGCCGTGGATGGTGCGCGGCTACCGCGAGGTCATCGGCGTCGTGGGCGACGTGAAGCAGAGCTCCGCCGCGGACGACCCCACGCCGCAGCTCTACATCCCGTCCCGCCAGTCGCCGTGGTTCTTCACAACGGTCGTGGTGCGCACCCGGGCAACCAGCGCGGCCGCCATCCAGGCCGCCGTGCGCCGGGCCGATCCCACGCTCACAATGAGCGTGCGCACGATGGAGGAGAACCTGAACGTCTCGGTCACCCAGCCGCGGTTGCGCACGGCGCTTTTCGGCGTGTTTGCGCTCGTGGCGCTGGGCCTCTCCGCCTTCGGCATCTACGCCAGCATGGCCTTCACGGTCGGCCAGCGGACGCGGGAGATCGGCATCCGCATGGCGCTCGGGGCCTCGCCGGCCGAAATCCTCCGCTGGGTCCTCGCGCGCGCGGCGCTGCTGGCCGGGGGCGGCGTGGCCGCGGGCCTGACCGGTGCCGCCGGCCTGGCCCGGCTGCTGCGCAGCGCCCTGTATGGCGTCACGCCGGCCGATCCGCTCGTGCTCGGCGGCGTGGCCCTTTTCCTTTCGGCCGTGGTGCTCGCCGCGGCCTCCTTCCCCGCCCTGCGCGCCGCCCGGCTCAACCCCACGCACGCGCTGCAGCAAGAGTAACCAATCAAGTAGAGTAGGCAAAGAGTTCAGCAATGCTGATTAAACCAACCGCAGTTGTTAGTTCGCCGCCAAACTCCTCGCCCCTCATCAAACCGGACAGGCGGAATTACCGCATCCGGCTTTCCGAGGCCGTTCACCGCAGACGCTGTCGAGGCCGTCCTCTTCGCGCTGCGACACA
>OBEQ010939726.1_pt1 | contig 17904 bp, 22 predicted proteins | sample 1670901 | NCBI WGS metagenome assembly OBEQ01 (sample SAMEA104232315, study PRJEB22302) | groundwater metagenome | biome: forest; feature: aquifer; material: groundwater | place: USA | collected 2011-08-07 | depth 5.4 m
TGTTCCAGAGTTGATCAGCGCCATCACGCAATATCTCGAGAATCACAACCAGAACCCGCACGTTTTCATTTGGAGCGCATCGGTTGAGCGAATTATGTCAAAGATTGCCAAATGTAAAGAAGCGTTAGACTCACTACACTAACGTATTATCGATGAACTCCATAAATCTCTTCCCAATAAAATGGATCTATTATGCGATCCAAATAATCTTAATCTGATCTTCCACCGCTTTGAAATCTTTATCTGCTGTCACAAGCTCGGCTTTTCGAATTTTCGCCAGCGCTGCGGCAAAACAGTCGACAAAGGGAAGTTTCTTTTCGGCTTTATAAATAGCCGCCTGCTTGGCTAAATGCAGGTCGACATCCACAAATTCTATCGGAAATGTCTCGATGAGCCTGAGCACCTTCTCCGCATCCTCTTTGTGATTTCGAAGGAGAATATAACAGACCTCGCCCCAATTCACGGTTGTCATAAGGAGATCCTTCTGGCTCTCGGCGGCTTTGGCGAGAAGATCTTTCACCGTCTCATATCCGGGTTCCTTCTCTAGATAGGCGATCAAGGCGGAGGCGTCTAAGATCTTTGTCATTTCTTATCCTCCGCTTCTTTGTCCTTCGCCCTTTCTTCAAAAAGAGAGCGCGTCAATTTCCCTTTCGTTTTTAATATGCCGGCCATATTTTCAAAATATTCATGCGTTAAAGGCCTGAGCACAATGTCATCTCCACTTTCCATAACACAGAGTTTTGTGCCCTGCTTGATATTCAGATGCCGGCGGATCTTTGATGGGATCACAACCTGCCCTTTGGCGGTTACGATGGTTGTTGTCATTTTGAATTCCCCCTTTTTAATAAAAGGTATACTATTAATATTAACGTATGTCAAATTATATTTTGTATTACAAATTAATTATTGTAGTAAATTTTTAATTGAGGGACACGGAGGATGACCTTAAAACTTTAAATACTTCTCCCAATACTTGAATAATTCTTTGGTGGCAACGATGTCGCCCACGCAATAGCGGGCGATCTCTTTATACTTGCCTTGCCTGTAATAGTCTTTGACCAAAAGGCCGGTCATGCCCTCGGCCTTGGGGCTTTTGATGCCAAAGGCCTGGCACCACATATGCAAACTGAATTTGCGGCGCATGGCATCGTAAAAGGTCAGCTGATCGCTAAGGTCCACATGCTCGGCGAACGAATAACGGTAAGGCATGAGGTTTCGACTTGGGCGAACGTTGTTGATGGCGGAACGGAGCATCAAAAAAGGGCAATCAAAGGTGCGGCCGTTAAAGGTTCCATACTGCTGATAATTTTTCATCTGTGCCCAAAAATTGTTTAAGACTTCCTTTTCGCTTCCCGAAACAAAAACCGTTTCGCTTTCGGTGAATTTTTCCGGTTTTCCGCCGCCATTTTGATAGTAAACAAAACCTTTGCTGGTCTCAACTTCCAGCATTCCAATGGCCACGATCTGGGCGGTCACCGGAAAGAAGCTTGTGGAATTTTTGGCGTCCTCTTTTTCTTTGTCGGTCTCGGCGAATTTCATAAAATACTCTTTGGCGGTTTCATCCAAAGACTCAAAATCCGCTCCGACGGTTTCAATATCAAAAACGACTTTAGGCATTCTGCTCCTTAAAGTTTTATGGGGCCTCTGCTACCCGATTATTCAATGCCAAGATGAATCATGATCGCCCGTTCAACATCTCTAAGCTCCTGCTCGGAAACAATACCAATCCGCTTTGTTAAACGAATCTTGTCCACCGTTCTAACCTGTTGACATTTGACTTTTGAGGCTTTCTGCAACCCGGAGGACCCGGAAGGCAGGGGTACTTCGAAAGGATAAATCTTATCGCCTTGATCGCTAACCAGCAAAAGCGTCACCGTCCCAGCATAACGGTTATTGATATCGTTAGAAACGATTAGTGCCGGTCGTGTTTTTTTAATTTCCGCGCCAACAGCCGGATCGAGATTAACAACCCAAATCTCTCCCCTTTTCGGCCAATCCATTATTCCCAACCCTTTACAGTTGGCTTATCCCAATCTTTGGCCAGATCTTTATCTTCCGCACGAGTCTTTTTGTAACCTTCAATCAACAACGATTCAAGCTTTGTTTTCGTGTCCCGTTTCAATTTTTCACGTAATGCCTGGGAGATGAACTGACTTTTATTAGGGATATTTTCCAGTTCTTTGACCAGTTCCTCGGGCATTGTAATATTTAATCGTATCATGTGTATTTCCTCCTGTATAAAATATACACGCTATAATACTTATTTTCAATGCATTTTTTGTTAGCGTAAATTGGCGAGCATCATGCTCCAAATTCATCATCCCTTTACCGCGCTAAAAAACTGCTCCAGCATTTTATGGTTTTTCTTTCCCGGCGCTTCTTCCACCCCGCTTGAGACATCGACCGCATAAGGAAAAACAGTTTTGATGGCGCTGGAAACATTTTCCGGATTAAGCCCTCCCGACAAAATAATGGGCTTGTTAAATTTCCGGCCGGCAATTGTTTCCCAGTTAAACGTTTTTCCGCCTCCCCCGAATTGATCCTCTTGATAGGCGTCGAAGAGGTAAGCCGACACCTGATACTGGCTCAAGCCGCTGATATCAAAACCCTCTTTAACGCGGAACGCTTTGATCACTTTTTGATCTTTGAAGCGCCTGCAATATTGCGGCGTTTCATCGCCGTGAAACTGCAGTGTTTGAATTCCGCAAAACTTCATAATATCTCTGACCGCACCCTCTCTGTGGTTGACGAAAACACCGACGGGTGTGACAAACGGCGGCAAATTGTCAATAATCCTTTTGGCCTTGGACGGTGAAATATAACGCGGGCTGCCTTTGTAAAAAATAAATCCCACCGCCCAGGCGCCCAGTGACGCCGCAAGCAAAGCATCTTTTGAATTGGTAATGCCGCAGATTTTTACTTTAATCATATTTTTTCCTTTATTAAGCTTTTAAGCACTAAACTCTAAGCTCTAAACAAATCCAAATGATCAAAACTCAAAATCTAAAACTGTTTTGAACATTTAAATTTTGGATTTTAATATTGTTTAGGATTTCGTAATTCGGATTTCGAAATTAACTCCCCTGCATTATTTCCTTGATTTTCCCCGCCATATCCGGCGCTTCTAAAAATGTTTCGCCGATTAAAACCGCGTGCGCGCCCAAATCTTTTAAAAGAACGATCTCATCATGGCTCTTTAATCCGCTCTCGGAGACGATCACTTTTCCTTTGGGGATTTTGGGAATAAGCTTCTCTGACGTCCGCAGATCAACTTCAAAGGTACGAAGATCACGATTGTTGACCCCGATCATGTCCGCGCCGGCATTTAAAGCTCGCGTTAACTCTTCGGCGTTATGAACTTCAACCAAAGCATCCAGGCCTAAGCCTGAAACCACTTTCAATAAACATTTCAGTTGATCATCATTTAAGATGGCAACAATCAAAAGCACGGCGCTTGCCCCCAAATAAAATGCTTCGATGATCTGAACCTCATCGATAATAAAATCTTTTGTCAAAAGCGGAAGTTGAGAGTTTTTGCTCAGCGTCTTTAAATATCCGGGCTTGCCTAAGAAAAATTTATCTTCTGTGAGAACGGACAGTGCGGCCGCGCCGCTGCGCGCGTAAACTTCAGCGATCCTTAAAACATCAAAGTGCGGACAGATCATTCCCCGCGACGGTGAAGCCTTTTTGATTTCGGCAATGAGATTGATGGGGCCGGGCTTTGAAATGGCTTTTTTAAACAAGGAAGGCTGCGAAAGTTTTTGATCCTTTATTTTGACTTTGAGGGCCGCGTAAAACGCCTTCTTCTGTTTAAGAAGGGAACGTTTGTAATCCAAAATACCGTTCAGGAAATTGGCGGCCATGATTATGTTCTGTGTTTATTGGAAAATTCTTTTAATTGTTCCAGTTTTTTTAGCGCCGCACCGGAGTCAATGGACCGGGCAGCCAATGTGATCCCATTTTTGATTGTTGCCGCCTCCCCGGCGACATAAAGCGCGAGCGCGGCATTAAGAAGCACAATATCGCGTTTGGGGCCCCTATGGCCTTTAAAAATGTCCCCGGCGATTTGAACGTTCACGTTCAAATCGCCCCCGTTTAAATCTTCCGCCCTGGCCAGGGGAATATCGTATTCCAGCGGCGTCAATGGATAAAACTTGATCTCCTGGCCGTCGTATTCCCCGATGAATGTCGCGCCGGTCGTTGTTATTTCATCCAAACCATCGGAGCCGTGGACAACGATTGCTTTTTGTAATCCTAAATTCTTTAAAACACGGATGAGCGGATCAACCAGGTCCTTGCTGTAAACACCCACCACCTGATGCGTTGCCCCCGCCGGATTTGTCAAAGGACCCAAAAGATTAAAAATCGTCTCCACTCCGAGTTCTTTTCGTACCGGGGCTGCAAACTTCATGGCCGGATGAAGTTTTTGCGCAAAAAGAAACGTCATGCCGATATCATCCAAACACTTTCCCAAATTTTCTGCGCTGAGGTCCATATGAACGCCGAGGGCTTCCAAAATATCCGCGCTCCCGCAGCGGCTGGACACCGAACGGTTTCCATGTTTGGCGACAATAACGCCCGCTCCCGCAACGACAAAGGCGGCGATCGTCGAAATATTAAACGTCCCCTTACGATCGCCGCCTGTCCCGCACGTATCTAAGATCCTTTGATGTTTCGTTTTGACTTTGATCGAATGCCTGCGCAGGACCAGCGCCGCGCCCGTGATCTCATCAACCGTCGGGCCCTTCGCGCGCAAATGCAACAGAAAAGTGGCCATGTCGGCGTTTGACAGGCTTCCGTTCATAATCGCCGACATGGCCCCTTCCATCTCTTTCGAGGATAAATTTTTTCTGTCGATCAGTTTTTCAATAAAGGACTTCATGCAATGTTCAAGAAATTCCCCAAAAGATTTTTTCCGGCGAGCGTTAAAATCGATTCCGGGTGAAACTGCACGCCCCAGAGGAGAAACTCTTTGTGCCGGACACCCATGATCTCCCCGTCCTTTGTCCATGCCGTGATGGCCAGGCATCCGGGAAGCGATCTTTTTTCTATGACGAGCGAATGATACCGCGTGGCATCGAAAGGATTTTTGAGGTTTTTGAAAATATCTTTTTTATTGTGATAGATCTGAGAAGTTTTACCATGCATCAGTTTCTTAGCTTGAATAATTTTTCCGCCATACGCATAACCGATCGCCTGATGCCCAAGGCAAACACCAAGGATAGGGATTTTCCCCGAAAGTTCTTTAATAACATCCACCGAGACTCCCGCATCTTCCGGGCGCCCGGGCCCCGGAGAAATCACGATTTTTTGCGGCTTTAACGTCTTGATCTGATTCAAAGTGATCTTATCGTTGCGGTAAACTTTTAAATCCGCCCCCAGTTCCCCCAAATACTGGACGAGGTTATAGGTAAACGAATCATAGTTGTCGATAATAAGGATCATTCTTTCTCTCTTCGAACCTTTGCGCCTAACTTGATCAACTTCTCATCAATCAACTCATACCCGCGGTCGAGATGGTAAATGCGGTGGATTTCCGTCGTGCCTGTGGCCGCCAAACCGGCAATGACAAGAGCGGCGGATGCTCTTAAATCCGAGGCCATCACCGGCGCGCCGCGCAGGATCTTCACCCCTTCAACAATCGCATTGCTTCCTTCGCGCCGGATATTGGTCCCCATACGATTGAGCTCGGCAATGTGCATAAAACGGTCGGGATAAACTTTATCGGTAATAACACTCACTCCCGGAGTCGTTGCCATCAGCGCCATAAACTGTGCCTGCAAATCCGTCGGAAAACCTGGATAAGGAAAGGTCACGATACTCACCGGATGAAGCGTGCGATTGCATTTGACGGATAAATTATTTCCATCTTTCTTAATCTTTACCCCCGCTTCTTCTAATTTGTCGATAAGCGCCAGCAAATGATGATAGCGGACATCTTTTAAAACAATTTGACTTTGGGTGGCTGCCGCCAAAATAAGAAATGTTCCCGCCTCAATTCTATCGGGAATAACCTTGTAATCCGCGCCGCGAAGTTTTTTAACACCGGTGATACTGACCCTCGGCGTTCCATGCCCTTTGACTTTCGCGCCCATTTCATTTAAAAAATTTCCCAGATCTTCGACTTCCGGCTCACAGGCTGCGGATTCAATAATCGTTTCACCTTTGGCCATGGTCGCCGCCATCATAACGTTGGCCGTCGCTAAAACAGAGGAACCAAAACTTCCGCCTAAATAAATCTGTGCCCCTTTAAGCTTCCTGGCTTTTGCAATGACATAACCGCCCTGCACGTCGAGCCTGGCACCCAAAGCCTGAACGCCTTTTAAGTGAAGATCAACCGGACGAATCCCGATCACGCAACCGCCGGGCAAAGACACCTGCGCAATTCCCATGCGTGTTAAGATCGGGCCCAGCACGCAAAACGATCCGCGCATGGTCGAAACAAATTTATAATCTGCGACGTGATTGATCGGGCCGTTGGCCGTTATTTTCAAACTGTCTTTGCTGACTTCAATATTCTTCCCCAGCGAGCGCAAAAGCCTGATCATGGTGGTTGTATCGCGCAGTTTCGGGACATTGCGGATGATGCAGGGCTCATCCGTTAGAAGTGTCGCCGCCATAATCGGCAAAACGGCATTTTTGGCGCCGCTGATTTTGACTTCACCATGGAGCTTGGCCCCACCTTCAATGACTAATTTTTCCATAAGTTTTTACCTCGGCCATCATCATACGGGGGGTTTTTCGATAATCATTTAAAATTTTCTTAACCGATAATGTGTTCGTCGATTCTATAATGTCTTTGACAGCCGGGGCTTGTTCATCGCCAACTTCAAGAAAGAGTTGTCCATGACTCTTGAGCTTAAAAACACTTTCGACAGCAATCTTCCGGTAAAAATCCAATCCGTCTTTTCCGCCGTTTAGCGCCAGGCGCGGCTCGCGCCTGACATCCTCGGGCAAATTTTTAAGCGCACCTGTCTTGATGTACGGCGGATTGGAAACAATTATATCAAACATTTCTTCTCTTTTAATAAAATACTCCCAGGGTTTTTTCATATCGGCCAGAATGAATTTCACTTTTTTTTCAACCATTTGATAACGCGCATTTTTTTGAGCGACGCTTAAAGCTTTTTTGGAAATATCAACAGACTTCACAAAACTGTTTGGGATGAGTTTTGCCAAACTCACCGCGATGTTGCCGCTTCCTGTTCCAAGATCAAGGATATGAATGGATGATCCGGCCATTGCGAAACCGCCTGCGGGCCGAAGCCCCGCTAAAGCGGGGCTTCGGCCCTTTTTGAAAAACTCGACAACCGCCTCCACCAAAATCTCCGTCTCCGGCCGCGGGACAAGAACGTTTTTGTTCACAAAAAACTCCAGGCCCATAAATTCCCATTTGCCCAATAAATACTGTAAGGGATCTCCCTGCTGTCGTTTTTGAAGAATTTTATAAAGGCGATTTTCCTGGGAAGGTGTCAGCAAAATTTTCTTGGTGTAAAGATCAATACGGCGGCAGTTTAAAAGCGAGGTCAAGATCAATTCTTTTTCGGTCATGACGTCTTTATTGTTTTATGTCTTCAATCTTTGATTCCGCCTCATGCTCCGCCTTCATCAGGGCATTGGTCATCTCATCCATATCTCCGTCAATCACACTCGGGAGCTGATGCGTCGTAAAACCGATGCGGTGATCGGTAATGCGCCGGTCAGGAAAATTGTAGGTGCGGATTTTTTCACTGCGGTCACCGGTGCCGACCTGGGCGCGGCGCTCCTGGGTGGCTTTTTCAACAGCATCCTGGCGCATTTTATCCAGAAGCCGCGCCCGCAACACACGCATGGCCTTGGATTTATTTTTAAGCTGGGAACGTTCATCCTGGCAGACAACGACAACCCCGGTCGGCAAGTGAGTAATGCGAATGGCCGAATCGGTGGTGTTCACACTTTGCCCGCCGGGACCGGAGGAACGGTAAACATCAATGCGCAAATCCTGGGGATTTATTTGCAATTCGACTTCCTCCGGTTCATACATGATCGCCACCGTCGCAGCGGAGGTATGAATCCGTCCTGAGGCTTCGGTGGCCGGAACTCTTTGAACGCGGTGAACACCGCTTTCCCACTTAAGGCGGCGGGATGCTTCTTTACCGCTGATACTAAAAATAATTTCCTTAAAACCGCCCGCCTCCGCCGGATGAGAGCTCATCAGCTCTGCCGTCCACCCTTTTTGATCCGCATATTTGGTGTACATCCGATACAGATCACCGGCAAAAAGTGAGGCCTCGGCTCCCCCCGTTCCGGCGCGGATTTCGATAATGATATCTTTGTCTTTTTCACCGCGGCGGGCTTCCAGAAGCGCGCTCAGCTTCGCTTCTAAACGGCTTAGCTTACTCTGAAGATCGACCAATTCGGTTTTGGCCATCTCTTCAAAATCCTTATCGTGCTTGTCCTGAAGAAGTTTTTTTAAATCATCAAATTGCTTTTGCGTCTCTTGATAGTCACGCAGCGTGCTTACGATCGGCGAGATATCGGAATGTTCCTTGGCGAGTTTTTGATACTGATTTTTATCCGCAATGATCTTAGGGTCGGATAATAGACTTTCTAACTCCGTAAAACGTAAAGCAAATTTCTCAAATCTTTCCAACATGCCGGATCAAGACCGTTAAGATTTCTTGCCATAGCGTTTGGTAAAGCGATCGATGCGGCCGAATGTGTCGACGAATTTCTTGGCACCGGTAAAGAACGGATGGCACTTCGAACAGATTTCAACGCGGACGCTCTTACGGGTTGAACGGGTGTGAATGACCTCGCCGCAGGCGCAGGTGATCGTCGTCATTTCATAGAGGGGGTGAATACCTTCTTTCATGATAAAACTCCTTTTGATTTTTTACAGTGTAGGAAAGTATAAAAACTCCTCTGCACTGCTAGAAAATTCCTTTCCTACACAGCAAAGAAGATATGACGAACGAAGTGAGGAATTTTCTTGTGACAATATACCGTAAAAAAATAACGCCTTAAGGCTTCCTAATATAAACTATTGATTCATATTTTGCAAGAACTCTGCATTGCTCTTGAATTTACCCAATTTCTCCACCAAAAGCTCCATGGCTTCGGCTGCGTTGAGGTCATTGAGGACTTTGCGAAGAAGCCAGATTTTCTGGAGTTCATCTTTTTGAACCAAAAGCTCTTCATGGCGCGTATTCGAACGGCGAATGTCGATGGCCGGATAAATACGGCGTTGAAAAAGAGTGCGGTCAAGCTGGATTTCCATGTTACCGGTCCCTTTAAACTCTTCAAAAATAACTTCGTCCATGCGGCTGCCGGTATCAACGAGGGCTGTGGCCAGAATCGTTAAACTTCCGCCCTCTTCGATAGCGCGAGCGGCCCCAAAAAAGCGTTTGGGTTTATGAAGCGCGTTGGAATCCACACCACCGGAGAGGATCTTTCCGCTGTGCGGAACAACGGTGTTGTAAGCGCGTGCCAGGCGCGTAATGCTGTCTAACAAAATAACAACGTCGCGTTTGTGTTCGACTAAGCGTTTGGCCTTTTCCAAAACAACTTCCGCGATTTGTACGTGACGTTCGGCCGGTTCATCAAAGGTCGATGAAATAACTTCCCCTTTAACACCGCGCTGCATATCCGTAACCTCTTCGGGGCGCTCATCGATTAAAAGAACCATGAGAATAACATCGGGAAAATTCTGAGTAATGGAGTTTGCAATTTTCTGTAACAAAACCGTTTTCCCGCTGTAAGGGGGTGCGACAATAAGCCCGCGCTGCCCCTTACCGATGGGTGCCAGGAGATCCATGATGCGCATGGAAATCTCATCCGATTTTGTTTCAAGGGTGAGCCTTTGATTGGGGTAAAGCGGCGTTAAGTTGTCAAAAAGGATTTTGTCCTTAGATTTTTCCGGATTCTCAAAGTTGACCGCTTCAACCTTGAGAAGCGCGAAATATTTTTCGCCTTCTTTCGGCGGCCGGATGTGGCCGCTGACCGTATCGCCGGTTTTGAGATCAAACTTTCTGATTTGTGACGGAGAAATGTAAATATCATCCGGGCACGGAAGATAATTGTAATTGACGCTTCGCAAAAACCCGAACCCTTCGGGCAGGATTTCGAGCGTCCCCTCGCCGAACATCAAACCCTCGCGCTCGGCCTGGCCTTGAAGGATCTTAAAGATCAGATCCTGCTTTTTGATCCCGCTTAAGCCGTTGATGTTCATATCGCGCGCCACTTTGTTGAGCTCCGACACCTTCATGTCTTTGAGCTTGCTGATATCCATCTGCTGCTGTCCGGGTTTTATTTCGATCGTTTCATTGTCGATTGTTTTTACCGATTCTTTTTCGATATCTTTAATATCTTTTGCCATATGTCCTTTACCTGTTTTTGTGTTTGTTTTAAGCCTCCATTGTTATTGATAACAATATCAGCCATGTTCAATTTATCCTTTAAAGGCATTTGTGCTTTGATTCGCGCCAAAACCTCTTTTCGTTGTACCTTCATCCGTTTCATCGTGCGTTTGATCTGATTTTCCCGGCTTGCCTTAACAACAATCAGCAAATCCAATAAGCGGTCGAGTCCGGCTTCCATTAAAAGCGGCGCATCGATCACGCACACATGATATGTTTCCTCCTTTTTTAAAATGGATATATGTTTTTTAATCTCATAAGTGACCTGCGGGTGGATGATCGCGCAGAGATTTTTAAGTTTTTTTGCGTTGTGAAAAACAACGGCTGCCAATTTCCGACGATCAATGGCACCGTTTGTTAAAATACCTTCTCCAAATTCTTTTGAAACTCTTTTTGCGCATCGACCTTTCGGCGCAAGTAGCCGATGGCTGATCTCATCGGCATTAAAGATCTTCGCGCCCCGTTGCTTTAAAAATCCCGCAACCGTGGTCTTTCCTGTTCCGACACTTCCTGTCAATCCCAGAATTTGCATGAGACACTATTCTTAGGACTTTCACGTTTGGTGTCATTGCGAACCCCGACATCTTTGTCGGGGTGAAGCAATCTTTTAAAAAGATTGCCTGCCTGCCGGCAGGCAGGCTTCGATCTCCGGTCAAAATATTCAGCCTCGCAAAGACACAAAGATGGTATTCAACCGCGAAACTCCTATATTCTTCCAAAAATGGACGGGGTTAATCCGATTGTAAGCATTCTTGGTAAAGTTTAACGTACTGTTGCGCTGATGTCTTCCACGAGAAATCATGTTCAAAGGATCTCTCCAGGAGCGATGAAAAAACCTTTTTATCGGAATATGTTTGACTGGCGGTTTTCATCGTCTTGATAAAATCACCTTTGGTGTAATGCGTAAAAAGAAAACCATTGCCACCGGGTTCATCAAAATTTTTAATGGTATCAGCCAGGCCTCCGGTTTTAAAAACCACGGGGATTGTCCCGTAGCGAAGGCTGATCATCTGCCCCAAACCGCAGGGCTCATACACCGATGGCATTAAAAAGAGGTCCGACCCCGCATAGATCAAATGCGCCAGCGATTCTTCCTGACGGTTATGAAATGCAATCTTATGAGGATAACGACGGGCAAAACCATTTAACATCCTTACGTAATTTTCATCTCCCAATCCTAAGAAAACCAATTGAAGATCAAGCTTCATGATCTCATCAAGCGCGCTTGCCATTAAATCCAGCCCTTTTTGAGTGGAAAGACGGCCGATAAATCCGAATAAGGGAACGCTGGGCCGCTGGGCCAGCCCGGATAATTCCTGCAATTTCTTTTTGTTAACACTTTTATCCTGGAGATTTTCTTTGGAATAACGTTTCGGCAGGCCAATATCCACCTTGGGATCCCAGGCTTTTGGATCAAGGCCGTTTAAAATTCCAACAACAGGTTTTTTCAAAGACCGGATAACACCGGAGAGCCCCCCGCCGTACTCATCGCGATAAATCTCACGGGCATAAGTCGGGCTGACCGTCGTCACACGATCGCTGAATAAAATGCCGGCCTTCAATAAATTGATGTTGTCATAAAACTCGAAGCCGTTGATTCCAAAAAGATTTTGCGGCAAACCCAACTGCAGAAAATCCCACTTTGGAAAAATCCCCTGATAGGCCAGGTTGTGAATGGTCAGAATAGATTTCATATCGCGGTAAAACGGCTCCTGGCGATATTGAAATCGCAAAAGCGGAGCCATGAGAGAGGCGTGCCAATCATGACAGTGGATAATATCGCTTTTTATTTTAAGCGTTTTCATCAGTTCAAACGATTTTCGGCAGAAGTGAAGAAATCGATAAAAATTATCCTCAAAATCACCCGTGCGGTCCCCATAAAGTCCGTCGCGGCCGAAGAATTGATCATTTTTTATAAAATAAACAGGGATGTGGCCGCCCATCTTTGTTGAAAATATCCCTTTCGCGTTTTCTTGAATACCAAATTTTTTTTGATCAATCGCTTTATAAAGCGGCATGATGATGGAAACATCCACGCCTTCTTTTTTTAATTCCAAAGGCAACGTGCCGCACACATCTCCCAGGCCGCCCGTTTTAGCAAATGGCGCTACCTCGGAAGAGACAAAGGTAATTTTTAGACGATTTTTAAGTCGAGCCAATTGAAACCTGCCTTGACACTCACCGTGATAGGAACTTTAAGTTTGAGCGGATGCTCCATGTGATCCCGGATTAAATCAATCATCTGTTCCTTTTCGTCTTTTAACACATCAAAAACAAGTTCGTCATGAACTGTGATGATCATTTTTGAGTTGAGTTTTTTCTTTTTAAGCTCGGCATCGATATTGATCATCGCGAGCTTCATCAAATCTGCTGCCGATCCCTGGACGGGTGTATTGATGGCCTGGCGCTGGGCCAGCTGGCGGATATTGTTGTTGGCATTTTTAATTTCCGGAAGGTACCGCCGGCGATTCATGAGCGTTAAAACATACCCTTGCTCTTCCGCCTTTTTTATCTGTGAATCCATAAACGTTTTGACTTTCGAATATCGTAAAAAATACCGGTCAATAAATTCCTGCGCTTCCTTTTGTGACACTCCCAGATCTTTTGACAGGCCAAATGCGCTGATGCCGTAAATGATCCCGAAGTTGACGCGCTTGGCGCGGGTACGCATTTCTGAGGTCACATCTTTTTGCGGCACATCAAAGATGAGCCCCGCCGTAAAGGTATGGATATCCTGGCCTTCCTGAAAAGCTTTGATGAGATTCTCATCCCCTGACATATGCGCGAGAATCCGCAGTTCGATCTGAGAATAATCCGCTGAAACGATCAGATAATTGTTATTGCGGGCAATAAAAGCTTTTCGAATTTGACGGCCCAGTTCGGTACGAATAGGGATATTTTGCAAATTCGGATTGTTCGAACTCAAACGCCCGGTTTCCGTTCCCGCCTGGTTAAAGGAGGCGTGCAGCCGTCCGGTCGTAAGGCTGACCAATCTCGGGAGCGCATCAATATACGTTGATTTCAATTTTGCCAGCTGGCGATATTCTAAAATCAACTCTGGCAACTTGTGAGTCTCGGCTAATTTCGTCAGAACACCTTCATCCGTCGATAAACCGGTTTTGGTTTTCTTGATAACGGGAAGTTTTAATTTCTCAAAAAGAACATGGCTTAATTGCTTCGGGGAATTTAAATTAAATTCCATTCCCGCCATCCTGTACAATTCTTTGGCGAGCGTGTCGATTTTCTTTGTACACTGGACGGACAAAACTTCAAGGATCTTCTCATCAATGAGAACGCCTTCTTTTTCCATTTCTGCGAGGACAAACGCCAGCGGAATTTCGATCTCTTCAAAAAGTTTAAGAAGATCTTTCTCGGTGAGCTCTTTTTTCAAAAGAATAAAAAGACCGTTGATAAGATCCATGCGGGATTCCAGTCCATCGTTGGCGGATAAGGCGGCTTTCAAATAATTCCAACCCAACGACTCCAAATCGAATGATGTTTGGGACGGCGCAATGAGATAACCCGCCAGCATCACATCAAAGATCTTGCCTTTGATGGCGATATCATTTTTCCAAAGAAGTTTCATGCCTTCTTTGACATCATGGGTCACTTTCACAATCCTTCTGTCTTCAAAAACATCTTTTAATCCCTTGAATTGATCGGCGGCAATGATGTAAACTTCATTTTTCCCGGTAGAAATTGCCAGATTTTCAAATAAAAATCCTTCCTCCTGCTGTGGATTTTCCAAAAGAAAACTGAACTCGCCTTTTTTTTGAATCCTTCCGATCAGAGTTTGGAGATCCGGTTTCGAATGAATTGTTTTGGCGAGGGCCTTCCTGTCTTCTTTGATATGAGGCGCGATCTCTTCGGTCCATTTCCGGAATTCCAGCCGCTTAAAGACCTCAAATAATCTTTGATAGTTTGGTTCCAGGACCCGCAAACTTTTTAGATCAAACTTGATGGGAACCTGGCTGTCTAAAATCGCCAACTCTTTACTCAAGAGAGCGATCTCTTTTTGCTCCCGAAGTTTTTCACGGACCTTCTGCGACTTCACCTGATCCAAGTGATTCAGAACATTCTCAACGGTTCCGAATTGATTAATGAGATCCCTTGCGGTGACCTCGCCGATCCCCTGAACACCGGGAATATTATCCGCCTGATCGCCGGCAAGCCCCAAAAAATCACTGATCCGGCGAGGGTCAATGCCCAGCGCCTGGCGCGCTTCTTCAACGCCGAGTACTTTTTCTTCGCGGATGTTAAGAATTTTCACTCTGTCACTCAAAAGCTGCATCATATCTTTATCGCCGCTGACGATGACCACTTCGACATCGTCTTTGGCAAGCTTGTTGGCAATCGTTGCGATGATATCATCGGCCTCAAAGCCCTCCAATTCAAAAACCGGCAGATGATAGGCCAGGACAACCTCCTTAATAATCGGAATCTGGCCAATGAGATTATCCGGCATGGACGGCCGGTGAATTTTATACTCACTGTAGCGTTCCTGCCGGCGTGTTTTTTTGCCCACATCAAAACACACCGCCATATATTCCGGTTTATCATCGCGAAGGATCTTACGAAGTGTTGCGGTAAATCCATAGACAGCATTTGTCGCCTGGCCGTTGCTGGCCACCAATTCTTTGATGGCAAAGTACGACCGGTAACACAGGGCATGCGCGTCGATAAGAAAAACTTTAGCCTGCGGCATGGGGGATGTTCTTGGAAAACAGATCGTGCATGATTAGGTATACAAAGCTGACAGAGAAGAACGTGTTTGGAATAAACGAAAGGCTTAAAAGTTTTTTATGATGAGATGTTGCTTTGCAGATCCGACTTTGTTGTTTTTCCTTGTGTATAAAATAATCTATAAACCGCTTCTTAGCAAGAAATATTTTCTCTTTAATCCTTCGTGATCAAACCCAACGCCTCATCACTGCTGGCTTTTGAAATAATAAGATTTTGGAAATAGTCCTTTTGGGAGCCGGCGTTCACGAGAAAAGCACCGATCACGGCATGATCCTTAATAAAGATCGTCTTACAAACACCTTCCGCCTGATCAGGCAAAGAATGATTCGAAATGCCAAAATCGTCTTTGGTCAAACCGATGCGCGTGATTGATTTTCCAAAGAGGTCAAAGCCTTCCATGGCCAACGGTTCTTTAAAAGAGGCGTTTTGCCCCAGAATATTTTGCCCCAAAATCAATCCCTGCTGTTGTAAATAAGCGGCACTTAAACTTTCCCCATGGATTGAAAACGCTTCTTTGCCTTCAGCGGCAGCGCCGGCAGCAAAAATGTTTTCAACGCTTGAGCGGAAATTCTCATTAACCAGGATCCTTTGATTGACCTGCAGGGGAGATTCATGAAATATCCTCAAGTCGGATTTTTGCTCCGGAAGAATGATCATCTGGCAGGCCATGACTTTCCCGGACTTCAGCCGCAAGGCTTTGACTTCCCCTTCGCCTAAGACCTCAACGATCGTGTTTTCGTGAATCACTCTTATTTCATTTTCTTCGAGAATCTTTTCAACAACCTGCGCGCTATCTTTATCAAAGAGGAATGATAAAAGGTGCGACGAATTCGTAATGAGAATCACGTCTTTACCGCGTTTTTTGAAAGCACCGGCGATTTTGAGAGCGTCCACGCTATCGACATTGATCGCCACGGTATCAATGACATGTAAAACCGCCAGAACGTCTTTCAGATCACTGAACCGGTTAAGCCCGAAAACCCCCATCTTGTTGACGCCTTTGACTTCCCCAAAACGATTTGTACTGATCGGCAATGACGTGAAAGCAAGGCTATCAAAGGGATATTGTTCCTTATCTTCCGTGATAACGCGGTTTTTGCGAAAATCGATGCGCTGAATCTTTTTGCTCAATATCGTTTTTACGCGATTCTTTTCAAAAAAATCTTTGGGCTGATAAAAAATTTTATCTTCGCTGATCGTTTTCGCCAGGAGATCGGCAAAAAGAGCGCTTTGATAGGGGAAAATATTTTCTTCGCAAAGAAGAGTGATTTCATCGTCCTGATTATGGCGGCGGATTTCTTTGATGGCGCTGACCGCCGTGATGCTGTTTCCGATAATAAGAATGGATTTCATAATTTAGAAAGTTGTATTTTAAACGCCTCGATTGTATTTTTCATTAAAATAACCGATGTTACCGGCCCGACACCGCCGGGAACCGGCGTAATAAATGCGGCGTGTTTTGACGCTTCCTGATATTCGACATCGCCAACAAGGCCTTCCGGTGTTTTATTGATCCCAACATCAATGACGATCGCGCCTTCTTTGATCCACTCGCCTTTAATAAAATTCGGTTTTCCAACGGCGGCAACAACAATATCGGCACGGCGAACATGGCTTTCCAGAGTTCCCGCTTCCTGCGTTCCCGTGTGACAAATCGTGACTGTTGCAGATTCCTGCAGCAAAAGAAGCGCCAGAGGTTTTCCAACAATTTCACTGCGGCCGATGATCACGGCTTCCCTGCCGCGAATTTTAACGCCCGTTGATCGGATATGTGCCATGGCGGAAGCGGCTGTGCAGGGAATAATTTTCGTCGGACCGCTGATCAGTTTTCCTAAATTGCTTTCATGCATCCCTTCAACGTCCTTGAAAGGATCGATTTCGTTAAAAACAACATGCTCATCAACATCCGCAGGCAGCGGCTTGTGGATCATGATACCGCTCACGTTTTTGTCGGCGTTCAATTGATGAATGGTCTTAACGATTTCAGAAAGTTTGCTGTGCCCGGGGAGTTCATGAACATGAAAATCAATACCGAGGGCTTCGGATGTTTTCTTTTGAGACGCCCCGTAAGTTAAAGCCGCCGGATCCTGGCCGACGCGAATAACCGCTAAAACGGGGACACGGGAGGTTTTTTTCTTCAGCTCATCAACTTCTTTTTTTAATGCGCCTTTGAGCCGGGAGGCAAGAATTTTTCCATCGAGAATCTTGGCGGTCATTTTTTTCTTACAATCTTTAGAATTTGTTTTCGAAAAATGGGCAGTTTATTCTTGAAAATATCCCATAAAACATCAATATCCACCGCAAAATATTCATGGGCCAAAATATCGCGTAATCCGCCAATCTTCCTCCATTCAACCTCAGGGTATTTTTCTTTAGCGGTAAGAATGTCATCCAGATACAGCTTATAATCGCGCATAATTAACCTCGGATAAAACGCGGCTTTTTATCCTTTCCTTCAGGGCCTCTTTAATAACCAGGTCCACTTTACGGCCAAAAAGATTTTCTAAGAAGAATTTCAATTCCATATAATTATCGAAGGTCTTATTTCCTTTGTGGAATTCAACCAAAATATCAACATCACTGTTGGCATGATGTGACTCTTTGGCAACGGAACCAAAAATGCCTAGAAGTCATCCCAAAACCCTCCGAAGGACAATGAGGGCACAGGCCATATGAACAAGACCAGTGTAAATATCAGCCGAACGTTCGTAACGCATCGCTACCCGACGGAAGTTCTGTATCCAGGCGTTGGTGCGTTCCACAA
>OBEQ012899020.1_pt1 | contig 17904 bp, 20 predicted proteins | sample 1670901 | NCBI WGS metagenome assembly OBEQ01 (sample SAMEA104232315, study PRJEB22302) | groundwater metagenome | biome: forest; feature: aquifer; material: groundwater | place: USA | collected 2011-08-07 | depth 5.4 m
CGATAAGGAAGACTGGCTTCGGAGCTCGGTCGTCGTGGTGTGAGTTCAAGCTCACGCTGATCCTATCTTGTCCCCCGGCGTGGGGGCAGGGGAGCGGCTCGAGCTCTAGCGTGTCCCCTCCGGGCCGGGTCCCCGGCCACGACGCTTGCGGGGCGCCCAGCGCGGCGTGGCAGCCCCTTCGGAGCGCACCGGCGCAAGGCGTCGAGCGGCGCCGCGCGGCGCCCCTGGAGCTGGACAGGCCCGGCAGGACGGGGTAGGGTAGGACCACGAGGGGCGCCGCGGGCGGAGCGCCGCGGGGAAAGCCTGGGGGGGCAGCCACGCCCCGCGCCCGAGCCGACACGAGGGGAGGTCAGGATGGACACGTACACGATTGCCGAGGCGGCCCAGCTGGTGGGGACGTCGCGCGGGAAGCTCTATCAGGCCCTCCGCGCCGGCCACCTCCAGGGTGCCCCACGTGAAAAGCCCGGCCAGGTGCTGCGGGTGACCCGCGAGGCCTTACGCACGGCGGGATTCCCCGTGCCGGGGCCGGTGGCGCCGGATCCAGCGCGCGACACCAGCCCGGACACGCCACGGGAGCCGGCCACGCCTGTGCACACGGCCGAGGAGTCCGTGACGCTTGCACCCCAGAGCACGGCGCCCGAGCGCGCCCTGATCGCCTCCCTGGAACGCGCCCTGGCCCTGGCCCAGGCGCGGGAGCTGCGGCTCCTGGACCTGTTCGCGGACCTGACGCGGCAGCGCAGTGCGCCCCAGGCGCCGCCCGCTCCCGGCGCGCCGCTCCCGGCGGTCGTCCCTGCGGCGGCCGCCCGCCCCCCGGCCCGGCCACCGCTCAGTGGCCTGCGCCAGCAGATCGTCGCCGTGCTCCAGCAGCATCCCGAGGGTCTCGCCCCGCAGGCGGTCCGGACGCTCCTGCGGGTGGACCGCGAGGTGCGGTCGACCATGAAGGGCATGGTGCGCAGCGGCCTCCTGACGCGGCGCGAGGCGGGCCGGTACGTCGTGGCGGCTGCGGGGGCACAGGTGCAGTAGAGGGCACAGGTGCAGGCAGGCGTGGTCGGGCTCCTGCCGAGGCTGAGGGGGTCTGCACCTGCGGCTACCGCGCGCCCCAGCCCCCGGGCGGCCGGACCTGGCACCGCCGCGCGCCGCGTGCCAGACCGCCCTGCCGGGCCGCCGCGGCGCCGCGTACCTACGCCAGCGCGGCATTCCCCTAGCGCTGGCGCAGCAGGTCGGTGTGGGCTATGCTGCGCCGGGCACCTGGCCGCACCCGGCGCGCGACTGGCGCGGGGGCCGCGTCGTCTTTCCGCACACCACGCCGGACGGGCGCGTGGTGAATCTGTACGGACGCGCTGTGGGCAGTGTAGAGCAGGTGCCAAAGGCCAAGCGCCACGATCATCTACCAGGGGAAAAAGGCTACTTCAACGCCGCCGCGCTGCAGGCCGGTTCCGGGCCGCTGTGGGTGTGCGAGGGGGCCTTCGATGCGCTCTCCCTACTGGCCGCGGGCGTGCCGCGCGTGATGGCGATTTTTGGTGTGCAGGGCTGGCGCTGGGCCTGGGCTAGAGAGGTCCGCGAGCTGGTGTTCGCGCTCGACGCCGATGCCGCCGGGCAGCAACAGTGGCGCCAGCTGGCGCGGCAGGCGGCGCGGCGGGGCAAGCAGGTGGCGGGGCTGGAGCCCGCGGCGTACGGGGGCTACAAAGACGTGAACGAGGCCTGGATGGCGGGGGGGCTGTGCCTGGACGCCTGGCCTGCAGCGGCGGATGGTCCCGAGAGAATGACACTCCCCGAGGACCTCCGGGAGGCATGGGACGAGCGTGCAGCGATCATGACGGCAGACGGCGGCCTGCCGCGCGCCGCGGCGGAGCGCTTGGCGTGCGCGGGGCTCCAGGCGCAGCGGGAAACACGGTGATGCGGTATGATAGGGGCCAGGACCCTGCCTTCGCTCGGAGAGGACACGTCGTAGGACGCGACAGAGAGAAGGAACGAGAGGATGCCGAAAGGGTATACCATCACGCCCCAGCCGCACAGTAGACAATTGCCCAAGCGTGATCGGCGACCATGACACATAGGTCCCGCACATGAGAGGCACATGAAGGCATTACCGCATGAGTGTATCCCAGCCCAGCTGTGGGAGCATGACGTTGTCCAAATGCCCCGTGCATTGGCAGGGATCTACACCGAGTATCTCAAACACCTGGGTAGGCACAATGAGGCGTTAGACCAAGTACCAGACGAGGCGGCTCTGGTAGGCGGGTCGTCTGACGAAGCCACATTGGCCCATTTCACCCATCGCTTTGCTGTGTCCGCGGTGCGCATCGAATACTTGGTGTTAGATCCGCACGATGCCTTTGGTGAAATTTCAAGCGACCTGCTCGTGACCCTGGCAGATGGTCGCATTGCTGTCCTTGCTGTCCCCTGCGGTACAGGCGCTGGGACGCTGGCATTGCTAGGCACCTTGGCAGAGCTGAGAGCCCAGCAGGCCGGTGCCTCACTACCCTTAACGCTCCATATTACTGCGGGAGATGTTGCGTCGAAGGCCTTAGACATCTATCAGGCCTTGCTGTGTAGAACGGCTCCGTGGTTGCGCAGTCAAGGTATCCAAGTCCATTGGGATATCGCGCATTGGGATGCAGGGCAACCCAACACCACTGCTGCACTTGTCGATCGCTGGTTTCACATGGCCGAAGGTGCCGAAGAATAGGTGGTGTTGATTGCTGCATTTAGTGGAGCGGGTGCTGGTCACTTTGCAGAATTCCAGCGTTCATTTCAACATATTACCGAGCGATTGCACGACAAACGATGTGCCATACTGTGGGTGGAACCACGTTGGAATCAAGGTCGGTCCTTTCTCCAAAAGATCAAAAACCTCTTTGACCGCATCCCCTGGTTTACGAGAAAAGTCTCTGCACCCGTTGAGGCAACCTTTCGGTGGTACCATCCTATAAAGCACGCCACTATTGACAGAGGATCGGTTCTCGTCAAACAATACTCGAGACGGTAATCACCGTTATGGATAAAACATTCGAAATTCTTGCGGTCCGTGCATTCAATAGTAGTCGACGCTTATATACACCAACGTATTTGGGACTCCGCCTGCTCCTCAAAGCGTTACCAAACCATGACGCCTCAGATTGGGGACGCAGATTTATTGCAAGAAAACTAGCGACACGGAAGAGCTGGCGGTATCGTCGTTTCCTTGGACTGAAAGAGATCAAAAGCAACACAGATGTTGAATATCGCACGTTTGTTGCAGGCAGTCCAACAACGATGCTTGCTGAAACAGCCATACTCCAAATGCTCTCCCGTGAGCCCATCTTTTCTCCGCACCCCAGTGCCTATAGCTACCTCTGGCCCCAATCAGAGAAGGCCGGTCGCAGCCATGCTTTTTATCGAACCGGGTATGAACAAAGAAATCGGAAAGTTACTGCGTTACTCAAAGCCCATGACAATGACGTAGCCCTGGTTGTCGATATCCGTCGCTTTTACCCAAGTGTGTCACAAGAGCGTCTCATCCCACGAGTTGAGACGCGTTTAGACCATCTCAAGGAAAAGACGCACCGCGATTCGATCAACAGCTTTATCACAAACTTACTCGAAGTGAGTCCTGGCGGGATCCCTATTGGTCCTGAACTCGGTCATGTGCTTGGACACGTCGCCCTTGAGGACGTTGATCGCTACATGCGCCAAAGGTTTGGCGAAAAATACCTTCGTTATGTTGACGATATTATCGTGGTATGTGGAAGACATGAGGTTCCCAGGGTCCAAAAATACTTACAGGGCCTTTTAGAAGAAGAGGCTCTGGAGTTCAACGATGACAAAACGGATATCGTCGCATCCAAAGAGTGGATTGCCCATGTACCATATAGGCATGTCTTAAAAGATACGCTAGATTTTGAAAATCTTTTGCGGAAGATTTCCGTCTACTTGATGGTCCACCCACAGGACATTGATACACTGCAAAGTATGTTCAGAGGGAGTGGATTTTCCTTCCCCTTTCTGCGCATGAAAACCCTGGCGCACTACAACCGATACCGAGCCTATGTGTTGGCTGGCTTGCATTATCGCAGGCATGGGCTCCCATGGATTGTTGATGCACTGACCACAAACGCCGCCGACCTGCTACGCTTGGCGCTCGACCTCCGGGGCACGATGCACCAGGAACTCACCGCGCTACGCGACCAACCCCCACCCCGGCATGGCATGCCGCGGCGATGGTACGTACAAAAGGTCCGATATCTGTGTAATCGCCTTCTCTATATGATCGATCCGAGTGAGTATGGGATACTCTATGACTACACTCTTGTTCTCGATGAACTCCAGGAAATTCGAGCCGTATTAACAGCATTCCGACATAGAGATGTGACAAACCTCCTCATGTTGCCTGGACGTACTATCTTGGCGTTTAGTGAATTATGGGCAGAAACTCAGTCTGGGCATCCTGCCATGCAGTTGGAATCCACACTTACAGAACCCGTCATTGAAAGCCTCGCCACGTTGAGCCTCTTGCGGGTGATTGATCTCCCTGCACCTCTCCTTCAGAACCTGCCCGAGCCAACACGCACCTTCCTGAGCTATTGCGCTGGGCAGAGCAGTCAGCCCAGTGACATCTCAAAGCTATCGTTCGTTGACGAGTTGCAGACCCTCCAGATTGGCCAGAGCGCCGAACAGCTGTATGACCTCGTCACGACGCGTTTCAATGATAGGGAGGTGGTGTCACTAGGCGGGGTGCTGTTGGATGATCCGGGCTATGCTAGCGGCTAGGACAGGTTTGAGGTGGCGCTTGCCAGACCCACAGACGCAGCGGCGGGCAGGCGGGAGCAGAACGCCACAGACAGGAGGAAGGAAAGGATGCCGGAGGGCTATACGATCACGCCCCAGCCGCAGGTCGGCCAGCAGGGACCTGCCTGGATCCGCTGGCTCGATCGCTACGCCCAGGAGCATGCCGCGGCGGTGGCGCAGATCGCCGTGCGCGACTTGCCGCCGCTGGTGCGGGAGCAGATCACCCAAGAAGAAGACAGCGAGACCGCCACGCCCAGCAATATGCAGCTCGTCGTGACGCTCCTGGCGCGCCTCGGCGCCGCCCACGGCCAGCGCTACCGCACACGCCGACCTCTTTTGGGGCGTGCGGGGCGGGGGGGGGAACTTCGGCGTGGTGACCGCCTTCGAGTACCGGCTCCACCCGGTGAGCCACATGCTGGGTGGGCTGTTGATCTACCCGATGGCGCACGCGAAAGACCTCTGCCGGTTCTATCGCGACTTCACCCGGACGGCCCCCGATGCGTTGGGCTCACTGATCAACCTCGCCACCTTGCCGGACGGCACCCCGGCGGTGGTGATCCTGATTGCGTACAGCGGGGCTCTCGACGACGGCGCACGCCTCCTGCGCCCCTTACGAGACTTCGCCCCCGTGCTGGCCGATCAGGTCGGCCCGCTGCCCTACACCGCGTTACAAAGTATTGTCGAAAACTTCAACCCGCCGGGCCTGCGCAACTACTGGAAGTCGAACTACCTGCGGGACCTGAGTGACGGCGCCATCGACGTGCTGGTCGACCACTATCGCACCGTGCCCGCCCCGTACACGCACCTGGTCATTGAGCATCTCGGTGGCGCGGTCAGTCGGGTGGGCGAAGACGAGACGGCGGTCGCGCACCGGGAGGCGCTCTATAACTTTCTCATTGTCGGGATGTGGGCCGACGCGGCGGAAGATGCGACAGTGATCGGGTGGGTGCGGGAGCTCTGGGGGGCGCTGCAACCGTTCTCGTCCGGTGGCCTGTATGTCAATTACGAGGCGGACCACGACGTGGGGAGAGTCCAGGCGGCCTACAGCCCCGCCAAGTATGCGCGGCTGGTGGCCTTAAAGGCCACGTACGATCCCACGAATCTCTTCCGGCTCAACCAGAACATCCCGCCAATGGGCTGAGCGCGCCAGGGCCAGCGCTGCCACCCGCGCACGGCGAGCCGCGCGCGACGGCGGGTGCACCGCTGGTGTGGAGACTGCCGACTCCAGGAGGCCAAGGCGCTGCGAGAGGATCTGAGAAGCGGAGAGGACATGCACACGGCCTTTGCGCGCCACCGCCCCCCGCCGGCGCGCCCCGGAGCCCGGCGGCGCGCGGCCTGGACCGGCGGCGCAGGCGAGGAGATGGGCGGGCCACTGGGACAACCCGGGGCGCCGGCCTCGGGCAGGCCGGGTGTGGAAGGCTGGGGGAGGGCCGATGGCTCCCATGCCTTGGGATGGCGTCCCTTGCCGGCGTTGGGTCAGGCGCTGCGTGCCAGGCACCATGCATGGCGGTGCGACCTCTGTGCGCTCGCTGGCGGGTGGCCGGTGTGCGCTGGGCCTCGGCCTGCGGCTCCTGGGCCGACGCCGCACGGTGATCACGCGTGCAGAGAGGGAGAACCGATGGACGCACTGACCGACAAAGAGATCGAGGTGATCGTGCAGCGGTTGGAGGCATGGGTCGCCGACCTGGAGCACGACGTCAGCGCCAGAACGTTTTACGCGTTCGTCCTGTTAGCGCAGGAGTTCGCGGGGACGAAGAAAGCGCTGGGCACGATGGCGCACATCCGCAGGTTCGTCGCTCTCGCCCAACGCATGCGGGCGATCAGGCACGTGCTCCTCCCAGACGCCAGTCACTGGACCCCCTTGCATGACGTGGTACAGCTGATCCACGCCGAGGCCACACGGCTCACGAGCCTCTATGGCGTTGCCCGACCGGCCTGTGGCACGAGCAGACGAGAGCTGCAGCGTGCGTTTCGTGCGTCCTTCACGCACGCGACCGGGAAGGCGTATCACGCCTATGGGACACCCAAGACCGCCACGGAGCGCGCCACCATCACCGCCTTGTGGGACGACGCGCTCCGCACGGCGCTGGCCCGTTTCCAGGACCATGGCGAGGTGCCCATGCTGGATCAGGTGATGGCCTGCCTCCCCGCCTGGGCAGACCGGCACCATGAGCGCTGGAGCCGGCAGGGCTGGCGCGAGCCGGCGGCCACCGAGGTCATGCACCTCTTCACGGACTACATGATGGTCTGTGACGCGTGCCTGGGGACCATGGGCCAGATCGCCAACGCCGCCTTGGCGCACGCGCCGGTCGTGGATCGTGCCCAGGTCACGCGGGACGTCGAGCCGCGGGACACCGAGCAGGTCCACACCCTCCGGGCACAGCTGAGGTACTCGGTGAGATAGCCTCCAATGACCGTACCCACAATGGGGCCAGCGGTCTGCCCCATGCCAAAGAACCCCATGGCCATGCCCCGCTGCTCGGGTGGAAACACCTTGCTCAAAAAGGGTATCCACTTAAGGCGGGACAGTTGGGTGTCGGTCATGTACGCTGAAGCACTGAATTCCACCACGAGTTCAGTCACCCTTCAGAGGACCGACCGACATGGGATTTTGGGACAAAAGCCTGCGCATTGTCAAATGTCTTTGTGACCATGGCACGCAGAGTGTGCGCCGTCTTGCCCACAAGACGGGGGTGTCCAAAAGCAGCGTGCACCGTCTTCGGCAGGCCATGGCGCGCCGAGGTGGCTCTCCAGAGTCCTGGTGGTGGGCAACCGAGGACGGTCGGCGTTGGCTCACGCGCTTCGTGGTTGCCACGCTCTCTACGTTCGGTCTCACGCGCGGCGTAGGGCTCGACACGATCAGCGCCTTTTTTGCTCGTCTGCGCCTTGAGTCGCAGAGAGGGCGTTCTTCCACCGCCTGACGCGGTGTCATGCCGACGGTGGAGGCGACGATTCTGGAGACGGCAGCAGCTTGGGAACAGGACGGGAGCGCTGCTGGCGAGGTCCGCGACATCCTTGGCGCCGTGGACGAAACCTTTTTGGCACACCTGCTGTTGGTCTTTCAGGACGTGTCAACGGGATACCTGCTCCTGGAAACAGTGGCCGAAGATCGTACCTACACCACGTGGAAAGCGGTCGTGGACAAGCGCCTTGCAGAGGTGGGAACGGGCGGGTTGTCCTTGGTCAGTGACCGAGCCAAGGCCTTGATCCAGCTCGCGGCACACGGCTTGGCGTGTCTGAGTATGCCGGACTTCTTTCCTTGCATCCATGCTCTGGTGAAGAGCTCTTCGCTGGCCATGGGCCAGCGCTGGCGACACGCGCAACAGGAACGTATGAAAGCCCAGGAGGCCTTGGCAAGACGCCCAGGGCCACCCCACATGGATCAGCCTGCCTTCGAGGCCAAGGCATTGGTGGAAGCCAGGCAAGTCGAGGTGATGCGATGGGAAGAAGCGCACCATATCTCTCGTGGTCACTTGGAGACCCTCTCGCTCGCACTGCATCCCTTCAGTATCGCGGACTCGACTCCCCACACCTCCGCTGAGGTCGAAAGCCAACTCCAGGCGACGGTTGCGGCTAGCGAAGCGTGAGCCCCGTGCCAGCAGTTGCCTGCCCGTCATGATGCGATGACCAAAGTCCGCAAGCAGGTGCCAGCCCTCGCTGCCCTGGTGGACTTCTGGTGGCAAGGGGTGAGCCAGGACGTGGAGCCTTTTGTGTGGTCACCGAGGTGGCGTCAGTGGGTGCATGCGTCTCTCCTGCCCATGGTCTATTGGGACCACCAGGTAGCGCGCACGCGTTGTCGCCGCCGCACAGCCAAGATGCGCCAGGCCTTGGAAGCGGTGCGCACCGCGTGTGAGCGGCACCCCCTCACCCTGCGGCTGGCCCCCCACGTCTACGCGGAGTGGACCGCCTGGGCAACCGACCGGGTCAAAAGCTTGCAGCGCACCTCGTCGGCCGTCGAAGGGCGCAACGGCTTTCTGGCACCAATGCAGCACAAGCAGCGGGGCTTGCCGAAGCAGCGCTCCAAGGTGTGGACCATCCTCCACAATGTCGATAGTCGCGCCGCGGATGGCACGACACCCGCGGCGCGCTTTTTCAGACGGACGTTCCCAGATCTCTTTGAAACGGTGTTATCCCATATCGAGGTCTTGCCTCGGGCTCGACAACGCAAAGACGAAGTCGCGCTATGTCACTGACAGTAGAACGTGTCCCGCTTTAAGTGGATACCCCTCAAAAACATCATGGTCATGGGCGGGATGGGGCCGCTACCAAGGCCCTGGAGAATCCGGAAGGTGATGAGTGACGAGCCACTCCAGGAGCAGGCACACAGGGCCGAGTTGGTCACAAAGATGGACAGACCGAGCAGGTAGAGCGTGCGGTTGCCGAGCCAGTTGCCGAGCCAGCCGACCGCTGGGACAAGCACGGCCCCCGCAATGACGTAGGCGGTTACGATCCATTGGGCTTGCGCAAGATTGAGCCCAAAGACCGTCATGATCTGGGGCAGTGCGACCTGCACTGCCGTTTGACTCATGGTCACCAGAAAGCCGCTCAGCGTGACAGTGACGGCAACCCACCACCGATGGGACGGTCTGGCTGGATCGAGAAGCCCTCCGGTGCGTGGTCCCGGCTGCGGCAGGGCGGTCGCGTCTGGACGTGCCATGGTCGCTGCCTCCCCTTGGGGAAACCCCAAGACACGTTCGTCAATGGTGTTCTGCTGAGACATGCGATGCCGCGGCTGGTCAATCTGACGTGGGAGCATACAGCAGCGGAGAGGAAAAACGGCACCTTGCACATTCCAGTTGACAGTGTTCAGGAAACCTCCGGCGATACACGAGCTGTAGCCAAAAAAAACTCTCAACGACTTTTGGCCTGTTCTGAAAGGTGCCGGAAAAACAACCACATTTTTCCATGTACCAGTGTCGTAGCGCCTAGTCTCGCATACCAAAGTGGCACGAGCTCTACACGGAGTGCCGCTGTCAAGCTACGCCGGACGGCCACCAGCGCTCCGCTCTGTGCAACGGTCCATCACCCGACCACAGCGCCAGCGGTGGACACTGATGTCCTTGTACACGCCGTTGCTGTAGAAAGGCTCCTTCTCCAGGCATGCCCGCGCCGTGTCCGTATTAGGCACGTCGAGTCGGACGCGGAGAGCGTCAGGACGAGTGCTGGTGAGCCCTGTGTGGTCGCGTTGTATTTGGGCAACGTCGGCGTCAAGGCGTGTGAGGAGGTCAGCGTGCATACGGAGCGCTCCCACAGTGGTTGTCGCTTCTTTCTTGGGTCTACCGCGTTTGCGTGGGGCCGTTTTCCATCATGGCATCTTCTGTGCTTACGGGGATGCCAGAGGAGGCGTCTCCCGCCGTGGCAGTATACCCCACAGCAACACACACTGCTCTCGACAGACGGCTGGGTCACATGACATGATGCAAGACCGGGAGAGTCAGGAAGGCACAAAGAAGGAGAACACGTGCAGGTGGGACACGCTCAGGGCAGCTGGTGGCGCTGGGAACTTTTGGCCAGAGGTGCTTGACGGCCCCGCTGGGGAGAGCAAGCACCCTGCTTACAGGAGGAAGTGATCATGGCTGTGCAACCTTTCACCGTCCACGTTCCGGAAGAGGTGCTTACGGACCTGCGCGAGCGCCTCGCCCGCATCCGCTGGCCCGACGAGATCCCGGGCGCAGCGTGGGACTACGGCTCGAACCTGGCCTATATCAAAGAGCTGGTCGCGTACTGGCGGACGCAATTTGACTGGCGGGCCCAGGAGGCGGCCCTGAACCGCTTCGCGCACTTTCGCACCACGGTCGATGCTGTGGGCATTCACTTTCTGCACGAGCGCGGCAAGGGACCGCACCCTCTACCGCTCCTCATTACGCATGGCTGGCCCAGCACCTTCTTCGAGATATCGAAGCTCATCCCGCTCCTCACCGACCCTGCCAGCCATGGCGGCGACCCCGCGGATGCCTTCGACGTGGTGGTGCCCTCCATGCCGGGGTACGGCTTCTCGGATCGCACCACGCAGCGGGGTATGAACGTCGCCAGGATCGCGGACCTCTGGGCCCAACTGATGACGGATGGGTTGGGCTATCGGCGTTACGGCGCCCAGGGGGGCGACTGGGGCGCGGGAGTGACGGCCCGCCTGGGTTTCGCCTATCCCAGCCAGGTGATCGGGATGCACACTACCGCCGTGTCCGGAGCGCCCTTGAGCTGGCAGGCGGGCATGCGGGACCTGTCAGTCGCCGAGCGGGCGGTCCTCGAAGCGCGGGCGCATTGGCAACTCGAAGAGGGCGGATACGCCCATATCCAGGGGACCAAACCCCAGACCCTGGCCTACGGGCTCAACGATTCGCCAGTGGGACTGGCAGCCTGGATTGTCGAGAAGTGGCGCACCTGGAGCGACTGTGACGGGGAGATAGAACGACGCTTCACCAAGGACGAGCTCCTCACCACTATCACCATCTACTGGGTGACCCAGACCATCAACTCGTCCACCCGTCTCTACTACGAGCACCAGCATAACCCCTGGCTCCTCCAAGCAGGGCAACGTATTGATGTGCCCTGCGCTGTGGCCCGCTTTCCGCAAGAGATCAGCCGACCGCCGCGGGAGTGGGCGGAACGTTTCTACAACGTCACGCAGTGGACGGAGATGCCCCGGGGTGGCCATTTTGCCGCGTTTGAGGAGCCAGTGTTGCTGGCCCAGGACATCCGGACCTTCTTTCGCACGCTCAGGGGCTAGTCCCTTAGCACGATGCAAGTGATGGAGAAAGCTTTGCCAGGGCTGCCGTGTCTCTTTGATCAGTTGTTTATTGGTCTCATCAACGTTCACTTTCGGCCGCGCCGAGCGGAGAGGAAAAACACACGGCCTTGGGGCGCCGCCCCCCAGCGCCCCCCGCCGGCGGCCACGCCTGGCCCACGGCGCTTGCGGCGCACCCAGCGCCGCACGGCCGCCCCGCCGGAGCGCTCGGGAGCCAGGCGGAGCGCGGCGCAGCGCCGCCTGGACATGCAGCTCAGGATGCAGTAGGGTAGGGCTGACAGGTGTACCGCGGGGCGAAGGCCTCGGGAAGGGCGGTTGTGGAAGGCTGGGGGGGGTGCTCCCCTCTGTGGACCGAGAGAAGACGCGCTCCGTCACGTGATCCTCTCCCCGTCGAGCCCTCCTGCTGCCACAGAGACCCGCTGCGGTGTGCTGATCACGGTGGTCGGGAAGCGGCGTGGGGCGCACAGGGCAGGATCGATGGGGCAGTGTGTGTCGTCGCGGCGCGACGACAGAGGCCTGAACCCAGCTGGACAGGTGGGAGAGGCAGAGAGGGCGCCACAACCTGGACGGGTGGTGGTGGTGGGATAACAGCCCTGCAGCAGCGGCGGGACGATAGGGCTGCCCTGAGGCGGGTTCCTATGACACTATCGGCAGGAGGGAACGGACATGGCCATGGTAGGGATGGGTCAATACACGTATGAATTAGTGGAAGACTGGGCACAACTGCCTGCGGGCTGGACTCTGGGTCAGACCGGCATTGTGACGGATGCCCGTGATCGGGTCTACTTGTTCAATCGGAGTGCGCATCCCTTGATGGTCCTCGACCGGGATGGCACCTTTCTCACCTCCTGGGGTGAAGGGATCCTGTCGTCGGCCCACGGGATGTGTATCGATCCGCAGGAGAATCTCTACCTGCCGGTCATCAACTCGCACGTCGTCCTGAAGTATAGTCCTGCCGGGAATCTGCTGATGACTCTGGGCACCTGGAACCACCCCTCAGAGACCGGATGGTCTGGCAATTACCGTGATCCGGTCAAACAGGCGGCTGGCCCCTTCCATCGCCCGTCGGATGTCGCCATCTCGCCCACAGGCGAAATCTATATCTCGGATGGCTACGGCAACGCTCGCATCCACCGGTTCGCCGCGGACGGCGCCTTGGAAAAGTCGTGGGGTGTTCCAGGGAAAACGGCCCCAGGCGCGTTCCACGTCCCGCATGGGGTCTGGGTGCATACCGATGGCCGCGTGTTGGTGGCGGACCGGGAGAACAACCGGATCCAGATCTTTTCCCCCGAGGGCGAGTTTCTGACGCAGTGGCAAGATCTGGCCCGCCCCTGTGACCTCTATATCGATCAGGCTGGGGTGGTGTATGTGCCGGAGCTGGACGGCTTGATCACCCTCCTTACCCTGGAGGGGCAGGTGCTGACGCGTTGGCTGAGCCCCACCACAACAGGCGCGGGGGATGGGGGACATGCCGTCTGGGTCGACTCGCACGGTGACATCTACCTCAACCAGAACCAGGAGGGCCGGCGACTGTTGAAATATCGGCGGTGTGGCGACGGAGGAGAGCGTGACGGCTCCCCGGCATGAATGCCGGAGCTTCTAGGGATTTGCACCCATGGTATGCCGCCCCAAACCAATGTCGTCCCGAAGGACAACGCCTTCTATGTTGTTTCTCTCATTCGGCGTTGCAAGTTTTACCCGCGAGACTGCCTCGCGGAACCGCCTACTTGAAGTTTCAAAGAGCCGTACGCCGCAACTGTTGAGGCTCTTCCCCTACTTGCAGTTGACGCGGCGTCGTATTGCAGAAAGTGTAGCATGCGCATTGTCACCCGTACAAGACTATTCTACTTTGTTACCATATCTCTATGGCGACTGGCGTCGCCAGCCGGAATTGGCGCGTGGCGCCAACGTCCTTATATCCCCGACCTGAAGGACCGGGCTTTACGGACGGGCCGGTAAAGCATGCCCTAGAGAGCGCTCCCCAGAGAGAAGGCCAGGCCACTATTGACCAATGACGGCGAAGAATCATGCCGCCCCTGTCCCATTGCAGCACGTCCCAAGCTACGGGATGGGCGCTCGGGAGCGTGGGCATGGTGCTGACCCGCTCGTCACCTGAGGAGTAGTCCTTGTGTCTAGAGGAGAACCATGATGCCATCCGTCAGACAGAGCTTGCGTGAGAGGCTGCAACGTGGTGAAACGATTGCTGCGCCTGGGGCGTATGACCCGCTGTCAGCGCGTGTGGTGCAGGCGCTGGGCTTTTCCGCCGTCTACACCGGCGGTTACATGACCGGCGCGCACACGGCCATTACGGAGCCACTTTTGACCTTAACCGAACAGGTCGATGTGGCCAAGAAGGTCGTGCACGCGGTGGATCTGCCGGTGCTGACCGATGCTGGCGCGGGGTATGGGGACCCCCTCCACGTCATGCGTTGCGTGCGTGAGTTCGAGGCCGCTGGCCTCGCCGGCATTCATATCGAGGATCAGGTCTATCCTAAACGTGCCTCCTACCACAAGGGCCTGGAGCACATCGTGCCCTTGCAGGAGTTTGTGGAGCGCATGACCTATGCCCTGAAGGCACGCCGCGATCCGGACTTTCTCATCATCGGGCGCACCGACGCCTTTAGTGCTGTGGAAGGCAGCCGTGAAGAGCTAGTGCGGCGTGGCCTCACCCTCAAAGAGCTTGGGGTAGACGCCGTCATGCCTCGCGGTGTGCGCGCCAGGGGAGACCTGGCGTTCTTCCGCAAAGAAGTCCCGGATGTGCCACTCCTCGTGATCGCTGGCGCCGACGATATCTCCGTGCAGGAATACGCCGATCTCGGGTATCAGATCATCATTTATGCCACCACACCGGCCATCGTGGCGGCCAATGCCTTGATGGAGACGTACCAGCATCTCAAGGACACCGGCTTACTCAATATCAATGCCCAGCGTGTCGCGGAGCTCCGACGGCGCGTCGAGGAACTCATCAGCCTGCCGGAGTATTACGAAGTGGAAGCCGCCACGACCGAAAAAGGCAGCACGGCTCCTGGTGGCCACCCTTAGTGCTCCGTGCTGCCGCCCCTGCACTGGACGTTCCCTCTCGTGCCGAGTTGACGTACTCCCACGACTGAAGTCGCGGGATTCTTCGGAATCGGCGTCAACCAGCTCACCCTGATGGGTAGCCGTTCTTGAGGTCATGACACCTGCACGTGCGCGGCCAGCGTGCAGCTCTGTCGTCTGTCGTTAAACAGCGCTGGCGAGTACCAGGCAGTGCGACAGGCATCACAAGCCCCGAGAACCTGAGCGAGGCCAACTCACCCGCGTAAGCGGAGCTCTTGAGGTAACTCATGTGTGTTTTTGTGCTCGATAGCGACCGACAACCCCTGGACCCCTGTCACCCTGCACGAGCGCGGGAGTTGTTGCGGCAGGGCCGCGCCTCAGTCGTGAGGCATTCCCCCTGTACGATCATCCTGCATGATCGAAAGCGAGAAGACTCTATCGTCCATGCGCATCGCCTGAAGATTGACCCTGGCAGCAAGACCACCGGGCTGGCGTTGTTGCATGGCGGCTCCGTCTTCTGGGCCGCAGAGTTGACCCACCGAGGCCAGCGTATCAAAGACGCCCTGGCGAGTCGACGTGCGCTACGGCGCAATCGGCGGCAACGGAAGACGCGCTATCGCCAACCGCGCTTTCTCAACCGCAGGCGCCCTTCGGGCTGGCTCCCGCCGTCGCTGTGGAGTCGTGTCGGCAATGTCATGACCTGGGTGGAGCGCCTGGCGAGGTCTTGCCCGATCACGGCCCTGAGTCAAGAGCTGGTGCGCTTCGATACCCAGCTGATGCAGAACGCTGCTGTCTCCGGGATCGCGTACCAGCAGGGCGAGCTGGCTGGCTACGAGGTCCGCGAATATCTCCTAGAGAAGTGGCACCGGACGTGTGTCTATTGTGGCGCGCGCCAGGTGCCCCTTGAAGTAGAGCATATCGTACCGAAGGCGTGCGGTGGATCGGATCGGATAAGTAACCTCACGCTTGCCTGTGCGCCCTGCAACCAGAAGAAAGGCACGCAGACGGCGGCAGAGTTCGGCTTTCCGCAGGTACAAGCCCAGGCAAAGCTGCCGCTGCAAGACACCGCGGCGGTCAACGCCACCAGGTGGGCACTCTACCATCAACTCTGTCTCACTGGCTTGCCGGTCGAGTGTGGCACAGGCGGACGCACCAAGGACAACCGTACCAGGCTTGGACTCCACAAGACCCACTGGCTTGACGCCGCCTGTGTCGGCGCAAGTACGCCAGACACTCTGCATGTTGCAGGCATCCAGCCCCTAGGTATCCGGGCCATGGGCCACGGGACACGGCAGATGTGCCGTACCGATGCGCATGGCTTCCCCGTCCAACACCGTGCACGGCAGAAGCGCTACTTCGGCATGCAGACCGGGGATCTGGTCAAGGCAGTCGTGCCCAGTGGCAAGTATACAGGCACCTGGATCAGTCGCGTGGTTGTGAAGGCCAGCGGTTGGTTTGATCTGGTCATCCGTGGCAAAAAGGCCAGCGTGCATCACAAACATTGCACGCGGCTGTGGGCGGCGGATGGCTATACGTACTCCCTGCCTGCTGTCGCAGGCACCGCTGTTTCCTCCCCCCACTGAAGTGAGGGGTCTCCACAGCGGATTCTTTGGGGAGTCTGGGCTGGCGCCACTACGCCCAGGCCTTGGCCGACCATTTTACTGTGTATCTGCCGTCGCATCCGGGCTTCGACGGCTCGGAGCGTCCCGCGTGGCTCAACTCGATCCTCGACCTCGTCTGCTTCTCTACCTGGTTTCTGGAAACGCAAGGGTTGGAGGGCATTCGCGTCATCGGCTGTGCGCTTGGCGGCTGGCTAGCCGCCGAAATGGCCGCGACGACGCGCCATGCGTTCAGCAAAATGCTGCTCGTCGATGCGGCGGGCAGCAAACCGCAACAGGGCACAAGAACCGATCTGTTCATCCTGAGCCCGGCGCAGATTCGAGACCTGACGTTTCCACGACCCGCAGCAGGTCCCGGAATATGCCCAGCTCTACCCCCTCGAGCCGAGTCCAGCCGAACGCGAACAGGTAGTGCAAAACCGCGAGATGGCTGTCCGGTTGACCTGGAAGCCCTCTATGCACGACCCGCGCTTGCCCGCTCTGCTCGCCCGGGTCACGGTGCCGACGCGCATCGTCTGGGGGCGGCAGGATCAGGTCATCTCCGTGGAATGTGGGACCCTCTATCACCAGGCCATCCCGGGGTCGGATCTCGTGGTGATCGAGCCGTGTGGGCATGCTCCCCACTTGGAAAAGCCCGATGAGTTTGTGCGCGTCGCCATGGACTTCCTCCCGTAGGTTTCCTGGTGGGCAGGCAGGGACAGGCAGGGCAACGACCCAGGGGAAAGGAGGGCCTTCCCCCTCATCAACTGCCCATATGACGCACCGCGCCCACCGGGACCATCTCGGGCTGGCAGTGCCTGGGCACGTGGACACCAGCATGGCTAGCGGCGCCTTCCTCTACAAGCCTTGCATGATGTTGTCCGATTGCTGCGGAGCAGACCACACCGCGGGGACACACCGCAGGGACGCAGACAGAAGGAGTAGAGCATGGCGTACGATCTCTTGCAGAACTTACGCAGCCTCTCGCACCCGCTCCAGGGCAGGCAAAGAGAGCCGTGGGCCTTTGAGGATGAGCTGCCGCTTGAGCTGGCGCCATGTGAGCCCCCGGTCGAGACGCTCGCGCTCCACAACCAGATAGGCTACGAGACAGAGGGCGATATGATGCTCCTGGGCACCCAGCTGTGGACCCGGAGCCTCCGCGCCGGGCCGCTTGTATCCTACTTGACAGGCCTCGAGACTCAGGTGGCTCTTCAACACGCGGATCACTTCCTCAACCTCATGACGCCGTTTGTAGTGCGCCCGTACCTCTTGGGCGGTCAAGGTCAGCCGGTTGGTGGCGTAGTACTTACGGCGGTATCTCACCACAAGCACCTTCAGACCACCGGACAGCCTCCCCACAGCATGCCAGTACGGTTGCTGGAGATAGCGATGCAACGGTTGCCCCTCGAAGCGCCGATTTTTCTTCAGCTGGCACACAAAGTACCAGCCATAATCCCGGATGCGCTTGAGGAGCTTTTTCGACGGGCGGAGAGGAAATTCAAACGGCCTTGTGGCGCCACCACCCCGGCGGCACCCCCCCAGCGCCCCCCGCCGGCGGCCACCCCTCGCCCACGGCGATTGCCGCGCCTCCAGCGCGGTGCGACAGCCCCGCCGGCGCGCACGGCCTTCGCGGGCGCGAGGCCGAGCTGGACCACCATCTTCGCGAGAAAGATGTCGGATATCCTGAGCATCGTCGGCCTCCGCGGGGACTCTTGCTACCGCAGGGCGCCGGGAGCGGCAAGGGGCGCTCGCGCG
>OBEQ012346878.1_pt1 | contig 17899 bp, 17 predicted proteins | sample 1670901 | NCBI WGS metagenome assembly OBEQ01 (sample SAMEA104232315, study PRJEB22302) | groundwater metagenome | biome: forest; feature: aquifer; material: groundwater | place: USA | collected 2011-08-07 | depth 5.4 m
CGCCAAGGAAATGGACTGTGACGGGGTGCTTATGATCACCGCCATCGCCGAGGAAGAAGACACTATCCGAATGGCCATCGCCATGAAGCACGCAGTCAACGCCGGACGCGAGGCCTATCTGGCCGGACGCATGCCGAAAAAACTGTATGCCGATCCGTCATCGCCTGTGGGAGGGCTGATTTAGCAGACGTATTTTTAAGCCCACTACCCAAATTTACGCAGCAGGCTGACTATCATGCGGGTTCGTGAACTGAACAAAGTTGGCGTGTAATAGCTGCCGGCGATGCGCTTGTTGATCTCGCCCAATGTTGGATACGGGGCTATGATGCCGGTCATGGCGCCGATTTTCTGCTTGCGGGTCATGGCCAGAATCCAGGGCTGCAATAACTCTCCCGCGTTCAGCCCGGCAAGGCCCGCACCCAGTATAGTACCGCCTTTTCCGGTGATGATTTTTGCCAACCCCTCGGTGCGCCGTTCGGCTTGCGCACGGTCATTTTCGGTAAAACGCCAATGCAACACACGATGCGGAATATTCGCTTTCATCGCATCGGCTTCGGTCATGCCAACCTGCGCCACTTCCGGATCGGTATAGGTGACGCGTGGCACGGCGCTGTGATCAAACTTTGCAGGCGCACGGAACAGTGCGCTGCGGATAACAAGCCCCGCATGATAGCCTGCAACATGTGTGAATTGCGGGCCACCGGTCACATCGCCAATGGCATAAACGCGCCTATTACTGGTGCGCAAGCCCGCGTCAGTTTTGATGCCCGTTTGATCATACTGAATATTGGCCGCTTCCAGATCAAGCCCATTAATATTAGGCTGACGCCCGGCAGCCACCAGCAAATGCGAACCGTTGATGCGTTGCTCGCCCGTTTTATCCTTGATTACGACACTGATCGCGCCATTGCTCTCGCGGACAACGGATACCACATCCGAATTTTCCAGCATGGCAACGCCTTCACTGCGCAGGGCCGCAACGGCAATAGCCGCCAATTCGGTGTCATCCTTGGCCAGGGCGCGTGAACGCTGGATGATTGTAACTCTGGCGCCCAGACGGCGGTGCGCCTGGCCCATTTCCATACCGATGGGGCCAGCGCCCAGAATAATCAGATGTTCCGGACACACACGATTTTCGAAAATTGTTTCATTGGTCAGATAGGGCGCCTGATCAAGTCCCGCCACTGGCGGGATTGCCGCATGGGACCCGGTGGCGATGACAAAACGCCGTGCACGGATGATTGTGCCGCCTGCTTCTACTTCATTTGGATTGATGAACTGCGCGGGCGCCTGGATGACATTGCACCCAAGACCGGTAAAGCGTTCTACTGAATCATTGGGCTCGATGGCGGCAATGACCCCGTGCACATGATCCATGGTTTTGGCAAAATCAACGGCAATCCCCGAGGCTGTGACGCCGAACTTGCCTGCAGTGCGCATGGATTGCGCGGACCTGGCGGCCGCCAGCAGCGCCTTGGAGGGAACACAGCCATAATTCAGGCAATCACCGCCCATCCTGGCTTTTTCAATTAGCACCGTAGGAGCACCCAATTGCGCCGCACCCGCCGCCACGGACAGGCCACCGGAACCCGCGCCGATGACGCACATGTCTGTGTTGATAGTCCGGCTCATGATTTAGCCCCTTGAATGCGCTTGTACGCCACGGGGATCAGCGCCAGTATCGCCAGTCCAAGGATGGGAAGTAAAATCTCCGGCTTGAAAATAATGCCAAGGTCCGGCGTTCCGCCCGCGTCGAAAACAGCGCCAAGGCCATTACCCACCAGCGTATACACAAAGGTGCCGGGGATAATGCCGAACATTGTGGCAATGACATAGGTGCGCAGGCTAACCCCCAGAAAGGCCGGGGCCAGATTAACCACGAAGAAGGGAAACAATGGCACCAGCCGCAACACGAACATATAACTCAGCTCATTCTCGCGGAAACCGTCTTCCATCCTGCGGATCGCTGGACCGGCCTTGGCGCGCAAAACGTCCCCAAGGGCCGTTCTGGCGGCAATGAAAAGCAACGTCGCGCCAACGGTCGCGGCAATCACCGTCACCGATGTGCCAATGATAGGCCCAAACAGAAAACCGCCGCTAATGGTCATTACCGCACCGCCGGGCAACGAAAAGGCCACAACCACAATATAAACCACCGCATAGACTAATATGGCCAGCCCCTGGTTGGCTGCCGTCCATTCGCTCAGAAATGCCCGATTTTCCCGCAACGCTTCAAAATTAAGATAGCCATCGAGATCGAAGGCAAAAAAAGCCGCCAATCCTGCCAATAACAGGGCCACAGGCCAGAGGCGCGTTAACGAAAATCCCATCGCTCCGGGGGGTGTTTGTTTTTTTGGGGTCATTTTTTCCTCTGAATCGGCATAACCGGGTCTATGCAGGTATATTCGGCCCGCAGCCCCCGAATATTACATATTTCACGAACCGGCCCTTTTAATTGACTTGCCGCGCCTAGTTTTCTATATAACCGCATCCAATCAACGGTCCGGCTAACGCGCCATGGGCCTGGCATCAGAATCTGACGGAGAACTCCCGTGAAACGTACTTTTCAGCCTAGCCGGCTTGTCCGCGCCCGCCGTCATGGCTTTCGCTCCCGTATGGCGACCAAGGGAGGCCGGCTGGTTATCAACCGCCGCCGTGCCCATGGCCGCAAGAAGCTTTCGGCCTAAGCCTTTAGTCATCGCGCCGGTCTGGCGTGAATGTGAATACCACATCCTCTACGCCAATGGCTAAATATGCCGCCAAGCCGGCCACGCGGCTGAAAAAGCGGCCACAGTTTCTGCGCGTAGCAAAAGGAGCAAAAGCCGCGATGCCGGGTTTGATCCTGCAAGCAAGGCAGCGTGCCTATGCAGAAGGCGCGCACCTTGAAGCTGACGCTACTGCATGCCGCATAGGTTTCACCGCCACCAAAAAACTCGGTAATGCGGTTGTGCGTAACCGCACCAAACGGCGGCTGCGCGCGGCGGCAGATTCGCTACTGCCGCAATATGGTCAACCGGGGTATGATTATGTGCTGGTTGGCCGGATGACGACGCAAGCGCGCAAATTCGACGCGCTGTGTGATGATTTGCAAAAAGCGCTCGTGCGCGTCCATCAAGAACACAAAACAGTGAACAGAAACAGATGACCGAAGAAAACCGCAATTTAATTCTGGCCTTCAGCCTGTCGATGCTGGTGCTGTTCGGCTGGTTCTATTTTGTTGACCGCCCCCGTATGGAAGCGGAACAGGCGCAGCTTCAGGCCACCGCACAACAATCACCAACCCCTGCCCCGCAAGCAGCCGCATCCGCCGGGGCTGACGCTTCCGGCATTCCGCATCCCGGCGCGGTTCCCGCCGGCATAACCGGCGGCCAGGGAACGGATGTCGCGGGTGCAGCGACGGCCAGCCGCGCAGAAATACTGACGCGCACGCCGCGTATTCATATTGATAATGGACAGGTGCACGGATCAATTTCATTGCAGGGTGGACGTCTGGATGATCTGACCCTTGCCACCTATCGTGAAACCGTGTCGCCAGATAGCGCCGAAATTGTGCTGTTGTCGCCAGCAGGAACGCCAGAGCCATATTATGCAGAATATGGTTTTGTGGCCGCAGATGGCGGCAAAATTCCGCTGCCCAATAATCAAACCCTATGGTCCGGCGATGTAAACCAGGTGCTGCGCCCAGGCAGCCCGGTCACCATGCAGTGGGATAATGGCGCAGGCCTGAAATTCACGCGCACCTATGAGGTGGATGAACATTATCTTTTCACCGTCACAGAGCGGGTAGAAAATTCTGGCGCAGCACCTGTAAGCCTGATGCCCTATGGGTTGGTGTCACGCCATTATACCCCCAAGGTTTCCGGCTATTACATCCTGCACGAAGGCCTGCTGGGGGTGCTTGGCGGCTCTCTCAACGAAGTCACCTACAAAAATATCCGCGAAACCGGATCAGCCAAAACCCAGAGTACCGGCGGCTGGCTGGGCATTACTGACAAATACTGGCTGGTATCGCTTATTCCGGATCAAGCGGCGGATTTTGCCGGCAGTTTTTCCTATAACCCGATGGGCGGCCGCGACCGCTATCAGGCGGATTATCTGCGCGCAGCCGTAACAATTCAGCCTGGTCAAAGCACAGAGGTCACCAACCGCCTGTTTGCAGGCGCCAAGAAGGTCAGCCTGATTGATGCGTATGCGAATAAATATTCAATCACGCTGTTCGACCGCGCCATTGACTGGGGCTGGTTCTATTTTCTGACCAAGCCATTGTTTGTGCTGATTGACTGGTTTTACGGACTGACGGGAAACTTCGGCATTTCTATCATTTTGCTGACTTTGACGGTCAAGGCGGCCTTCTTTCCGCTGGCCAACAAGTCCTATGTAGCCATGAGCAAGATGAAAAAACTGCAACCGCTGATGCTGGAAATCCGGGAAAAATTCCCCGACGATAAATTGCGCCAGCAGCAGGAAATGATGGATCTCTACAAGCGCGAAAAAGCCAATCCGCTATCGGGTTGTTTGCCGATGGTGGTGCAGATACCGGTGTTTTTTGCCCTGTACAAGGTGCTGTTTGTCACTATTGAAATGCGCCACGCGCCGTTTTTCGGCTGGATCAATGATCTGGCGTCACCAGATCCCACCACACTGTTCAATCTGTTCGGGCTTATCCCCTGGACGCCGCCAAGTTTTCTGATGATCGGCCTTTGGCCAATTCTGATGGGCGTCAGCATGTGGATGCAACAGCGGCTGAATCCCGCCCCCGCGGATCCGGTACAGGAAAAAGTGTTCAAGTGGATGCCGGTGTTTTTTACCTTTTTGCTGGGGAAATTCCCGGCCGGGCTGGTGATTTACTGGACCGTCAATAATGTGCTCTCGATCATACAGCAGACGATTATCATGAAACGCGAAGGCGCAGAGGTCAGCTTCCGTTGGTGACGGAGCCGATATTTACGGCACATCAAACGCCGGAATTTGATCCTGACGTGATCGAGGCAGGCCGGGTGCTGTTCGCGGGTGCGTGTGATTTTGTGCGTGGGGTCGTGGATATTGACCAGATGCCCGGCACGGACCTGCCGGAAATCGCCTTTGCCGGGCGCTCCAATGTGGGCAAGTCCAGCCTGATCAACGCCCTGACCAACCGCAAGACACTGGCGCGCACCTCCAACACCCCGGGCCGCACCCGCGAGATAAATTTCTTCAATCTCGCCGGACGGCTGATGCTGGCGGATTTACCCGGTTATGGCTATGCCCGCGTGCCCAAGGCCCAGGTCGAAGTCTGGACCCGGCTGGTCAACACCTATCTGCGCGGACGCCCCAGCCTGCGCCGCGCCTGCGTACTGATCGACGCGCGCCACGGCGTCAAGGATTCCGATATGCAAGTCATGAAAATGCTGGACGCAGCGGCGGTTTCCTATCAAATCGTCCTGACCAAGGCGGACAAGGTAAAAACAGCAGACTTGGCTAATTGCCTGGAACGGACAAAAGCCCTGTTACGCGCCCATGTGGCGGCGCATCCGGAGGTGCACGTGACCTCGTCTGAAAAGGGTGATGGGATTGCGGAATTGCGCGCGGCATTGGGTGAAATGGCGGCGCCCAAGAGTGAGACAAGCATATGAGCAAAGATGAAGGATTACAGCGCGACTGGCATCAGGCGGCGCAAACGCTTTCTGAGGCGCTGCCGTATATTCTGCGCTATGCGGGAAAAACCGTGCTGATCAAATATGGTGGCCACGCCATGGGCGAAGACCATATCGCGCAGCGCTTTGCCCGCGACATCGTGCTGATCAAACAGGTGGGCGTGAAGCCAATTGTGGTGCATGGCGGCGGCCCGCAAATCGGCCAGATGCTGGACCGGCTTGGCATCAAAAGCAATTTCATCGACGGCTTGCGGGTGACCGACGCCAAGACGGTAGAAGTGGTTGAGATGGTGCTGGCGGGATCCATCAACAAGCAGATCGTTTCCGCCATCAATAATGCAGGCGGCAAGGCGATTGGCCTGTCCGGCAAGGACGCCAATCTGATCCAGGCGCGCAAACTGCGCCGCACCACCCGCGATCCGGAATCCAATATCGAACGGGCGCTGGAGCTGGGCTTTGTCGGCGAACCGGCGGGGATCAATCCCGATGTGCTGCACACCATTTCCGCCTCGGATCTGATCCCCGTTGTCGCCCCGATCGGTATCGGCGAGAGGGGTGAAACCTACAATATCAACGCCGACACGGCGGCGGGCGCCATTGCCGGTGCGGTCGGCGCCACGCGTCTATTGATGCTGACCGACGTATCCGGCGTGCTGGATGAAAACGGTGAAGTGATACCGCACCTGAGCAAAGAGCGCGCACAAGCCATGATCAAAAGCGGCGCGATTGCCGGCGGCATGATCCCCAAGGTCGAAACCTGTCTGGAGGCGCTGGCCGCGGGCGTTGGCGGCGTGGTGATCCTGGATGGCCGCGTCGAACATGCCGTGCTGCTCGAGCTGTTTACCGAACATGGCGCGGGCACGCTGATTTCTTAGAGGGTGTTCCGTTTGGACTGAAATAACGCCGGAGGACATGAAATGAATAGCAGGTACGCATTTAGCTTCGAAAACCGTCACGAAACAGTCCCACAAACTTGCCCATGAAAAGAGCGCACTCGCCAACAATTCTCGGCGAGAACAAAGGTAAGAACAACCACCAAAACATAACTTGATAGTTGCCTATCCATGCCTGCTGGACACCAAGTATAAATATTGCAGCCATTATCAATCTTCTCGCCCATGTCACTGGCAACCAAGGACTCAACAATGCGCCAGCTAGTCCTGCCGCATGGCGTTCTAATTCGCATCTCTGCCCGGGTGTGAGAGGTTGGGTAATCAATTCGTTATTAATTTCTTCAAGAAGTCTCTTCGCTTCATCATATTGTTTCCGGTCGATCATAATGCGCCCTCCATCCTAAAACCGGACAATCACATGTTAAGCAAAAGCGCTTGGATCTGGAAGATGGTCGATAGATTGCCGTGCCGCTTCGTTAGGTGTTGGCATGTCTCACCTCACGGTTTTCTTGTCTGCGGCCAGCATTCGGGAATGCTGGCCGCCAACGCAATTAAATTACCGCGCCGCCTGCTTCGCCTTCAATGCTGGCGAATGCTTGCCATATTCCAGCCGGGCGATGGTGCGGTTGTGCACTTCGTCGGGGCCGTCGGCAAGGCGCAGGGTGCGCACACCCGCATAGGCGCGCGCCATGCCGCTGTCGGTGGTGACGCCGCAGGCGCCGAAGGCCTGGATGGCGTCGTCGATGATTTTCAGCGCCATGTTGGGGGCGGCGACCTTGATCATGGCGATTTCGGTGCGGGCCACCTTGTTGCCGGCCACATCCATCATCCAGGCGGCTTTCATGGTCAGCAGGCGGCACATTTCGATATTCGTGCGCGCCTCGCCGATGCGCTGTTCCCACACCGAATGTTCGGCGATGGGTTTGCCGAACGCTTCGCGCGACAGCAGCCGCACGCACATTTTTTCCAGTGCGCGTTCCGCCACGCCAATGATGCGCATGCAGTGATGGATACGTCCCGGTCCCAGGCGGCCCTGCGCGATTTCAAAGCCGCGCCCTTCGCCAAGAATAATATTTTCGGCAGGTACCCGGACATTTTCGAACCGGATTTCCGCATGGCCATGGGGCGCATCGTCATAGCCGAACACCGGCAGATTGCGCACGATCTTGACGCCGGGCATATGCGGCTCAACCAGAATTTGCGACTGCTGGGTATGGCGGCTGCCTTCGGTGCTGGTCTTGCCCATCACGATGAACACTTTACAGCGCGGGTCGAGCGCGCCGGACGACCACCATTTGGTGCCGTTGATCACATAATGATCGCCATCACGGGTAATCCGTGTACTGATATTGGTGGCGTCGCTTGAGGCGACGGCGGGTTCCGTCATGCAGAACACCGAACGGATTTCGCCCGCCAGTAATGGCTTCAGGAATTTTTCCTTCATCCATGGCGCGCCATAGCGTTCCAGCACTTCCATATTGCCGGTGTCGGGCGCGGCGCAGTTGAACACTTCCGGCGCCCAGCTTACCCGCCCCATGATTTCGCACAGCGGCGCATATTCCAGATTGGTCAGTCCGGGGCCATGGCCGCTTTCCGGCAGGAACAGATTCCATAACCCCTGCGCCTTGGCCTTGACCTTCAGGTCTTCAATGATTTGCACCACCTGCCAGCGGTTGGCGCCAAAGGCTTCCATCTGATCGTAATAGGTCTGCTCATTCGGATAGACATGGTCATCCATGAATTTTTGCAGTTTTTCGATAAATCCCTTGGTGCGGTCACTATGTTCGAAATCCATTCCTGGGCCTCCCCTGTTTTGTCTAATTGCGATGCTGCACTTTAGCGCTTTGCCACGAAGAAAGCACGTAAAAGCCCTTGGGCGCGGATGGCGTTAATACCGCCATAAATTTCCGGCGCATGATGGCAGGTGGGCTGGGTAAAAAAGCGCGGCCCGTGGCTGACGCCGCCACCCTTTTCATCGTCCGCCCCATAATAAAGCCGCCGGATTCGGGCAAAGCTGATCGCCGCCGCGCACATGGCGCACGGCTCCAGCGTCACATAAAGATCCAGCCCCGTGAGCCGCTGATTCTTAATCAGCGCCGCTGTCGTACGAATGACCAGCATTTCCGCATGGGCGGTTGGGTCATTGCCGGTCAGGGTGCGGTTGCCAGCCTGTGCCAGCACTGCGCCGGATGCCGGATCAACGATCAAGGCCCCCACCGGCACCTCGCCCAGGGCCGCCGCCGCCTCAGCCTCTTTCAGGGCCAATTGCATGTAATTATTGCTCATGGGCAGGACAATATCCTGCTAAACAGACGCCATGAAAGAAAAACCTGAAATTGCCGCCACCGGCGAAGGCCGCATCGCCAAAATTCTGGCGCGGGCGGGCGTGTGTTCGCGGCGCGAAGCAGAGGTGCTGGTCACCCAGGGCCGGGTCAGCGTGGATGGTGAAATACTGCTCTCGCCCGCCGTCAATGTCACGGCCAGCCAGGATATTCGCGTGGATGGCAAACCCATCCCACAGGCTGAACTGCCCCGCATGTGGCGCTACCACAAGCCGCGCGGCGTGGTGACCACCAACAAGGATCCGCAAGGCCGCCCAACCGTGTTTGAAGCCCTGCCCAAGGATTTGCCCCGGGTGATGAGTGTCGGCCGTCTGGATTTTAACTCCGAGGGGCTGCTGCTGCTGACCAATGACGGGGAACTGGCGCGCAAACTGGAATTGCCCGCGACGGCGTTAACCCGGCGCTATCGGGTGCGGGTGTTTGGCAGGCCCGATCCGGGCGCGCTGGAACGTCTGATGCGCGGCGTCACCGTGGAGGGCCAGCATTACGGCCCCATCAAAGCGGAGCTGGAGCGCGAACAGGGTGATAATAGCTGGCTGAGCGTCGCCCTGCGTGAAGGCAAGAACCGCGAAGTGCGCAAGGTGCTGTTGCATCTGGGCATGCAGGTCAACCGGCTGATCCGCGTTTCATATGGGCCATTTCAACTGGGCGACCTCAAGATCGGCGCGGTGGATGAGCTGCCCACCGTCAAGGTGATGGAACAGCTTGGCGTGTTTCAGGATAAAACCGGCTGGGCCAAGGCAACCCCGCCAAAAAAACGCGGCGTTAAGAAAAAATGAGAATCATTGGCGGCGTTCATCGTGGCCGTGCGCTGGTGGCCCCGGAAGGCAGCGCGACACGGCCCACCTCAGAACGGGTGCGCGAAGCGCTGTTCAACATTTTATCGCACTCGCCGCGCTGGCGGGCTGGCGCAGCGGGCGGGTTGGAACAAACCCGCGATGCGCCCCTGCCACAAAGCGCGCGCGTGCTGGATCTATTTGCCGGCAGCGGCGCGCTGGGGCTGGAGGCGCTATCACGTGGCGCAACCCGGGTGCTATTTGTGGATAACGCACCCGCAGCCCGCGCCGCCATCCGGGAGAATATCGAAACCTTGCAGGCGGCGGGCGCCGCCAAGCTTTACCGCCGCGACGCCGCCAATCTGGGCCCGATGGAAAGCAATTGCGGCGGCCCGTTTGATCTGGTGTTTCTTGATCCGCCCTATCATTCCGGGCTTATCCCCCACACACTTGATGGACTGCGCGAAGGCGGATGGCTGAACCCGGATGCGGTTCTGGTGATCGAGATGGCCAGCGATGAAAATATACCGGAACATGCTGGTTATAGCGAACTGGATCGCCGTAATTACGGGGATACGATGCTGGTGTTTCTGAAATTCGATTAGTGCATATGGATCAGGTTGACGTTTCCACAAACCCTTTTTTGTCATGCCCCGGCTTGATCATAAAATGGTCTGGCGCCCTGTGCCCAATACATCTGCACCAGCAGCGGCGAATAGCCGCGCACAAAACTGGAATACACGCTTTTTGGGGCGCCTTGGCTTCAAAGTTTGCCATTGGCCTTACAGCAATATGACTGTTAAACCTTTGTAATGATAAACAGGCATAGGCTAAACAGCCTAAACGGCAATGGGGCTTGGCGTTAATTATCTTTTAATAGCCATTCAGGAATGAAATTCAGTTCACGTATAAATGGGGGAAATTGCTGTGGGCAGCCGCATAGTAAGTCTTCAAATTCTTCGATTTTTTGCCGCTTTTGGTGTTGTTGTTACTCATTATTACAACGAGCTTTATCTTCGTTATGGTTATGAACAAAATTATTTTAGTATCGGCGGGTCAGGCGTTGACGTCTTTTTTGTTATTTCCGGATTCATCATTTCCTATGTGGCGGCGCGGGATTCATCTGCAACGCAGTTTTTTCTGAAGCGAATTTTTCGCATCGCGCCGCTATATTGGGCGCTGACATTCGGCATGTTTTTCATTGCCCTGACATTACCTCAACTCCTGAGTGCCACCACGGCCAATACAGAGCACTTAGTAAAATCACTTTTATTTATCCCATTCGAAAAGGAGCCTGGGATTACCCAGCCGTTACTTTTCCTTGGCTGGACATTGAATTACGAGATGTTTTTCTATGCTATTATGGCGCTGTCCATGGTGATCAGCCGGCGCCACGCCATTCCTCTTACTGCCGTCGTCATTTGCGGGTTCTATATAGGGAGCTTCATATTGGGCCCGAAAGGCGTGGTATGGGCATTCTATTCGAGTCCAATTATTCTTGAATTCGTCTTCGGAGTGTTGACCTACCTAGCCTGGGAACGGTGGCCTCATATATTTGTAAGTATCCGCTACATCTGGATACCGGGAGCCGCGATCCTGTTAAGTCAGCAATTCTGGCATCCCGGCATCAGCAGGGCGATCGACCTGGGCATCCCAGCCGCCATGATTGTTATGGGTGTGCTTGGCAGCAAGTCAGAAGACGGCCGGCTAACCAATTTTTTATCTACCCTTGGGGACGCATCTTTCTCTGTCTATCTGTGCCACCCTTTTGTGCTTCAGTTTTTCTTCAGAATTATAGAACCATATTTCAAGCTGGATATATTCGGTCACATCATTGCATCGGTCATAATATGCTCATTCGTCGTTCTGCCTTCACTGATGCTTTACCGCTTGTTGGAATACCCGTCTAATGAGTTTTTAAGAAACCGGTTCCTCGGCAAGACGCGCTGAGCGCATCTGCTCTCACGCCCGGTGGAGTTGCACCGGCAAATGCGAATAGCCGCGCACGAAACTGGAATATACGCGGACCGGATCGCCCATGACTTCGACCGTATGGAAGCGTTTGAGAATTTCTTCCCAGACGATGCGCAACTGCATTTCCGCCAGACGGTTGCCCACACAGCGGTGAATACCAAAACCGAACGACAGATGCTGGCGGGGCCGGGCACGATCGATAATAAAGGCGTTGGGGTTTTCGATGACAGTTTCGTCGCGATTGCCTGAGACATACCACATCAGAACCTTGTCGCCATTTTTGATCTGCTGGCCGCCCAGCAAGGTGTCCTGCAACGCGGTGCGGCGCATATAAGACAGCGGCGTCTGCCAGCGGATGATTTCCGGCGCCATGCTTTCAATCAGCGCCGGATTTTCACGCAGCTTCTGATATTGATCCGGGTTCTGATTAAGCGCCAGCACGCCACCGGTAATCGAGTTGCGCGTGGTGTCATTGCCGCCAACGGTCAGCAGAATGACATTACCCAAAAACTCCATGGGCGGCATATTCCGCGTCGCATCGGAATGCGCCAGCATAGAAATCAGATCACTGCCGGGCACCGGATTATTCACCCGCTGGTTCCACAAATTTGTGAAATAAGCGGGGCATTCGTAAAGCTCCGCCCGGCGCGCGTCTTCTGAATCTACGATGCCGGAATTCAGGTCCGCCGTCGCCACGTCTGACCAGCGGGTCAGTTTGCGCCGGTCTTCCCAGGGGAAATCAAACAATGTCGCCAGCATCTGGGTGGTCAGTTCGATGGAAACCTTATCCACCCAGTTAAATGTCTCGCCGATGGGAAGCGCATCCAGAATTTCGCCTGCGCGTTCACGAATAACGCCTTCTAACCTGGCCAGATTGGCCGGGGCGACAATCGGGCTAACCGTCTTGCGCTGTTCATCATGCTTGGGCGGGTCCATGGCGATGAACATCGGCAGCCGGAAATCTTCATCCGGGTCGCGCAAGGTGATGGTTGGTTCCGAGGAGTAAATTTCGTGATTGGTATCCACCGTCATGATGTCGTTATATTTGGTGACCGACCAATAGGGACCAAACTCGCTATCCGCGCAATAATGCACCGGGGCTTCGGCGCGCAGGCGCTCAAAATATGGCCAATGGGTGTCGGTTTGAAACAGATGCCCCTGGCTCATATCGATTTTGTCGAGCGGTATGGCATAGGCCTCTTGCCGGATATCCGATACTGTTTTGGGTGCTGTACCAGACATAAAATTCCTTATCAGCTGTTGACAAGATGCAGATGGGCACGCTGTCACAAGGTTATAGCCTAGCGGCGATTGAATGGCTTTTCAATGCCGGCGCATTTCGATTCTACATGAATCAGGGGACGTGATTGCATATTACAACCGCGTGATTTGCTATAGTATTAACAAGACCATGTTTTTACGCATAACGGGGGCGAATTTCTGTGCTGTTTTGGTTTATTGCAATCTCCGGTTCATGCCGGCGCCACTTTTGCGGTGCTGCGCTGGCTTTAGGATTTTTGGCGCACGCTCCAGCCTTTGCAGGCGAAGTTTCGGTGGCGGTGGCGGCGAATTTCACGGCGGCAGCACAGGAAATCGCGGACAGCTTTCACATGCAAACCGGCGATACGGTGAATCTCAGCTTTGGATCATCAGGACAACTTTATGCCCAGATCACACAGGGCGCACCGTTCGACATTCTGTTGTCGGCGGACACCACCCGTCCCGAAAAGGCGGAACAGGATGGCTGGGCGGCGCCCGGCGCCCGCTTTACCTATGCGATTGGAAAACTGGTTTTATGGAGTGCGAAGCCCGGTATTATCGATACGGAGGGATCTGTGTTACAGCAGGGCAATTTCGCGCATCTTGCCATCGCCAATCCGGACACTGCGCCCTATGGGGCGGCGGCCATCGAAAGTCTGAAAGCGCTGGGGGTCTATGACCGGATCGCGCCCAAAATTGTGCAGGGGGAAAGCATCACCCAGGCCTTTCAGTTCACCGCCAGCGGCAATGCGGAGCTTGGCTTTGTGGCGCTGTCGCAACTGGCGGGGCAGACCGGCGGATCGCACTGGATCGTGCCTGAAAATCTGTACACCCCCATTCTGCAGGACGCGGTGCTACTCAAGACGGGCGCACATAATAAAACTGCGCTAGACTTTTTAGCCTTCCTGAAAAGCCCGCAAGCCGTCACCATCATCACGCGGCATGGCTATTCGACGGTATCGGGGAAGTAACGGGACAATGTGGCAGGCCATTGCGCTCACACTCAAGCTTGCCACGATCACGACAGTCCTGTTGTTGATTGTGGGTGTGCCGCTGGCCTGGTGGCTGGCGCGATCCAGAAGCTGGTGGGTGGAGCCGGTGGCGGCGCTGGTCGCCTTGCCGGTGGTGCTGCCGCCGACCGTGCTGGGGTTTTATCTACTGGTGGCGATGGGGCCGAATGGCCCGCTGGCGCCGCTGTTGGCGGCGTTTGGCTGGCGTACACTGGCCTTCAGTTTTGAAGGGCTGCTGATCGGATCGGTGATTTATTCGCTGCCCTTCATGGTGCAGCCGGTGCGCAATGCGTTTCAGCTGATCGGCGATGGGCCGCTGGAGGCGGCGGCGACGTTGCGCGCCGCGCCGCTGGATGCGTTTTTTTCCGTGGCGGTGCCGCTGGCGCGCGGCGGCATTCTGTCGGGCGCGATCCTCAGTTTCGCACATACCATCGGCGAGTTCGGCGTGGTGCTGATGATCGGCGGCAATATTCCCGGCAAAACCAAGGTGCTTTCCATCACCATTTTCGACACTGTCGAGACCATGCAATGGGGCGCGGCGCATGCCCTGTCTGCGGGCATGCTGGTGTTCTCGTTTGTGGTGATCCTGCTCACCATGCTGATCGCCAAACGCACCGGAAGCCCCCGGCCATGAGCGGCGTTGAAGCCCGGTTCAGGGGCGCGGTTGGCGGCTTTTCGCTGGATGTATCATTCCATACACCGGCCAAAGGCATTACCGGCCTGTTCGGCCCATCGGGGTGCGGCAAGACCACCGTGCTGCGCTGCATTGCAGGCCTGACACGGTTGGCGGATGGATATCTCAGGGCCGATGGCGCGGTGTGGCAGGACACAGATCAATTCCTGCCCCCGCACAAACGCGCAGTCGGCTATGTGTTTCAGGAACCGCGTTTATTTTCGCATCTGCCGGTTCTGGGCAATCTGCAATATGGCCTGCGCCGCGCCACTACGCAAACCATCGGGCTGGAGCCGATCATCGATCTGATGGGCATCCGCGATCTGTTGCAGCGCGCGCCTGCAACGCTTTCGGGCGGGCAGCGCCAGCGCATCGCCATTGGCAGCGCGCTGCTGTCGCAACCGCGCCTGCTGCTGATGGATGAACCGCTGTCTGCGCTGGACCGCCAGAGCAAGAACGAAATTCTGCCTTACCTCGAAAGCCTGCCCCGCGCGCTTTCCATTCCCATAATCTATGTCTCGCATGATCTTGCGGAAGTGGAACGGCTGGCCGATCATCTGGTGCTGATGGGCAAGGATGGCCGGGTGCAGGCCGCAGGCCCACTGACGCAATTGCTGACCGATCTGTCGCTGCCGCTGGCGCGGCTGCCGGAATCGGCCGCTGTGCTAGCCCTCACGGTGGAGCAGTATGATGCACACTATGACGTGACCCAGTGCCGCATCGACGGCCTGCCGTTTTTCGTACCCGGCGCGTTGGGGCCGAAAGGAACCCTGCGGCGTATCCGCGTGCGCGCCAGCGATGTCAGCCTGGCCACTCAACAGCCCACTGGCACCAGTGTGCTGAATGTCCTGCCCGCCCGCATCCTGTCCGCCGGGACGGCCAACCCCAGTCAGATGCTGGTGCTGCTCAGCCTTGCCGGAACCACGGGCGAATCCCGGCTGCTGTCCAGCATTACCCGCAAATCCTGGGACGGGCTGGCGCTGCGCGCCGGCAGCCAGATCTTCGCCCAGGTGAAGGGCATGGCCTTGACCGACAGGTGAATGCCCGCCCGCGTCACTCATAACACATCCTCAACACACAATTCTGAGCGCGGTGAAGAATCTTCGCTGCATTGAAAATAAAAAAGATTTTTCGGCCGTCTCACTCCCTTAGAATGACAATTCTGAGTTTTCAGCAGCCCGCTAAACCAATTTCCCCGGGTTCATGATACCTTTGGGATCAAGGGCGCGTTTGACGGTGCGCATCAGATCCATCTCAAGCGCGCTTTTATAGCGCGTGATTTCTTCGCGCTTCATGCGTCCCAGCCCATGTTCGGCGCTGATGCTGCCGCCCATGTCCGCCACAATATCATGCACAATGGTGTTAAATTCATCCCATCGCGCAAGGTAGGCTGCCGTATTCATGCCGATGGGCTGGCTCAGATTGAAATGCACATTGCCATCGCCCATATGCCCGAACGGCACCGGGCGAATACCGGGCAGAACTTTGGTGACAGCGGCGATGGCGCGGGTGATAAATTCGGCAATAGCCGAAATCGGTACGGAAATATCGTGTTTGATGCTACCGCCTTCCAGCTTCTGCACATCGGAAAGATTTTCGCGCAGCGCCCACAGCGCCTGTGCCTGTGTGACGTTTTCCGCAATCACCGCATCCGTGATCATCCCCGCATCGGTGGCCCTGGCAAGTGCGGTTTCCAGCATGGCGCGGGTGGTTGATGCTTCGTACCCGGAAGATATTTCGATCAGCACATACCATGGATGCTGCGCGGTCATCGGATCGCGCGCGCCCGGAATATGGCGCAGCACAAATTCCAGACCAATGCGCGGCAGCAACTCAAATCCGGTCAGTTGATCGCCCGTGGCGGCACGTAACTGTGGCAACAATGCTGCGGCCTGCGCCACATCAGGCGCCGCAACCATGGCGGTTTCAATACTGCGCGGCGCAGGAAAAAGTTTCACAACCGCCCGCGCAATGATACCCAGTGTGCCTTCGCCACCGATAAAAAGCTGCTTCAGATCATAACCGGTATTATCCTTGCGCAAGCCGCGCAGACCATTCCAGATTTGCCCATCCGGCAGCACCGCTTCAATGCCCAGCACCAGTTCGCGCATCATGCCATAACGCAGCACCGCATTGCCGCCCGCATTGGTGGAAATCACACCGCCCATCTGTGCGCTGCCTTCAGACGCCAGATGCAGCGGGAACAAGCGGCCCGCATCATGGGCGGCGGCCTGTAGCGCGGCCAGCGTAACGCCCGCCTCCAGCGTCACCGTATCATTCAGCAGGTCGATATTCTGTATACGGTTCATCCGCGACATATTAAGCAAAATCGCATTATCGCCAGGAAAAGGAATTTGCCCGCCGACCAGACCGGTATTGCCGCCCTGCGGCACAATGGCCGCGCCGTTTTCTGCGCATGCCTTCACCACCGCCGCCACTTGCGCCGTCGATGCGGGCCGGACGATCAACGCCGTTTCACCCTGATACAAACCGCGATGTTCCCGCAAATACGGGGCCATGTCCGCAGGCTGATCAATGAAGCCTGCCGGACCAACAATGGCGCGGATTCTTTGCAATAAATCACTCACCGCGTAGCCGCCCTGACAAGCCGGTCATTAATGGCCTCGCCCAGTCCATGCAGGGGAATGCTCGCCACTGCAATGCCGGTAAAGCTGTCGCAATCCAGTTCGCGCAGCATCGCAAATAAATTCGCGGCCGCCTCGGTCAGATCGCCGCTGATGCTGAGATTACAGATTTTCGCCGCGCCCGCGGGAATATTTCCGGCAAATGCCAGCGCCGCCTCGCCCGGTTCCGCCGTCATCGCATTCAGGCGCAGCGGCAGATTGGGCGCATAATGGCTTGCCAATTGACCCGGCGATAGCGGCGCATCTGTTGCGTCCACGCCAGTCTCCACAGGTCCGGCAATGGCGGCAATCTGATCGCGTGTCACACTGCCCGGGCGCAACAGAAAGGCTTTCCCGCCGCGCACCTGCACCACGGTGGATTCAAGCCCGACCGCGCACGCGCCGCCATCCAGAATCATCGCAACCTTATCGCCTAACTCAGCGGCAACATGGGCCGCACTGGTCGGACTAATCTTGCCGGAAATGTTGGCGCTGGGCGCGGCGATGGGACAGTCTGCCTCCAGGAGCAGTGCCTGTGCAACGGGATGCACGGGCACGCGCAGCGCCACTGTGTCCAGCCCCGCACTGACCAGCAGGGACAGGCCGCAATCTTTGCGTCGCGGCAATACCAGCGTAAACGGACCCGGCCAGAAATGTTCCGCCAACCGCAAAGACAGCGCATCAAATTCCGCAAGCCGCCGCGCCGCCGCGAGA
>OBEQ011978076.1_pt1 | contig 17880 bp, 15 predicted proteins | sample 1670901 | NCBI WGS metagenome assembly OBEQ01 (sample SAMEA104232315, study PRJEB22302) | groundwater metagenome | biome: forest; feature: aquifer; material: groundwater | place: USA | collected 2011-08-07 | depth 5.4 m
ACTGGGCCTGATCACCATAAGTGCCGTATGGAGCGTTCTTGATGATGTGTTTATAAATTTCCACCGCCTTTTCCTGGCCCGGAAGTATCGGCACATTCAAAACCTTGATCTTCCCGCCATTGGCAAAGTCATCCGCGATGGCAAACTCGCGTTTCACGGCGTCCTTGATTCGGTCACTATAAGGATAACGGTCGATGAGTTTTTGATAGTCGTCGGTCGCCTTTGCGGGGTCGCCCTTCGCCTCCCACGAGAGCCCCAGGTAATAAACACCCTCGGCCGCCAGTTTGGAAGTGGGGAAAACTTCGGGAAGTTTTTCAAACTCTTCGATCGCGCGATCCCAATTTTTTTGCTCATAAAAACTAAGCGCCCATGCGAATTGTTCTTCCGGTGTGTCCTTCGCGGATTTTTTGGGGTTGATCCACTTCCCTATATCCGGGCTCCATATCCAGGCCGCATAGGAGGGAGAGGCGTCACCCGCAAAAACCAAAATTAAAATTATAATGGGTAATATTTTTTTCATAAAATTTAAAATAAACGAACGCTTTTTTGAATCTTAAAGTCTATAGCTTATAATGACGTTCCAGCGTTGTCAATTTAAAGACGCGAAGCGGCGCGTTTCATCAAAATGTCCGTCTCGAGATTGACCTTGTCATTTAACTTGAGCGCCCGAAGTGTCGTGTATTTTAGGGTATGGGGAATACAATGCACCCAAAACCCCCGCCGGCTCACCTTCCCCACCGTCAAGCTCACGCCGTCCACTGCCACCGAACCCTTTTCCAGAATCAAGGGCTGAAGACCCGGCGGGCACTGAATGAGAAAACTTTTCTCGCGGCCGGTTTCCATGAGTTTTTTCACAATCCCCACGCCATCCACATGCCCCAAAACAAAGTGGCCATCGATACGGCCGTTCCATTTTAAAGGCCGCTCGAGATTCACGCGGTCACCGGATTTGAGATTTTTAAGCGTTGTACGTTCCTTTGTTTCACGGACAACATTAAAATAAAGCGCCTCACCTTTTCGGCGGATGAGTGTCAGGCACGCGCCGCTCACGGACAGGCTCGCACCCACTTTTAACCGGGCCATGACCGCCGGGACATGGAGCACAAGAATACTCGAGTCTTTGTCCTTGCGCTCGAACTTGCCGACTGTGCCGAGAACCTCCACAATTCCCGTAAACATCCTAAAGGACTCCGTGAATCATAAGGTCCTCACCAATCATGCGAACCTCAACATTTTTTATTTTGACGGCTTCTTTAAGATGAGTGATGCCGTCGCCTCCGACACTGGACACTGCCTTCCGGCCGCCGATGATTTTCGGGGCCATAAAAAAATAGACTTCGTTCACCACTCTACTTTTAAAAGCATCCGCGATTGTTTCGCTGCCGCCTTCAATCAGGACACGAAGAGTTCCCTTCCTGGCCAGTAATTTCATAAGCCAGACCATGTCCACACGGCCGCTTTTTGTCTTCGCAACAACAATTTCGGCCTTATTCCTGTATTGGGCTATTTTAGGTTTGGATACTTTATTGGCGACTGCCAAAAGCACAGGTCCCGGTGAATCTTTAGAAAAAATACGGGCATTCAAAGGGGTCTTGAGCGAAGTGTCTAAAATAACTTTGAGGGGCTGCGCAAACGTCTTAATTCTAACATTCAATAAAGGGTCATCTTTTAAGACGGTATTCACGCCTACCATGATGGCATCACTTTCAGCTCTTAAATGATGCGAGAAATTTCTGGCCTCCTTACCCGTAATCCACTGCGATTCGCCGGTTTTGGTGGCGATTTTTCCATCAAGACTTTCGGCCACTTTCACGACCCCATAAGGCATTTTATGACTAACCCAGTGATTGAAATCTTTATTGAGCGCGGCCGCTTCTTTTTCCAGCACGCCCGTGACTACCTTGATCCCCGCCCGGCGAAGCGCACGCACCCCCTTGCCGGAAACCAGCGGATTCGGGTCAATGGCTCCGATCACGACCTTTTTAATTTTATTCTTCAAAATAAAATCAGTGCACGGCGGGGTCTTGCCGAAATGAGCGCAGGGCTCCAGCGTCACATAAAGCGTCGCCCCGTTGGGGCTTGAGGAAGCGCTCCGCACGGTGATCACTTCGGCGTGCGGCCCGCCAAATTTTTGATGAAAACCCTTCCCAATAATTCGGCCGTTTTTTTCGAGCACCGCACCGACAAGCGGGTTCGGATGCACGCGGCCCAACCCGCGGCCGGCAAGCCGCAATGCTTCACGCATCCGGGAAATATCTTTGGAGGAAATTATTTTTTGCATTCGGTCTTCGCGATTTTGTCGAGGATACCGTTCACAAATTTTGAGGAGTCCGCTTCGCCGTAGCGTTTGGCAAGCTCGACGGCTTCGTTGATAGCGACTTTTACGGGGATTTCATCGACATGCAATATTTCGTAAGTGGAAAGTCTTAAAATATTCCGGTCGACATACGCCATGCGCTTGATGTCCCAATGCTCCGCAAAACGTTCGATCATCTGGTCGATCGCATCCAGTTTTTGGAGTGTCCCCAAAACAATCAACTCGGCGTAGCCTCTTACGTCCGCGTCTTTTTTGTCCGCCTCAAGCGCTTCTTTTTCTTTATTTAAAAGCGCCAGATCTGTCCTGTCTTTCCAAAAATCTTCCAGCACATCCTCTGCGCTCGAATGGGAAATATCGATCTGATAAAGGATTTGCAGCGCAAATTCCCGGGAACGCGTGCGTTTTCTCATTTTAAACCACGCTTCATGAGTGACGCCATCTCAAGTGCCGCGAGCGCCCATTCGCGGCCTTTGTTCATCTGTTTCAAACCCACGCGGCTGATGGCCTGCGCCGGCGTCTCGGCCGGAATCAGGCCCAAAATCACCGGCGTTTCGCTCTTCACGGAAAGCTCACGGATTCCACGGGCTGTCTCAAGAACCACTTGATCGAAATGCCGCGTCTGGCCGCGAATCACAACCGCTAGCGTCAGGACCGCATCCCATTTTCTCTCTTCCAGCATTTTTTTCAAGGCCAGCGGAATTTCAAAAGCGCCCGGGACATAAACGACGGTGATATCTCTTTCACGGACCCCCTGACGCACGAGCGTGTCTACAGCTCCCTCTAAAAGACGCGTCGTCAGATATTCGTTGAATTCCGATACCAGGAGGCCTATCTTTTTTCCTTTGCCGGAAAAATCGCCTTTAATTTTTTGGATTCTCGACAGTGGTTTTTTTTTGAAAACTTGGCCGGCATGTGATAATTTCACGAAACGGCCTTTGTGTCGAGAAAATGCCCCAACTTTTCTTTTTTTGTCCGGAGATATTTCTTATTGTGCGGCCCGGGCTTTACAACGATCGGAACGCGCTCCACGATCTCAAGCCCGTAACCCTCAAGGCCGACGACCTTTTTAGGATTGTTGGTAAGTAAACGGATCTTCCGGATCCCCAGGTCCGCCAGGATCTGCGCGCCGACACCGTAGTGCCGGAGGTCCGCCGGAAAACCCAGGTGCTGATTGGCCTGCACCGTGTCGAGGCCTTTGTCTTGAAGCTCATAGGCTTTTAACTTATTGAGAAGTCCGATGCCACGGCCTTCCTGCCTCATATAAAGAAGAACGCCCGTTTTTTCTCTGGCGATCCGCTTGAGCGCGTTGTGGAGCTGCTCGCCGCAATCACAGCGTTTGGACCCGAAAATATCCCCCGTAAAGCACTCCGAATGAACGCGCACAAGCACCGGCTTATCGCCGGTTATTTCTCCCATCACAAATGCCACGTGATAATCTTTGTCTACCGTTGATTCGTAAGCGACCAGCTTGAAATCGCCGTAGTCGTTCGCGAGGCGCGTTTCCACGGCCTTAAACACCAGCTTTTCTTTTTTTCTTCGGTATTCGATAAGATCGCGGATCGTGCAAAGTTTAAGTTTTTGCTCTTTCGCAAACTTCACAAGCTCCGGTGTTCGCGCCATGCTGCCGTCATCATTCATGATTTCGCAAATCGCTCCTGCCGGGTAAAGCCCGGCCAGTCTCATCAGATCCACGCATGCCTCCGTATGCCCGGCCCGCACGAGGACACCGCCTTCCCGTGAGCGAAGCGGAAACAAATGACCCGGGCGCACAAGGTCCTCTTTGGTGGTCTTGGGATCAATCAGCGTTTTAACGGTTTTAGCGCGGTCATAAGCGGAGATGCCGGTCGTGATTCCGTGTCTGGCGTCAATCGAAACTGTCCAAGCGGTTTTGAGCTCATCCGCGTTGGAAGAAACCATGAGATCAATCCCGAGCTCTTCCAAGCGTTTGGATTCCATCGGCACACAGATGATGCCCCGACCGTACTTGGCCATGAAATTGATATTTTTCGCCGTGGCAAATTCGGCGGCGACAACGAGATCCCCCTCATTTTCCCGGTCCTCATCATCGATGACGACAATGACCTTTCCCTTTTTTAAGTCGGCCAGAATTTCCGGTATAGAGCTGAATTTCAATTTAAAATCCTTTTCTTAAAAATACTCATTGATAAACGAGAGTGCTTTTTCTTTTACATTCAGGACCCAACGTTTGTCTCTTTGCAGAATCGGCATTTTTCTTTCAAATTCATCCGCCACACGCAAAAGCCCCGCCACTGAAGAAAACTTCGGTGCATTGAGCTTATCCATGCCGAAAGGATTCGCAAGACGTGAGGGACACGGCGAATCTCCGCCCCAATAGAACGCCCGGGTTTCTTCCGTGGCATCGTCACCGGTAATCAATGCTTCCTCACTGTCCGGATGCCTGGATTTAAATTCTCTAAGCGTTTCAACAAACCGCGACTGGCTTTCCTTTGCTGGAAAAATACGGTAGTCCACGATCGCATTCCTAAAAAACACGAAAACATTGAGAAAATCCCTGCCCAAATCCAGTATCAACCTTTTCCGGTGCCAATCCGCGCTAGGCAATAAACCATAAACCGTCGATACGGCTGAAAGGACCGGTGTGTTTTTTTCGACGCCGGCCCTCTTTAAAAGCGTTTGCCAGATCTCGTAATAATCCGACCGGGCCTGCAAAACATGAATCACCGCTTCCAGCTTTCGTCCAAACACTCCAACAGGATCCGCCACGACATCATGGTCATCAATCGTAAAAGCGATTTCTTTCGAATAAACAGGCGTTTTTTCAAAACGCGCCACTATCTGAAGCGCGTTTTTTTTCACGTCCCGGATGTCCGAGGGCCTGATTTCGCCTTCACCGTCAAGATTCTTGGCCGCGCGCGCAGTCACACTTTCTATTTTAGGGTCGTCAAAATTAAAGTAAAGCGTCTCGACCTTTGTGTCGCTTGAAACTTCGGCCTTGTGGATGGCTTCGACAACAGATTCGGTCGCGTCTCCAACATGGTAAATCTGGCCGCTTGACAGGCCTTCAGCTTCAGACTCCCCTGCACCGATAATTCGAAAACTTCCATCTGTTTTTTTTTCAGCGATCAAAACAACAACCGACTCTAACCCGAAATCAAGAACAGAAATAGGCTTCTTGGAATAAATGCCTTTCACCGAGGCCCTATCACGACATCGTCAAAACGAAGATCGATATACCGGATTTTCTTGCTGTCAAGCTCCACTGTTTTCAGTGTCTGATCAAGAATCTTAAGGCGTTCACTAAAATGGCCGTTACCGATCCTTATTTCAATACTGGAATCCACCGTAAAAGAAATATTCTTCGGGTCACCGATATCGATCTGCGTAAGCGTGTGCTTGCGTAAAATATTAGACCGTTTGATAATGTCCGTGAGCTTGAGCGCATTTTTTGTGATCAAGTCCTCAATGGTTACGCCGACAGCAAGGCCCGCGCGCGGAATGGGCGCGCCTTCAAGCGTCGTGAGATTCTTAAACGGCACGGAGCTTGAACCCGGCAAAATCACAAGATCTTTGTCCACCTGAACGTAGCGCGAAAATGCGATTTGCGCAACGGGTGTGCGCCGCTTAAGCAAAACTTCTATGCGGCTCGGTAAAACCCTCCGCACGCGAACTTCTTTGAATTCGGGATGTCTTCTCTTAATGACTTGTTGCACACCGACGAGATCCAGCGTGATCAAGTTTTCACCTTTTCGAAGCTCGCAGAATTTGAACGCTTGCTCTGGCGCCAAAACGCCCGCGTTCAAGATCTCGACCTCTTTCAGATCAAATGTCGGTGAATTGATTGCATAAGCGATCACCGTGCCAAAAAGCACCCCGATCACAAGAAGCGAGAAGACATAAGGAAGCCCCAGAAAAAGCAGCTTTCCAAGGCCTCCTAAAACGTTCAACGATAAAATAGAAGTGATGCCTTTTTTCTTTGTTTTACTCTTAACCGGCCTGGCCATAACTCAATACCCTTTGCATTGAAAGTTCTATGATTTTAACACAAAGATCAGGAAACTCTAGGCCGTCTGATTTCGCAGCTTTGGGCAAGAGGCTCTTGCCCGTAAGCCCCGGAATCGTATTCACCTCCAACACATAAGGCTTGCTCTGCCTATCCAATAAAATATCCACCCGGGCCATGATATCGCAGCCCAGCGCTTCATAAGCCTTTAGAGCGATTTCTTTTATCTCCATTTCTTCCGCCGCCGTCAATTTTGCCGGGACTTCGTAAACGGTGCCTGCGTCTTTATATTTGGCCTCATAATCATAAAATTTCCTCCGGACGATTATCTCCACGATCGGAAGTGCTCGGCCGTTTAAAATACTGACGGTCAATTCCCGTCCTTCAATATACTGCTCGATCAGCACCGTATCGGAATACTTAAAAGCTTCCAAACAGGCCCGCTCATAATCTTTCTTGTCGGATACAATGCTGATTCCCACACTCGAGCCCGATGCGGACGGTTTGACAACCAGCGGCCAGGAAAAATGACCTTCTGATTTCAATGATTCACCTTTTTTTAAAAGATGGAACTCCGGAATGCGTAGGCCGGCATCTTTAAAAATTTTTTGCGCTTTTGATTTGTCAAACGCCCATTCACTGGCCCGGGGCCCTGAACCGGTGTAACCGATCCCCTCTTTATCCAATAGCCTTTGAACCGTCCCGTCTTCGCCAAATGTCCCGTGAAGCGCTAGAAACACAAACGAAATATTTTCCCTCTTAAGCGTCCCGATAAAGTCGCCCACCGGGTCAATCAGCACCGCCGAAATGCCTTTAGACTTAAGCGCGTCAAAGACGGCTTTTCCGGAAATGAGCGAAATATTCCGTTCGCACGAAGGCCCGCCGGCCAGCACCGCTATTTTCTGGCTCATATAACCTTCACTTCTGTTTCAAGTTCTACACCCCATTTTTGCTTCACTGTACTCTGGACTTCCTCTATCAAAGATAGCACATCCCTGGCCGAAGCACCGCCCAAGTTGATGATAAAATTGGCATGCTTTTCCGATACTTGCGCATTTCCAATTCGCCGCCCCTTAAGACCCGCATCTTCGATCAGTTTTCCGCTTGAATACGCCGAATTTAAGGGATTTTTGAACATGCACCCGGCGCTCGCATGCCAAAGATCCTGTGTTGCAGCCCGATAATTTCTATACTCATCCAATTTTTTCTGAGAATCTTCCCGTGCGCAAGCCGGCAAACAAAAAACACCCTCCACAATAACCGAGTCGCTCAAACCGGAGCTTCGGTAGCCAAACGGAATTTCGTTCTTCTGGAGAATCTTTTCTTCTCCCGAAGAGGATAGAAGCCTCACACTTTCCAAATAAGTGTCGATGGACTGCTTGTGACTGCCCGCGTTCACGGCGATGGATCCGCCGATGGATCCCGGAATACCCAGCAAAAATTCACAGCCGCCGAAACCATGCTCCAGCATGAACTGAATAAAAAGTGAGTTGAGCGCTCCCGCACGAGCGACGATACGCTCCCCTTCGAGCCAAATTTTTTTGAAATAAGACGCACCCAGATGCAACACCACAGCCTTCACGCCTTCGTCGGGAGGCAAAAGATTGCTCCCTGCTCCGAACATTAAAATCCGAAGACAATTTTCTCGGCAAATTCTAAGAACATTTTTTAAATCCTCATCCGACTCCGGCTCAATCCAAACTTTGGCTGGACCGCCCACTTTAAGCGTCGTGTGTTTTGAAAGCGGCTCTCCTGGAATCACGCGGCCGCGGACATTTTTAAAGAGATCAAGGCTTTTAAAAATATCGGATAATTCCGCCGTAATTTGATAAATGTCGCCCGCTCCCATCGCGATAAAAAGATCCCCCGGCAAAAGCTCATTTTGAACCTTCTGTAGAACCTCGGATCTTTTCACAAAAATAACGTCCTTGTGCCCGGCCGAACGTATTGTTTCTAAAACCTTTTCCCCGCTCACGTCTGGAGAGACGGGATTTTCACCGGCCGCGTAAATGTCCGTCACGATCAAGCGGTCAGCGTCAAAAAAACTCCGGCCAAATTCATTCATAAGCGCCGCGGTCCGGGTGTACCGATGAGGCTGAAAGAGAACGACGATCCGTTTCTTCTTTAAAGCTTTCGCGGCGGCAAGCGTCTTTTGTATCTCCGTCGGGTGATGCGCGTAATCATCCACGATCATGAAGCGCTTGTCTTCATACCTCACGTCGAATCTTCGCCCGGCCCCTTCATACTTTCCAAGCGCCCGGGCAATCACCGGAAAATCCACCCCAAGATGAAGCCCTGCCCCTAAAGCGGCGAGCGCGTTGAGCACATTGTGGCGGCCGATGAGTTTCATTTGGATTTCACCCAAGAGAATGGCTCCGCGCCATGCCTTAAACTTTACTCCCCTTCGGCCATCGGGACACTCCACGATATCCGTCGCGTATAGGCCGAACTTTTTTTTAGTGCCGTAAAGCACAACGCTCCTGTTTTTTTCCGCCGCAAGCCGCTCTATTCTCGGGTCCTCGCCGCAACCCAGCCAAAGCCCGTCTCCCGGCAAACGCCTGACAAAATCACGGTAAGCGGCCTCGATCTTCTCGGCCGTCTCAAAGTGATCCATGTGCTCCTCTTCGATATTCGTAATCACCTCAAGGTCCGGTGAAAATTTTAAAAAAGACGAATCGCTTTCATCCGCTTCAATCACGATCTCCCGTCCGCGGCCGTAGTAAGCATTGCCGCCAAAACTGCCGACAAGCCCGCCGACAACAATCGAAGGGTCGCGGTCCGCTTCTTTGAGTACCATGCCTATCAAAGCCGTCGTGGTCGTTTTGCCGTGCGTGCCCGTCACGGCAATCGTGTACTTGCCTTTGCAGATTTCGGCGAGCGCTTCCGCGCGATGAAGTATTTTAAGCCCGTTTTTCACCGCGAAAGAGAGCTCCGGGTGACTGGCATCAATCGACGATGAATACACCACAAGGTCCGCGTCTTTCAGATGCGCCGCATCATGGCCAACGAACACCCGGATTCCTAATCTTTCAAGATCCGAAAGGATCTCTGTCTCCTTCAGATCACTCCCCTGAACCGCATACCCCATCAAAAGAAACATCCGCGCAATCCCGCTCATGCCGATGCCGCCGATACCGATTAAATGAATACGCTTGCCAAAAACCACAGAGGACTCCCCTTCTCCGCCAGATAACGGACCCGCTGATGTTTTGATGGCGGGGGTATCACTAGTGACCTTAGAAGAAAAAGTATCAAAATTATTTTTAACTTTGCTCATTTAAATTGGCTATGTCCACGATAAAATCCGAAAGAAGCGCCCTCGCGTTCACTGAAGCGCTCAATCGCAAAGGAATATTCATTATTTTCTCATCTTTATTTATTTGTTCGATTAAAATCTTTGCCAACCGTTCCGGATCAAGATCACTTTGCTCCAAAATAACCGCGGAGCGTTCGCGGCCATAAATCTTAGCATTTTCCCGCTGATGCCCGTCCCCGAAGGGATAAGGAATCAGGATGACCGGGATATTCTTACAGGCGGCCTCCGCTAAAAAAGTGGCACCGGCCCGGCCCAGCGCCACATCCGTAAGCGCATAGGCCAGATCCATGCGGTCAAAAAATGAATAGGCCCGGCCCTCGATGCCGAATTCCTTGAAAAGATTTTCCACTTCCCCAGGCGCCATTTTTCCGCACAGATGAAGCACTTGCACCCTGGCCTTCAAAGATTCCGGAAAAAATTTGAGAGCCCCCAAAAATAAACTGTTGATGGACTCTGCGCCCTGACTGCCGCCCAACACAAGCAGTGTTCTCTTGTTTGGCTGGAAATCAAAAAACTTAAGCGCTTTGCTTCGTGAAGCCGATTCGATAGAAGCGCGTATGGGATTTCCCGTCACCCGGACATTCGAATGCGGTTTTAAATAATTGCCCGTTTCCGGATAACTCAGCGCGACGGCGTCGACAAAACGAATCAGAAACTTATTGGCCATGCCCGGCTTGGCATTTTGCTCATGGATCAATGTCTTGATCCCGAGACATTTCGCCGCCAGCACCACCGGAAATGAATAATGCCCGCCGAAACCCACGACCAGCGCGGGTTTTTCACTTCTTAAAAGTGCGCTCGCCCGGAAAAATCCTCGAGTCAATTTTATCAGAAAGCCAACCCCCGATAAAGACAAAGCCATCCGTGCCGGCGCACTCTCGATTGGAACGACTCTTTCCCAGGTGACAATTTTAAATATTTCATTCTCAATATCCTTTTTTCCGCAGACATAAATGATTTCAATACCGGCGAACCGGGATTTCAGCTCTTCGGCAACGCTGAAAGCCGGAAAGATGTGCCCACCGGTGCCTCCGCACGCTAAAATAATTTTCATTGATTAAAGTCTTGAGATATGTTGATCAAAAGCCCGAGCGCCGCCATATTCGCCAAAAGCGCCGAGCCGCCGTAGCTGATAAACGGCAGCGACAGTCCTTTCGTCGGCAGGGCCCCGGTGCTCACACCAATATTGATCACGGCTTGGAGACCGATCAGGCTCACCAGCCCCAGCGCCAAAAGCTGGGAGAAAAAACTCTGGGACCGGAAAACAATGACCATGCCCGCAAAGATAAACACTATAAATAAAATCACGATGGCGCTTGAGCCGACAAATCCGAGTTCTTCTCCGATGATCGAAAATATAAAATCTGTGTGAGATTCGGGAAGAAAAAAAAGTTTCTGCTGAGACTGTCCAAGACCAACGCCGAAAAGACCTCCCGACCCCAGCGCCAAAAATGACTGAATGATCTGAAAACCTACGCCGCGGGGATCTTCCCAAGGGTGAAAAAACGCCAAGAGCCTTTTCCGGCGGTAGGGCTTGGCTATCATGGAATAAAGAAGCGGCGGAAGGGCCGAAAGAACGATCACCAAAAGATGCGTACTTTTAAATCCCGCCGCAAAAAAAAGGATGAGGACAACCATCGCAATCGTCACGGCTGTGCCAAGATCCGGCTGAAGAAATACAAGCCCCGCACAAAGCCCTAAAACAAAGAGCGCGGGCAAGATAGTATGCTTGATGTCCGCCAAAGAGGCCTTCTTGCGGTCCAGAAAATCCGCCATGTAAAAAATAATCGCAAGCTTCAGAAATTCTGAAGGTTGAAAGCTGAATCCCAAAAATTTAAACCAGCGCCGGGCGCCTCCCGTCGAGTGGCCGACATGGGGGATCAGCACAATCACCAAAAGTACGACAGCCGCTATCAATATCCTCTTGGCGTATTTCCTTATTCCCTTGTAATCCACAGACTTCGCAACATAAACAAAAAAAATCCCTATTCCGAGATACACCAAATGCCGTTTGATAAAGTAAGCGCTGTCTCCCATCTGCTCGAATGCGTAAATCGCGCTCGCACTGTAGATCATCACAATACCGATGCACAAAAGAAGCATCGCTGATCCGATGAGAAGAACCCGTGCTTTTTGCAAAGTTTCCATCTCTATGATCCGCCAAGCTTTTTGAAAATTTGCTTGAAGGCGTTGCCGCGCTCGGCGTACGAGCTGAACTGGTCGAAACTAGTGCACATCGGAGAAAGCAGCACCGTATCACCGGGACAGGCACTTTGAAATGCGCGCTCCACGGCTTTCGCGAAATCGGCCTCTGTTTCCCACCGGTCAAAAGATTTCCAGGAATTTTTAATCTTATCCCGGGATTCACCGTACAAAATAGCCCTTTTGACGCGGTCCTTCACAAGCGCTTCGATACTTGAAAAATCCACACCCTTGTCACGCCCGCCGGCGATCAGGACCAAAGGCGTCTTTACAGATAAAATAGCGGCTTTCGTGCTTTCCACCGTCGTAGATTTAGAATCATTCACAAAATAAACCCCTCCCAATTGCCCGAGGGGCTCAATCCGGTGTTCAAGCGTTTTAAACAAATCCGATGTTCTCTGTGTTACCGTGGCGGGGATCTTAAGGACCCACGCAACGGCCGCCGCCGCCAAAATATTTTCGATATTGTGATCGCCTTTCAGCTTGAAATGCCGTGTCTCTAAAAATCTGACCTCCCGGTTCCGCTCACGAACAACAATCTTATTTTTTTTCAAAAAAATCCCATTTTTCATGGGTGCTTTACTGAAGAAAATGACTCGAGACCGTGCCTTCTCTGACATTTTCTTGACGACCGGATCATCGTAATTCAAAATCAGAACATCCGTCTTTGTTTGGTTCTTAAAAATATTTTCTTTAGCACGCGTATAATTCTTTAGTGTTTTATGCCTATCGAGATGATTGGGACTTATGTTTAAAACAAGAGCGATGTCAGGCCTGAGGTCCGGGCTGTCTTCGAGTTGGAATGAACTGAGCTCGAGTACCACCACGGTTTTCTTGTCAATTTCACGCGTCGCCTCAAGAAAAGAATATCCGATGTTTCCGCAAAGAACGCTTTTGCGGCCGGCGTGCGAGATGATTTCGTGAATCAAATGAGAAGTGGTTGTCTTTCCGTTGGTGCCGGTGATCCCCACAATGAAACCCCTGCAATTCAAAGCCGCGAGTTCAACTTCGCTGATAACGGGGATTTTTTTCTGCCGGGCCAGCTTGAGAGGAAAACTTTCTTTGGAAATACCGGGGCTTGTGACCACAAGCGAGGCCTCTTCAAGCGCCGCCGCCGTGTGCCGGCCGGTCTCAACTCTCGCACCGAGTTTTTCAAGCCGCCGCGCGTCCCGCAGAATTTCCTCTTTGGAAGAGTTGTCCGTAACTGAAACTTGGGCTTTCTTTCCGATCAGAAATTGTGCGGCCGCGAAACCACTTTTTCCTAAACCGATGACCGAGATTTTTTTATTTTTGAAAATCATTGCAACTTCAATGCCGCAAGCCCCCATAGCGCCAGAATAAATGAAACGATCCAAAAACGTATCACGACTTTTGATTCCGTAAAACCCTTAAGCTGAAAATGATGGTGTATCGGCGCCATTAAAAATATCCGCCGTTTCTGGAGTTTGTAGCTCCCCACCTGCAATATCACCGAAAGCGCCTCCATGACAAAAACACCACCGACGATCACAAGCAAAATTTCTTTTTTCGTCAAAACCGCCACGATGCCCAGCGCCCCTCCAAGACTCAAAGATCCTGTGTCTCCCATGAACACGCTTGCCGGGTGGGAATTGAACCACAAAAACCCGACCCCTGACCCCAAAAGCGCCGCGCAAAAAACCGTGAGCTCTCCCGCCCCCGGCACAAAAGGGATCTCGAGATATTCGCTGAACTTCGCGTGACCCGTCACGTAACTGAAAATACTGTACGTGAGCGCGATCATGATCGTACAGCCGATCGCGAGGCCATCGAGCCCGTCGGTGAGATTCACCGCGTTGGACGCGCCGGTGATCACAAGGCATACAAACAGAATGTAAAACGGGCCGAACATCAGGACCCAATTTTTGAAAAAAGGCACGCTGACTTGCTGCCACGAAACCGCGTCAAAATACAGGAATGCGCCGAGGGCGAGGCCTAAACTGATCTGTCCTAGAAATTTGCTGGCGGCCGTCAATCCCTTGCTGTTTTTCTTTCTCAGTTTTAAATTGTCGTCCAGGAATCCAATACCGCCAAGCCAACTCACGGCAAAAAGACAAATCAGGATATAGCGATTCTGAAGGTCCGCCCATAAAACTGTCGAGATGAGAATGGAGCTCAATATCAAAACGCCGCCCATCGTAGGTGTTTTTTGCTTGCCTTCGTGCGCGGCATAAAGCTTTGAGAAACCCTCGCGTTCGATGGTCTGCTTGAGATTGAGATCACGCAGGAAACGGATCACAAAAGGCCCGAAGCAAAGGCTCACCCCAAACGCGGTGACACTGGCCATGGCGGCCCTGAAAGTAATGTAACGAAAAACGTTGAAACCGAAGAAAAAATCTCTTAGAGGATAGAGGAAGGTATAAAGCATTCAAAGACCTTTTCCATATGCATCCGGCGCGAACCCTTCACCAACACCATGTCGCCCGCCTGGCAGTAGGATTGACAAAGTTGGCCGGCTTCTTTACTGTCTTTCACGTGATGAATTCTTTTAGGGTCAAAACCGCTTTTCAAGGCCTCGTCCACAAGGTATCCTGACAAAGGCCCCGCAGCTATCACAAAATCAAACAAAAACCCCGCGACGAGTGCCCCGAGCTCCCGGTGAAACGCTTCGGCTTTATCACCGAGTTCGAGCATGTCGCCACAGACCACTCCTTTTTTCTCTCGGATTTTAAATTCTTTAAGCGCCTCCAGCGCCGACCTAAACGAAGTTGGGTTGGCATTATAAGAATCGTCCAAAAAAAGCACCCCGCCAACGTTCTTAAGCTGAAGGCGCCCGGGGACCGGTTTAAAGGAAGCAAGCCCTTTTTGAACCAACCCAAGCTCGAGCCCCAAACATTCGCAAACAGCAACGGCTAAAAGACAATTGAGAACATTGTGCCGTCCGATGAGCTGCGTTTCAAATAGATCCTTGCCATTCAGATAAAACGAAGTTCCCTTCTCATGGCACCAGATTTGGGCCGCCGAAAAATGCCCCTCGTTTTGCGAAAACCCCACGCGTACGATTTTATGGACACCGCTGGTCACCTCTTTGAGGAGCGGGTCCTGACCATTCAAAACCAGAACGCCGCCGCGTTCCAAGTGGCTCATTAGTTTCAGTTTCTCTTCCTTGACCCCCTCCAAATCTTTAAGCCCGTCTAAATGCGCCTGCCCGATTTGCGTGATCACACCCATTTGCGGGTTTAAAATCGCGCCCAGCCGATCGATTTCCCCTGGAGTGTTGGTGCCCATCTCGACCACGAGAATTTCGTGGGAAGATTCAAGCTGAAGAAGTGTTTTGGGAACTCCTATTTGATTGTTTTCCGTGCCGCGATTTTTTAAAACATTGAATTTCTGGGATAAAATATGCGCGATCAGTTCTTTGACGGTGGTTTTTCCGGAGCTGCCGGTGACTGCAATCGCCGGAATCTGAAATTTCTGCCGGTAAAAGCGCGCCAGGTCTCCGTAGGCCGTGAGCGTGTCCTCGACCAAAATAAAATTGGCCGTTTCTTTGTACTCCGGAAGCATGGCTTCTTTCTTTGAGATGACGAAAGACCGTGCGCCCTTCTTAAAGGCTTCGCCAATGAAATCATGCCCATCAAAGCGCTCGCCTGAAAGCGCCACAAAAAGATCGTCTTTCTCCAGAGTCCGGGTGTCCGTGGAAACTTTATGGATGGGCAGATCACTTCGCGCGATCAACGAAGTCTTTGGACCAACCGCCCTTAGGATTTCCTCAAAACTAATGTCCATTCAAAACTCTTTCCGCCTCTTCTTTATCATTAAAAGGGAATGTTTCTTCGCCGATGATTTGAGTCGTCTCATGGCCTTTTCCGGCCAAGAGAACGATGTCTCCCTTTTTGGCTGACAAAAGTGCCTGGCGGATCGCTTTTTTCCGGTCAAGGACGATCGAATAATTTTTAAAACCCAAAGGCAGGCCTTTGCGTATTTCCCACGCGATCGTTTTCGGGTCTTCCGAACGCGGGTTGTCGGACGTAATAATCATTTGATCCGCGTGCTGGCCGGCGATGCGGCCCATCTGGGGCCGTTTTCCCTTATCGCGGTCGCCGCCGCAGCCAAAAACGACGATTAATTTATTCTTCTGATAGGGCTTTAAACTCTCGAGCACATTGAGAAGACCGTCCGGCGTGTGCGCAAAATCAACAAACACGAGAAAATCCTGCCCCGCACGGACTGCCTCCAGCCGCCCCGGCACTCCTTTAAAATCCGCCAAATCTCCCGCGCATTTCTCGACGTCAAAACCGAGAGACCCAAGTACCGCCAAAGACCCAAGCGCGTTATAAACATTGTGCCTTCCGATGAGCGGCAGATGAACCGCAATTTTTTTCTTCTGAAACGTAACTTCAAAAAAAATAAATCCTTCTTTCCACTTAATACCGCAAGCGCTAAGATCAGCGCCGCTTTCGATGCCATACGTGATGACTCTGGAAGAACCTTTTTTTTCAAGCTTCCTCGCCCATTCATCATCATGGTTGAGTATGGAAAAACTCCCTCCCGAAAGAGCCGTAAAAAGCCTTGATTTACATTCAAAATAATTTTTCATTGATCCATGATAATCCAGATGGTCCTGCGTCAGATTGGTAAAAAGTGCTGTTTTGAAATCGATACCGCCGGTCCTGTGCTGATCCAGCGCGTGGGACGACACCTCCATGACTGCCACCTCGCAAGATTCGTCCGCCATCTCGGCCAAAATCTCCTGAATGCGTAGCGGCCCCGGCGTAGTCTCGACGGCAGGGATCTTTTTGTCTCCAAAGCGGTAATTGACCGTTCCCAAAACACCCACTTTTTTATTCTGTTTCAGCAAAAGATGTTCAATGAGGTAACTTGAGGTCGTTTTGCCGTTGGTGCCGGTGATTCCCACCATTTGCATGCGGGCAGAGGGGTTTCCGTAAAATCCGGAGGCAAGTCTTGCCATCGCAAGCCGGCAATCCGAAACCAGGATCAGCGGCATTGCTTTGGGCAGATCTACGCACCGGTCCGCGACAACCCCGGCCGCGCCGCGGTCTATGGCCTCGCGCACAAAACCGGCGCCGTCAATTTTCGTGCCGCGAATAGCGAAGAAAAGGAAACCCTCCTGAATTTTTTTCGAATCACACTCAAGACCTTTGATTAAAACATCGGAGGGCGGAAAAACCATAGAGCCGTCCGGAATCGTTTCCGCCAAAAGTTTTTTAAGAGAAATCATTGGCTGGGAACGCTTGTCTGGGACTGGGTTTGAACGGGTTTGGCAAGCGTATTTTTATACGCGTCTTTCCGGTATTTCTTTTTTAAGCCCTTCGCCGTACTTTGGACTACTTCTGAAGGCGTTTGGTTTTGGGAGATCCTCCAATAAGCCAATACACCCGCAGCAATATTGGAAAAAGCGGGTGCGGCCACATCGCCTCCATAGTACACCGGATGCGGTTCATCGATACTCACTTGGATAACAACCTTGGGTTCATCGTACGGCACAAATCCGACAAATGACGCAATAAAATGGTCGTGCGAATAATTACCGTCCGGCAAAAGTTTTTGCGCAGTGCCCGTCTTTCCGGCTGCCTTAAAACCGGGGACTTGAGCCTTTTTTCCGGTACCGCGGCTCACGACTCCCTCCAATACGGAACGTACCTGGAGCGAAGTCTCTTTTGAAATGACCGGACGCACCATCTCGGGCTCAAAACTCTTTATCACACGCCCGTCGGCATCTTCAATATGCGAGATGATTCTAGGAGTCATCAACATTCCGTCATTTGCGATCGCGGCCATCTCACGGGCAAGCTGTATGGGCGTGACGGCGACACCCTGGCCGATCGGGATGTTGATAATGGAGCTCTTAGACCACGACTTGGGATGCGGTACAAGGCCGCTCACTTCACCGGCAAGACCTATGCCCGTTTTCTCGCCGAACCCAAAAGCGCGTATAATCTTATAAAGCCTGTCCGCCCCAAGCCGCATCCCGCCCTTCACGGTGCCGATGTTGCTCGATTTCTCAATCACTTCGCGGAAAGAAAGGATCCCATAACCGTGATGATCGTGAAGCACACGCCCCGCAACCGCCCAGGACCCATTCTC
>OBEQ012101929.1_pt1 | contig 17880 bp, 11 predicted proteins | sample 1670901 | NCBI WGS metagenome assembly OBEQ01 (sample SAMEA104232315, study PRJEB22302) | groundwater metagenome | biome: forest; feature: aquifer; material: groundwater | place: USA | collected 2011-08-07 | depth 5.4 m
CGGTCAGGCCGGTCAACTTCCCGGCGTCCGGCCCCGGCAGGTCGGCGATGAGCAGATCGAGATTGCGCAGGCGGCGGGCGGCGTCGATCGACTCGACGAACACGGTCGACCAGCGCCCATCCTCACGATCGATCACACTGAGCACGCCGTTCGCCCCGACCGTCGCGGCCGGCACGATCGAACGCATGGCCACTCCGCCGACACCTCGGCGCTCACGTACCGCCAAGCCGCGATAGAACCCACGAACGTGGTAGTCCCCGGTCACCACACCAATCCGCAGCGGGCTCGGCTCGGCGCGACCGGATGCCAGCCTCGTGCGCACCATCGCATCGACGTGCACAGCCGCCGCGATCAACGCCGATAACGGGAAGAGGGGATCAGCCGGGCAGATCAACACCGACCCACCCTGGGCGAGCGCGTACTCGACGGCTCGCAACGCGTCCACGTCGAAGATCGAGGTCTCGACAGACCGGCCGTCGGACGTCAGACGGCCGTCGGCGAGGCAAGAAGAAAGGCCCGCACCCACGGCGGGCGGCAGCGGAACCGGCGGACAACCATCGCCCGCGGTCCCGTAAGGGACGGCGTCCACGACGAACTCCAGCGCCTTTGCAGACCCCGGAGGAACAAGGGCACGACGCCCGGGTTGACCTGACGAGGTTCTTTGGCGGAATTAAGCGTGCCCCATCCACGGTGGTAGCGCAACCACTTCACTCGGACGTGCGCATGTCGTCGACCGGCGAAGATCCGGACACAGCACGACGCGCCCGGCCAGCCAGCGCCCATTGATCTGTACATGTCTCCAGACAGGCTCTTGAGGCCGAGTGCCGATGCGCTCCTATGGCCGGGGTGCACCGCCAATCCTCCGTACCGGGTCGGCCTATTGCCGATCGACTATCGGGCCGCCGCCCGGCACCTTGACCTTGAATCCGATCCGTCCCGCAGGCGCGGCGGCCTTCGGGAACGCGAGGGAGAAGAGTGTCGCGACGTCTTCCGGCTCGACCTGGGGGGGCAGCTGTGATGGGTCGCGCCGGTCGGCGGTGTCGGCGGCGAAGGTGAGCAGCAGCGCGCCGCGGCTCGGCGTGTGCAGGTCGGCGGCGGTCGGGTAGGCGGCACACGCGCGGACCAGGGCGTCGTCGGCGTCGGGTGACGAAGGATAGGCACCGCCGGAGATGATCTCCATCGCGCGGCGCTGGCGCGGTGAGCTGCCGGAGAAGACTCCGCCGCGGTCGTCGCGCCGCGTGCGTTTGAGCACATGAAGGTTCTGCGGATAGCCGCCGACGGTGCGGCGGGCCACGGACGCGCCCGCCAGCTCCGGCACCAGGACGACCCACTCGGTGAGCAGTTCGCGCGTCATGACGTCGTCGATGAAGGTCAGCGTCGGCAGGAACGAGTAGTTGGCGGTCCAGCGGAACCGTGTCAGCACGTCCCGCACGTTTGTGGCGTCGACGACGCCGTACCTCGCCCAGTACGGGCTGCCCTGGTCGTCGAAGAACTGTCCGGTGGCGGAGGCGGCGTCCAGCAACGGCGCGACGGCCGTGAAATGGGCGCGGTTGACCTCGGCAGACCGGGCCGGCTGCTGGAAGAAGTCCTTGACCTTGCCCCCCTCGCCGCTGATGGTGAGTTCGGCGTTGTACATCTTGTTCGTCTGGGTGGGCTTGAGCCAGGGAAGGCTCTGGAACACCATGGGCGGCACGTCGATGGGTCGTACCTTAGGCCGGCCCACATCGTCGACACCTTGGAACGTCCGCAGTTCCTCGCGGAAGTCCTCCTCGTCGCGCACGATGGCCTCGAACGTCCGGTACAGGTCCACGTACGTGTTGCGCGGACCAGGCACGTTGCGGCCGATGTACAGGCGGACGAGGTCTTTGTACCCGGTCCGGTAGCCGAACCAGCGGCCCATCTGCATGAGGGTGTCCGCGGCCGTGGTCCGACGGGTGTAGTACGAGACCGTTAAACCCTCCACCGTGAATCCCCGGCTGAGCTTCGTACCTCCCACCAGGATCTTCCATACGTCGCCGCGCTGGAAGTCGAGGTCGTCCTGTTCGTAGTCGGCATCCTTGTCGCCGTTGACGACGACGACGGGTGAGCGGCCCCGGGAGATCCGGTCGACCGCGGTGCCGATGTGCTCCCGCAGGGCGTGAAAGCCCGGAGGTATGGGCTGGCCGGCGGCGCGGGCCTCGCTGACGGGCTGGAAGTCGTCCCGCCACAGGTCGTGCAGGCGGCGCATACCGTGCGGTGTGCTGTAGCCGGCGCGCCGCCAGACGTCGAGCACCCGTCGCGCGAGTTCCCTGTGCTCCGCCATGCGCACCGACTCGTGGACGAGCATCGTGTGGTGGCGGAACCGGCCCGGTGCGGCCAAGACCTGCTCGCGGTAGAGCTTGATCGCCCCGGCGAGGACGTAGGCGTCCAGCGCCTGCTGGATCTCTCGGTCGCGTGCCGGCTCGTCGTCCGGGTGGGCGTAAAGGTCACGAACGAACGCCCTCTCGTTGGATGTCGCGCAGGTGCGTTCGTCCTCCTCGGCGAGGTCGAGGTCGTGGAAGTCCTTGCCCCCCATGTATGCCCCGGGCGGGTCGAGGCTAACGATGAAGTCTTTGGGGAAGATGTTCTCGGAATCGTCGGGGTCGACGAATACGTTGGCGAATGGCGTCGCCGTGTATCCGATGTACTGGGCGCGGTCGAGCAGCCCGAGCAGCTCGGCGATCAACTTGTTGATCGCGCTGCGGTCGCGCTGTTCGTGGGCGGGCTTGTTCGGGTTGACGGTGTTGACCGAGGCCTGGTCCGCTTCGTCGTCGATGATGAGCGTGGGGATCTCGCCCAGCCGCGTGTGGATGCTACGCAGATCGGCGACCAGCCGTTGCAGCACGGTCTTGTTCTTCTTTACGACAGCGACGCGCACGTCGGCGCGGTACAGGTTGACCGGTTCATACAACGGTCTGCGTTGGTCGGCGAGCTCGTTGCCGCTGCGGAAATCAAGGGCGGACAGGCCCGCCAGCAGCTTCTTGTAGTCCCAGCTCGAGGAGGTCAACCGGCGGACCTCGGGCATGCCGACGTCCCTGGGTCGTACGCCGTGGCGCAAGAACCGGCCTTCGACCCAGTCGCGGTCGCCGTTGCCGGCGTAGTCCACGCCAGCGAGCAGGCCCGCGTCAGCCGGGTCGATGCCGCCGAGGACGTTCTCCTCCCCGACGAGTTCCATGTCGATGCGCCGTTGAGTCTGGCTGCGCAGGATCTCAATGGTCCCGGTGAGCACGATGACGAGCCGGTAACCGGCGTCGACGGCCTTGGCAATGACTCCGGTGAAGTTGGCCGTCTTGCCGCTCTGGACGTGTCCGACCACGAGCCCCTTCGACTGGTAGGGGCCCGGCCGGGTGGGATCGGCCACCCGGCGCACGATCTCCCGCGCGGCCCGGTCGATGTCGCCCACGGCATCGCCATCCATCTTTCGCTCGAGCACACGGCGGTAGGCGTCCCAGTAGAAGGAACGCTCGGCGGCCCGGGCATCGGTGTACCACGGGTCCCAGTCGGCGGGGGTGTCCGAGATGACGACTGCTCCACCGTGACCCAGCGGATAGCACTCGTCGATCCGTTTGACCGCGTCCGCGCCGAGTGCGAGCAGATTCAGTACAAGCGCACGCCGTTGCCACGTTCCCGGATACGTCGGGTCGCCGTCCGGACCGGCCGCCCACGCTTCCCGAATGGCACTGTCCCACCGGGTGAGCTGGATGTGGAACGCCAGCCTCGCCGGGTCGTTCGGGTCGTCCGACGTGAGCACGTCGACGAGTTCTTCCTCGGCGAGCCCTTGCCCGCTCTTGCGCAGATGGTGGTTCGCCTCGTCCAGAAGCGGTTCAGGGGCATGACCGTCCATCGCGCGTAGCGCGCGGACCACGGCGTTCGTGCGTGGATCACTCATGCATGATCACCGTCCGGGTTCTGCAAGAAGGCGTCGATCGGCTCGCCGGGGCTTCCCGGCATCCGATTCGATACGTCGACACGGTACGAGACGGCACTGACAAGATCCGAGTTCGGGACGGCGGAGGCGAGACGTTCCGGTGTCAATGCCGGGAAGTCCTCGTCCACCGGGTATGCCGCCGGTCGCGACCGCAGTAGGAACCGGTCGTGGTACAGGTCCTCGTCGGTATCGCGCCAGCCTGTCGCGACGAGGTACTCAAGAAAGCGTTCACGCCGCGCCGACAGCCGCGACCGCACTTGGCCGACCAGTGCGGCCAGGCTGAGTCCTCCTACCGCGCCCCCGGCACGGGTGAGCTGGACGGACACAAGCCACAGCGGCCGGCCCGGGTTGGGGCGCAGCTGACCGGTCCCGGAGATCACGTGTGACCGGCGCTCGGCGGTGGTGGTCTTGACCTCGATGTCGAAGTCGGGAAAGCCGAAATCGTGCTGCTCGGCCAGCGGCCCGAGCCACCAGTCCACGACGTCGGTTTCCAACGTGGCGTCGAGCAGTCGGCGTACGACGAGTAGTTCACCCATCAGGCCGAGTTGCTGGTCGGTGGTCAGGCGCCGTCGGGCGGCGATGATCGACCGGAGGTTGGTGAGCGCCGCCCCGGTGGCGGCGGCGAAGCTGGCTCCGCCGCGCATACTCTGCACGACCGACACGACGAAGCCGTACGCCTCGTACCGCAGGTCCCGCGCCGTGACGTGAAGGCGGAACCATTCGCCGTCCTCCTCCGCCACGGTGTCGACGCTGACGTGTTGCAGCCCGTTCAAGTCGGGTCGGGCACCGACGGCCGGGGTGAGCAGCTCGTAGGTTTCGGCGCCGGGGTCAATGCGAAGTTCGCAGCGGGGTTCCCGCGAGAGCAGGTGAAGCGTCGGCAGGTGTGCGCTGAAGTAGGTATCCAGCGACTGCGGCGTGAGCTGCACGACGGGTCGCTCGCTTGCGGGTGTCATACGTCCTCCCAGCTTCCGGGATCGCGACCGTCGCGAGACCACCGGTTGATAGCCTGCTGCTCCTGGACAGCAGCGAGCAGGATGGCCTGCCACGCCTTCTCGACCCGCCGTTCCCGGTGACCCGTGTAGCTTCCACCCACGTGCTCGCCGAGCAGCAGGTGCAGCAGCGCCTTTACCACTTGGGCGTCGTCGTTGGCTAGCCCGGTCGAGCCGCCGAGCGCCGTCCGGTAACCGCTGTTGAGCCAAATCGTGCGAGTTTCGCGGTCGACGCGGAATACCTCGTCGGGCGACAGGCGCCGCCAGCGCACGTCAACGGGGTCCTCGCCTGGGACGTAGGTCGCGTTGTCCTCGAACGCCTCGATCAGCGTCGCGGTCATGCCGCGGCCGGGCTCGACGACGTGGACCGGCCGCGGGTTGCGTCTACGGGCCTCCTTCGCCCCTGCCCGGGCGGTCTCCAGGTAGTCGGCGAACGTGCCGCCGGAGTTCAGACGCGCGGTGTGCCAAGCGTCGGACAACGCCGAGTCGAAGACCACTCCCGTCTTCTCCGGGTTGATAGTTACGTGCGGCTCGAGCGCGCCGTCGAGGTCGACCTCGACGCGCGCGATGACGAGATCCCGCGACCGCGATACGAGGTCGTTCCAGCCGCCGGCTTGCAGGAGGCGGTCGCGGCGGTAGACGTACAGCCCCTGAGTCTCCAGCGGGCTGCGCCCACCCAACGTGAAACCGACATCGCTCTGACCGTGCGTTGGCCACAGGTGCGCGACGACCCGTGTGCCTCCCGTTGGCAATGCCAGACGCAGGTCCTGTGGGTAGGCGAGTTGACCGCTACGTTCGTAACCGAACGGGTTTAAGGCCTCGACCGTGCGGGCGGCGCCGGCGCCCAACTCCGGGAACTGTTCGTCGAGGACATCGATCCATACCTGGACCCGGCCGTCGGCGAGAATGCGGTGCAAGACGAGTCCCAGGTGCGTGCGTAGATCCTCGATCGTGCGCTCCAACCAGTGCGTCTGCTCCTCCGGGTCTGCGGACTGGAGGAAGGTCCGCACATCGCGCCACTCGACCAACGTGCCGGTCTCCACCGGAAAGCCGGGGTCGACGGCGCCTAGCCGCGCCGCCGCGTCGTCGGTAGAAAAGGACTGGACCATCGGGCCCAAGTCGAGCGTGGCACGCTCGAGTCCGCGCCCGACGGCCGGAGCACCCCACCGGCGCGACCAAACCAGTAACGTATCGGCCTGGCTCAATGAAGCGGCCTTCAAGCCGATTCCGAAGTGTCCCAGGTCGGCTGTGTCGTACTCGCGACGCCGTGCGTACGCCATTGCCGAGTCGATGCGACCGCCGTCCATGCCTCGGCCGTCGTCGACCACGAGAAGCCCACAGGCGCGTTGATCCCGTTGCAGGATCCGGACGAGCACATGCCGGGCTTCGGCGTCGATGCTGTTGTCCACCAGATCCGCCACCGCCGTGGGCAGCGAATGGTGCCTTCCGATCGCCGATGTGATCGACGGGTCGGGATCGACGCGACGAACCGCGACGGGCGTAAAGCGGTTGTCGACCATCACGCGTCCTCGAACCGTGATCGGCTCGCTCCGAGCGTACGGCCGTTTTCCGTCACCGTCCGCACCGTAGACGTGTCGAAGCCGTCGCCGCGCTCGGCGGTCACTTCCAAGGTGATCTCAAGGACGTCCGGGCTTGCCGCGTGCAGATGGTGGATCACCTCGCGGGCGACGGTCGCCAGTACGGTCGCGACGTCGGCGTCGGGGTCGATGTCGAACCGCCCGGTCCAGCGCACATTCGCTAGGGGCGGCGCCGACGACACGCCGTCCGCCCGCGTCACCGCGCGGACACTTTCCGAGCCGCGTTCCGGGCCGGCTGCGCCGGCACCGGGGCCGGCCGAGGAACGTTCTTGCTCAGCCTCCTTCTCGTCACTGCGCTGGCGGGTCGCGAGATCGGGCCGGACGAGCAGCGTGGTGTCGGTGACCTCAGGGAAATCGAGGTCGTCTAGGGGCACAGCGAGTCCGGCGAACAACCCGGTGGTCTCGTCGTAGCCGGTCGCGAGTGCGAAGCCCTGCTGTTTCCAGCCGGCGTCGTGCAGGGCGTCCCGCAGGGCCTCGGTGAGTACCCGGTGGTCGCGCATGCGTGGCAGGTACGGGTAGCGGGTGTAGTAGTCCCACAATTCCGTGACGGAGACGAACCCGCGGTTCCATCGTGCGCGCAAATGGTCGGTGAGATCGACGTGGAGTGCGGCCGGCGCGACCTGGGTGCGCAGCGCATCTTCCCGGACGAACCTCACCCCGGTACGCACCGCCAGCCGCCTCTCGCTGCCGTCGCACTTGACCTGCCCGACCGCAAGCGGCTCGGCCGGGTTGCTCTGGACGCCGTGCAGTCCCCAGATCCATGTGGACGGGAGCTGGTCGTCGATGGTGCAGCTGGTCTCCTCGGTGCGCCTTTCGGCCTGCTCGGCGTGCTGCTGGGTCAGATCGAGCGCGCGTTTCTGCTCGACGATCGACCGCCAGGCCAGATGGTTGCGCACTGTGGACTCCAGGTCCCGCCACCGGCTTTCGTCGGCGGCGAGCGCGACAATCGTGTTGGGTCGAAGCCGCGGGGCGGTGCCGCGGTGCCGCAGCAGGTCCAGGACGAACCGCGCGGCTTCGCTGTCTCTGTCCTTGCCGTTGTGCCGGTACTCCGGGCGCAGCACGAGAAGCCGCACGCCCTCGTCTTCCAGAACGTCACCGGTGGACTCGGGGCCGACAAGCACCGACGCGAACTCCGAGGTGGGACCCGTGACGCTGCGCTTGAGTCGGGTCAGCACCTCTGCGTGCACCCGGTCGAGAGGGATGTCGCGAGCGCGCTCCGCCGCGAGCCGGTTGAGGGAGGGCTGGGTGTCGTACCAGTAGCGGTCCCCGTCGCGGAAGAGGTGGCTGGACTGGTTGACAAGCCCGTCCAGCGCGGAGCCGAAGTTGCCGACGACGTCACCGGGCATGGCCAACCCGAGCGCGATGCGCTTGCGATCCACACCCTTGCGGGCGGCGTCAAGCGTGGGCGCCGAGTCGAGGAACAGGGTCCGTGCCACCCGTAAGGTCACCGACCGCTTCCCCAGCAGTGGACGGTCGCGATCGATCTGCCTGGAGACGCAGTCCTCGCCATCGATGTCGGCTTGGATGATCTCGGCCCACCGGGGATCGACGTACTGGACGACCTCGCTGCGGGCGCCAGCGGAGTCGAGGGGTACGGAGCCGGGAACGATCAATGGTGACTTGTCCCCGCGTGCCCACAGATGGTGCACCACGGTGCTCATCAGGCGTAGCACGCCACGGGTTCGCTGGAACCGGTCGAGAGGGGACCAATCGGTGTAGAGGCGGTCGAGCAGCTCGGGGTGGATTGGATACGCCGCGCGGATCCGGTGCTCGTACGCGCTGTCGGTTACCCCACCCGGGAACTCGCCAGGGTGTTGGCGATAGTGCTCGATGAAGCGCCGCGCGGTGGCGTTGATCGCCGCCACCGCTGCGTTGTCCGGCTCACGGAACAACCGGCGTCGCACGATCTCGTAGGACTCGTCCCGGGAAGCCGGTGCCCACTGGTACGCGACACGGCGAACGACATTGTCGAGCCGGTGCAGGGCTTCCCGACCGTACGCGCCACCGACCTCCAGGTCCGACGCTTCCGCCGGTTCGCTGTCCGGGTCCCCGGGCTCGCGTCGCACGTCACTAGCCGGGACGGAGACCAGCAGCAGTGTCCCGGCCACTGCCGCCGCGGCCTGCGTGAGGGACTGGGCGAAGGTGAACTGCGTCTCGAATGTCCCAGCTGGAAGGTCGTCACGCCCGTGTAGTTGGCGGGCGTAGGCGACCCATTCGTCGACGAGAAGGACGGCAGGTGCGTGCGCGGTGAGCAGATCCCGCAATGCTGCCCCTGGATTTGTGCCGGTGCGGTCCGCCTCGGCGACGTAGGCGTACCCCTCGCCTCCGCCGAGCTGCCACGCCAGCTCGCCCCACAACGTGCGCACCGTCGTGCCGTCCGGCTTCATGACCGGCTGCCCCGGCGCGATTTCGTTGCCCACAAGGGCGACACGGCGCACCCTGAGCGCCGTGGGATCGGCGGTGCCAAGGATGTCCTGGACCTCCTGCGGGTAGTCGCCCAGCGGGCGCCCAGAGAACAAGTGCCAGACGGCCAGCATGGAGTGGGTCTTGCCACCCCCGAAGGTGGTCTGAAGGTTGACCACCGGCTCGGCGTCGGCGTCACCTGCAATGCGCGCGGCGGCGCGCCGCAGCAGGTCGCGAAGGCCCTCGGTAAGGAATGTCCGTCGGAAGAACTCCACCGGGTCGGTGTACTCGTCGGTGAGTCCCGCCGGATCGATCGCAGCCCGGTAAAGATCCGCGGCGAACTCCGAGGCCGCGAACTTGCCGCTCTGTACATCCGGATGAGGCTCAAGCACCTCCCGCCAGGGCGGCAGATCAGGATCCGCGGTATCGGGCGTGCCGGCGGCGCGGGCGGCCCGCCGGGTTTCCTGCTCGTAGGCGCCGCGCTGAACGTTAAGCCGCATGCCCTTGACCTGGTCGGCCTCAGACACCGCACCGACGGCGCGGAGCAGCCGCTCCGTCGTGTCCAAGGCCCGATACGCGTCGTCCGGCGAGAACGGCTCGCGATGCGCCCACTTGTTCCGCACGTCGCGCAGCTCGTTGGCAAGGTTGCGCTCGGCCCGCGACAGCGCCCGATCGAAAGGGAAACCGTGATCACCCAGCCGCTCCGTGATGACGCGAAGCTGCGCCTGCGGATCTGCGGGGGAGTACTCACGATCGCCCGCGCCGTCCCGGTCCTCGAGCGCCAGCAGTGCGGTCCAGTCACGCCCGGCCGGAACCAACGGTGCGAGAACCCGGGCGACGAACGGGCCGATGGCCTGGGCGAGCAGGTCAAGGCCCTGGCCCACGTGGTCGCGGTTGCTGACAGCCATTAGCTCTCCTCCAACGATGCGGTGACGACCGCACCTAGGTCACGGAGTCTCACTCTGCGTTCTCCAAATCGAGTGCGATCTGCCCAACCGCGGAGGAGGTCGTCCGCGACGCGGCGGCGGACAAATCAGCCCAGGACGTCCCGAGCGCGTTGAACAGCAAGGCGTCGTCGGGGTCCTTGTTCTGCGCGAGCTCGTAGAGCCGGTACGCCAGAAGCTGCACGGCTTCCAGATCGACGCGGGGTCTCGCGGCAGCCATGAGGCGGGCGGCGTCGTCGAGCCCGACAGCGGTAAGCGCCCGCGCGAGATGGCAGGTGACTTCCCAAACCGAGATTCGGTCATCCGCGGCCGGATTCCACTTGGGAGGCAATGCTGCTGGCCGGGTGAGAGCAACGTTTCCTTCCCGCGAGGTCAAGACGCCGCTGCGCGCTAGCCCGTCAACGGAGGTATTTACGGCCCTGGCCAGCACGTCGGCCTCCCCGTACGGCTGCCGCGACCACCCGTACTGGGCATACCACTTAAGGCAGAATCGGCTGTCCGCATCAAGGTCGCCGTCCTGCTCGGCGAGCGCTTCGTCAAGCGCATGGTTGATAAGGGCGAGTGCGGTACGAACAGTCATCGGCGAGCCGTTCGACTCGACCACGCGGGCGTAACGTGTGAACACGGCCATCCCCGGGCCGATCGTTGCCTGAGCGAGGTCAACCGGCGCGATGGCGCCCTGCTGCATCTCGGTCAGCGCTCGTGGCAGCGCGGCCTTGAGCGCCGCGAGGAAGCCACGGCGGTTGGTCGCGGACGCTGTTTCGGGTCGCGGGCGCAAGGCGAGGACAATCGACGATGCGAGGGCGTTCTTCCCGGACGCCAGCATTCGGTTACTCAATTCGGACCGAATCGGCCACGTCGCTGTGATCGACCATCCAGATCGGATCATGCCCTCAAGCAACGTGGCCCATCCTGTTGAGAGGACGCCTTCGCTCTTGAGTTCCGCCTGCTTGAAGGCGTAGTAGACGGTGATCGGGAAGTCATCCGACGCGCTGGCCCTTGCTCGTCCGAAGACGCGTTCGAAGCCGGCTTCGAAATGCCGCGACGCCGCTTCTTCGCCTCCATGCCGGTACGGGTTGGCCACGAGTTCCTCAGCCTTGGGAACGACCATCGTCGAGAACAGGGACGGATGGACGTCCCTCAGCGACCGGCGCAACCACACATAGAAGAAGTCAGAAAGGTCCGAGTAGATGATGTTGCCGTAATACGGCGGGTCGGTCGATACAAGAGTGCCGCTGTAGTCGCACGATGAAGCGTCGCCTTGGCGGGCGATACCTTGACCTCTTGCGGGAACTCTCTCAAGCGTCCGCGCGACCCAGGCCAAGTCCTCCGAGAAGTCGCCTGACGAGGAGCCAAACGGGTTTGCCTCTGCAAAATCCCAAGCCATAGGAATGGCTTGCCGTGCAAACAATCCACGCACTGCTTCCATCTTCGGGCTGCTGTCCCACGAACATAACGCAGTCGACTTGTTCGAGGTGCGGCTGACAGCCATCGCCAAGACCGTTGCAATAGCGTCAGCGTAGGCTGCGGCGCCGTCACCGCCGTCAGAGAGACGGTCCCCGAGGTCCATGCCTACGGTGACCGCATCGGCGAGTACGCGTTCACGGACTTCGGCGATGAAATCGCTGAATGCGACTAGGGTTGTGAGCTGGCGGTTGGTGAACAGATCTACGAACTTGGTCATTCCGTATGTCGGCGCCTTGATATCGCGAGGCATGTGGGCGAGTTCGCCCGCTGGACCGTTCCGGGGTAAAGATGTGTCGGCCGCGTCGGCGTGTTCGTCACTGGACGCCAGGTAAATGCGCTGCCGTTTGCCCTGCGCGACCACGGCCATGAGCTTGGCGCCCATGCGACCGGCGCGGCCCTCAAACCTGATGTACTTGAGTTCGACCGCCGTTCCGCACGCCACGCACGTCGCCCCGGCACGCCCGACGGTCCCGTCATTCTCCTTGGTCGGCGCGCCTGGCGCGCCACGACCGATTGTGAAGGCCACCCGCCGACCGCCGGGGGCGGCGTCATCTCGTACGATTCCGGGAACTACGTATGCCTCCTTGCCCTTCTTCTTGCCCAGCCACCACGACTGCGTCAGCGGAAGCTCGATGCCGCAGGCCGGGTTTGGACAGACAACTGTGCGCGCCCAAATCCATGCGATGACGTTCGCGGTGGCGCCGTCAGGCAATTTGGCCCTCGGATAGAGATGCCCTATGCGTTCTTCTACCTTGTCCCGCATCCACGCCCCGTAACGGCGCACATCCTCGGCGAGGCCTGTCGCCCTTGGCCACTCGCCCAAACGCGATTCAGCCACGCCCGGAAACACGGGCGGGCGGCCGGCGAAACGTGGCGGTATTTCGATGAGCGTCTTATTGATCAATACGGCCACGGGATTGAGGTCGCTCGCATGCGCCTCCAGGCCCAGACGTTGGGCCTCCAGCGGTATGGTGCCGCCGCCAGCGAACGGGTCGAAGATCACCGGCGGCTTCCCGCCGGTGGAGCGCAAGATCTCCTCATGTGCTTCGCGTAGCAGACGCTCGTCGCCGACGTTCTCCCACAGCACCAGGCGGCGGATCATGCCATGCAGGCGCTCGCGTTCAGCCTTCTGATCCTCTTGCGTGGGAAAACGGTCCGGATGTGAAGACGGGTCGTCCACCAGCTGGGCGAAGAGCACGGCGCGGGCCGCTGCCAGCGGGCGTCGAGCCCACCACAGGTGCAACGTCGACGGGTGGCCGTGCCGGATCGACTTCTCCCTCGCCGACTCCCGGTTGATGTCCTCGAGGGGGAGTGACACCTCGATGAGCTTGCGGGTCGTCGGCACCTCGTGGAGTCCTTCCGGACGGAGTTCGGCGAACGTCTGAGTCCTGGTTATCGTAGGTGCGGGGTCGGACACCATCCGCTACGCAGGTCCGGCCATTTCGTTCTTCCGGGTTGTCTTGGATGGTGGACCAGCTGCGGCGTGAGCGGCGGCGTCTCGCCTTGTCGCGGTGTCGTTCGCTGAACGCGTGGCGGATCGGCCTGGGATCGAACGGTCGCTGCGCTGCATCCATAGACAGACGCCGCTGTACTCGTCGGCGAAGCGATCTTGCTGATGTGCTCCGCGTGCGAGCAATTGCGATGGGCACCGTTGGTAAACATTGGGAATACTTGGTGACGGCGGGCCCGCCGAGGATCTTGGGCTGCTGATGTGGTCGCCGTGTGCTCCGCAGTTTGCGGCTTGCCAGTTGGGGACCGTTGGTAAGCCCTGGCGCTCGTTGGGGACCGCTGGCAGGTAGCCTGGCGCCCGTCGCCCTCGTAGCTCAGGGGATAGAGCAACGGTTTCCTAAACCATGAACACGATCTTGCCCGCAGGCCGTTGACCTGCGGTTTTGCTTCTCCGCACCACGGATTCGGGCGCTGATGTGCTCGCGATGTGATCGGCGGCAGGAGACCGTCGGGCGTCTCTTCTGCTCAACGACACGGCAGGTGCAAAGAGCAACGGATTTGCGTCGAGCCGGCAAGGCGGTCGCCCGACTATCCCCCCGCCGGGGCCTGCGTACGGCGTCGCTGCGCGCTGGAGCGCGGCCCCCAACTCCGACACACACGCGAGACGCGGACTGGCTCGACCATGTGTCGCGGCGGGCGAAGATCGCTGTGGTGGTCGCCGGTGCGCGCAGTCACCGCTGGGACGGCTGTCGGGCCAGCGTGTCGTAGGTGCGTCGGGCGTCGGCGAAACGCACCCAGGCGTCGCGTACTCGCAGCACCACCTGGACGTGGTCGCCGGTCCACGGTGCAAGCGCGCCACCGCGTGTGGGCACGATCGGCACGCCCGCGGCGTCGAACGCCGTCATCGCGCGCATCAACTCACGGGCCGTCGCCACATACTCGATCCGGGCGCGCGCTAACTCCCGCGCCGGACGGGTGCTTCCCATGCGAGGCACTCTATCGTACACATGTACGAGAGGTGTTGATCTAGGCGACGCGGGCAACTAGTGGCCCGATGATGCAGCCCGCGCGCGGAATGCCGAGTGATACCGCTGGCCGCCACCAGGGGGAACCGCTGGTGGAGTTCGTCGGCGACATCATCGCAGCCGTCCTCGAGTGCAGGCCACGTCAGAAAACCCGCGACCCGTGTGACGGCCGACAGTCACCCGCGTCAACCCTCTCGTGTTTCTGAGCGCCATGAGCGGACTGTCGCTACGGCGGCTCCGCTGGACTCGGGCGGCGGGAGCTCCACATCATCCGGCCGATGACGGCGAGCCCCACGATCCACTCAACGGCCACGAGTACGAGCGCAACGGTCGAGTGGTGGTTGGGGTAGGCGGCCAGTCGGCAGCCAAGGCCCGGACAAGGGGTCATAGTGCTGTCTCCCGCGGGTCGAGGGCGGTCGCTCCATGGGCGCGGGAGTCGATTGGGTGTCCACGCTGCGCGGTCAGTTGGTGCACTGGGGTCGCCGGGCCGTGCTCGGCCACGAGCCCGCTGAGTAGCCGCGCCGCCGGGTCCAGGCCGAACAGCGCGATTACCCATGCGCCCGCGGGGTAGCCGGGGCGGCCGGTGAATGCGCCGTCGATGCGGCGCGCCGCGCTGACTGCGGGCGTGGCGCAGGCATCGGCGAGCGCACCCAAGGTGATCTCGCCCGGGCGGATGTCCCCGTCGAGGGCGAGCGCGACCAGCATCGCGCCGAGCGTGACGTGCACCGCCCACCGCTGTGGCCCCGACACCGGAAGGCACGTAGTCAGGCGAACGGCAGTCACCGCGGCGTCGATCTCCATCTGTAGGGCGGTATCGGGTTCGATGTCGTACGCGGTGGGCAGCCCGACGAGATGACTCTGTCCGGGCCGGCGGGGGCGGGGGCGGGGAACCCGCGGGGTGATCGGCCTGGTCATACGTTCTGTATCCCGCCACTGCCACGTGTTCGCGGGACCGTTCAGGTTGCCGTCGCGTTGCTTCGTACCAAATTTGGTACAGACTTTTGATCTTCTTTGCACCACTTTGAGGGTGTGCAGCCGCCGTCGCTCCCTGCCCGTCTCGCCGAGCAGCGGCGGCGCTTCGGCGACCGGCTTCGCGACCTCCGCGAACAGGCAGGCCTTTCGCAGGAGCGACTCGCCGAGCTCGCTGGCGTCGACCGCAAGACGATCAGCCGCATCGAGACAGGTACGTACAGCCCCGCCCTCGACCAGATCTTCAAGGTAGCCGACGTTCTGGAGATCACACCAGCCATCTTGTTCAGCTGGGACGACGCGCCACCGGCCTGACCTCGTGATCAAGGAGCGCCGCGCCCCCGCTCCGGGTGGCTCCCACAGACACGGCTGCCGCGGCGACCGCGGATCGCCAAGCGCAACCGTCCGCTGCCAACGGATCCTGATGGGCGACTGCCAGTACCGATGGTGCAGCGCCCAGCGGCAAACCGCGATCTATGGAACCGGCCTGGTACCGAACTGAAGGAGTGGTACGTCGTACAGGCCCGGATCCTGCTCGCGTCGCATGGCCGGCGCGGCCACCTCGATGAGGAGCATCTCGGTGAGGAACTGGACGTTGGCCCGTAGGAGATGGCTGGTGTGCGCGGTGGCGTTGTTCTCCTTGAGCCCGACCGTGATGTGTATGTGCGGCAGGATCTTGTCTTCGGCCTCGTCGTAGGCGATGGTGCCGCCGCCGAGCGCCTCGACGTTGGTCAGGAGCACGCTGGACCAGACCGGCGCTAGGGGGTCGTCGAGCGGGCCGCAGGTGCCAACGATCGCAGCCTCGGCGAAGCCAGCGATGAACATGGGGATGTATCCCTGCCGGACTCTGTTGGTGCGGCAGAACTCGGCGAGAGCGGTAAAGAAGTCCTCGCCGTGGCCGAAGGTCACGCCGAACATCCGACCTTGCGTTAGCTCGTGGCTATCCACGTGCGGCTCCCTCGGTGGTGGCGGTACTCGCTGGCCAAGGCCAGGTGTCGGGGTCGGCGTAGCCGCCCGCGACGGCGCACGCCGCGGCGAGCGCGTTTCGGTCGGCGCCGGCACTTACCAAGGCGTGGAGCAGGATCCGGGCCTTGTACGGGTCGAGGAAGCCGGCTGAGAGCAATCCACGGCCGAGCAGATCCCGCTCGGAGCCGGGGAAGCCGTAGGTACCGGCGAGCACCGACCCGGCACCGGTTCTGGTGGACAGCACGACCGGGACCCGCGCGGCGAGTTTCTCCAGCGGTTCCACCAGCGCCTGCGGGACATGGCCAACGCCGAACCCCGCCACGACCACGCCGTCGACGCGTTCGGCGAGTCCGCCCAACAGGACCCCGTCGTCGCCCAGCGAGACGGTCACCAGGGCGATGCGGCAGGGCCGGCCAACCGGATGCGGCACCGGGGTGCGGTAAGCAAGCCTGTTGAGCAGGCGTGGCTGGCCTTCGACCAGGTAGCCCAGCGGGCCGCCGTTGGGGGATTGGAAGGTGGAGCCGGCCGTGGAGTGGGTCTTGCGGACGCGGCGGGCCGCGTGGATCTCGTCGGCGAGCACGACCAGGCAGCCAAGGTGGCGGGCTTGGTCACTGGCGGCGGTCTGGACGGCGGCGAGCAGGTTGGCGGGACCGTCGGCGCCGGCCAGGGTCGGATTGCGCATCGCCCCGGTGACCACCACTGGTTGTGGCCCCGCGTGGTAGAGATCGAGGAGGTAGGCGGTCTCTTCGATGGTGTCGGTGCCCTGTACGACGACAACGCCGTCGATGCCCGCGGTGAGCCGGTCGCCGATGAGGGCGGTGAGCGCTGTTAGGTCGTCAAAGCCGAGCGATGCGCCAGGCAGGCGCCGGAAGTCTTCCGTCTGCACGGCGACATTTAGCTCGGCCAGGCCCGGCACCGCAGCCACAAGTTGGTCAGCCGACAGCGTCGGTGCGACTCCGCCCGCCGCGTCGGCCGTCATCGCGATGGTTCCGCCGAGACTGATGACCAGTACGCGGCGCGGTGCGGGCTTGGCGTCGGGCACAGCGCAGTCCTTACGTCCGAAGGGGAGGATGCCGGCGTTCGGCAGCCTATCGGTCCGCCGCACTCAGCTCGCTCAGGTACTGGCAGGCGCGGTCGATGCCCGCTACGGACAGCAGCCGGCTGCGGGGCTCCGCGAAGCCCGCAATGCCGTACTCGCCGATCTCGGCGCATCGTTGGATGAGCCACGGCCAGTCCAGGTCCAGATACTCGGCGAATGCCCGCAGTCGACGCCGCGGCATGTCACCGGCGACGACCGAATGTGCCTGCGCATAGCCGGTGATGTCGCCGTAGTCGCGGATCGTGGGCCGGTCCGCGGTGACCCCGACGTGCCAGAGCCCGTCCCCGCCGACCCAGTTGGCGACGATCGCGCGTCGGGCCGGGTCGAGGACGAAACCCTCGACCGCGGCGTACTCGGGGTCGGTGCACACCTCGACCTGGATGGCGAATGTCTCCATCAGCGCCTTGTCCGACTGCGTCCAAAAGTCGAGTGTGCCGCTGCTGTGCCCGGTCTCGGCGTTCGCCACGGTGCTGCGGCTTGTCGGAATCCTGGTCGCGAAGTCGGTCTGAGTGTCGCCGGCAGCCTCGCGAACTGGACGCCGAGCGGCCTGCTGCGCCCCGGCGATCTCCTGCGGATCGATCATGGCCACCGCCAAGCCTCCTACGTCGTACTGCGCAGGTCGGGCGTCGAGACCGCTCCGTCTTGAAGGGCCTCCAGGGTCTGCGCGAACGAACTGGTCAGGCTGTCCAGGACCGCCCTACCTTTCTCTGCGGTGGCCAAGGACGGTTGGCCGACTACACCGCTGGTGGTGTAGCCGCGCATGCCGAGAACCAGCAGATGCGGCCGGTCGGCGAGGTGGTCTGCGTCCTTGTAGCCGTCGCGTACCAGTTCAGGGCGAACATGTAGCAGCAGCGACGTTTCGATCTCGCCTGCATGCATGTCGTCGTGGCTGCTGCAGGTCAGGCCCGCGGCCCGCCGTGCGGTCTCCCAGTTGTGGCGGCCCGGATACAGCGCCATGCGGCGTTGGCCGACGTTGGCCTCCTGCACGATGTTGGACAGCACGTAGTTGCCGCCGTGCCCGTTGA
>OBEQ011979335.1_pt1 | contig 17876 bp, 17 predicted proteins | sample 1670901 | NCBI WGS metagenome assembly OBEQ01 (sample SAMEA104232315, study PRJEB22302) | groundwater metagenome | biome: forest; feature: aquifer; material: groundwater | place: USA | collected 2011-08-07 | depth 5.4 m
CATTGGGTACGTATTGTATTGGCTGAAAAAGGTGTTTCTTATGAAGTTATCAATGTTGAGCCACGTGCTAAGCCAGAAGATTTACTTGAATTAAACCCATACGGTAGCGTGCCTACTTTGGTTGATCGTGAACTTGCATTATATGATCCCAGTATTATTACAGAATATCTGGATGAACGTTTTCCACATCCGCCTTTAATGCCGGTTTATCCTGTTGCCCGAGCAAAAGCACGTTTAATTATCCATCGATTTGATCGTGAGTGGGGTCCTTTGATTCGTAAGTTAGAAACAGGAAAAGCGGTGGAAACACGTGCAGCGACAAAAGAATTAACCGGTTATTTGGTTCAGTTGGTTCCCTTATTTAATTCATCGATTTATTTTTTAGGGGATGATTTTACCTTAGTTGATTGTTGTATTGCGCCCGTTTTGTGGCGGTTATCTGCGTGGAATATTGCATTGTCACCTGCGGAAACGAAAGCATTAAATAAATATGCTAATCGTATTTTTCAACGCGATTCGTTTCAAGCAAGTTTGACGGAAGCAGAACGTGAATTGAAAAAATTAGTAGTAGCTAAAGCGGAAATAGCATAATAAAAGCCATAATGTAACGTTCATATTCTTAATGGCGTGCAAAATGTATTTAGAATGCAGTATGTTTTTTACTGATTCGTAAATATATTTTTATTTTAATATAGTACGTTTTAGCTCACCAATGATTGCCATGCGCTATTTGAAAAAAGCGCCGGTGGGAATTTCTAGTAAAAATACATGAATATGAATGAGCTTAAAGGAAGGAGAAAGATGTATGTTATCCAACAGACCTTATTTGTTGCGCGCATTTTATCAATGGATTGCTGACAGTGGCTGTACACCGATTTTGGTTATTGATGCTACTCAACCGCGCTGCAAAATTCCTATGGAATACGTAGAGGGAGGTGAAATTGTTTTTAATATATCGCCTACAGCTGTGCGCGATATTAAGATGGGAAATGAATTAATTGAATTTAAAGCGTCTTTCTCAGGTGTTATTCATATTATTGCTGCGCCGATTAAAGCCGTGCTTGCGATTTATGCCGAAGAAAATGGTGAAGGACTCTTTTTTGATGCAGAAGAAGAAGTCAGTGGATCGAGTGTAATTACGCCGCTTAAAGGGATTGAAGGCTCTAGTAATGCTCCGCTAGATCCTAATTTGCCTTCCTCAGGCGAAGCTATTATTCCGCCTCCTAAAAAAAATAAACCAATACTAAAGTTGATAGAATAATATGACAGCAAAACACTCGCAATGATAAAATTTAATTGTCTTCTCGAATGCGGCGGAACTCCAGTTCTTCTTTCTGTGCATTTTATAGAGATGTTAATGAATAAAAGTTATTTTTAATTTTTTATTATAATTTTTTATTTATTTCTATATTTTTTATTTACGTCTACGTCAACTATAATGTTGACGCCATCGTGCGAATACTTTCTTTTTACGCTACTACTTGAAGATTTATTTTGGTGCTTACTATGCTATGTTACCGTTAATTAATAATGATCAGTCGTTGCCATGAGTAAAATATGTAACCCATATTTTACTCATTAGAAGAGGTGAGATGGCATAATCGTCATATAATGAGCGAGATGGTCCCCGCTCAAAAATAAAAAACAACGTGCTCAGCTTTTTTTCTATCATGAATTTTTATATTGAAATATCTTCATGACTCTTTGTACGCCTGTTACTTGTCTTGCAATATCCACGGCAATATCTGCTTGTTGCTGACTAACAATTCCCATTAAATAGACATCACCATTTTCAGTCACTACTTTAATACTGCTGGATTTTAAATCTTCAGTGGCTAACATTTGCGTTTTAATTTTGGTCGTGATCCAAGAATCACTGGTGCGTGTTAATGAGGAAGTCGGCCCTTCAATGGTGAGTTGATTATAAACTTTCGTGACTTCAGGTACGGATTTAGCAATTTCTTCTGCTTGTGCGCGCCACTCAACATTGGGTGTTTGTCCAGTTAACAAAACAATGCGGTTAAACACGGTTACTTCAATGTGGCTATTGGTATATAAATTAGGGAGACGGCGTAGGCTAGTAAAAATTTTATTGGCAATTTTAGTATCTTCAATGGAATTTGAAATCGTCCGATGATCGTACACAACAGCGATGGCGGCAGCGCCTGCGGCAGCGCCTGCCACAAAGATACAACCTTGCAAAGTGCAAGCTAACATAAAAAAAGTTAATAATTGTTTTATTTTTAGGGTCAAATTTATCATCTTCATCGTTATCATGTCGTTTCCCCAGGACCAAATAAGCGTAAGTCAATAATGTCGCAAATGCAGTGAATAATAAGTAAATGTGTTTCTTGGATGCGTGCTGTTTCATAAGCAGGCACGCGAATTTCAATGTCTTTTTCTTGTAAATAATCAGTCATTTTACCGCCGTCATGACCGCTTAATGCAATGACGACCATTTGTTTGTCATGCGCTGCTTTGACAGCGCTAATAATGTTGACAGAATTACCGCTGGTTGAGATCGCTAATAATATGTCGCCTGCTTGTCCTAATGCACGTATTTGTTTAGCAAATACATCGCTGTAATGATAATCGTTAGCAATCGAAGTGATGGTTGGAATATCAGCGGTGAGTGCAATGGCTGGCAAACCCGGACGTTCTTGTTTAAATCGGTTTAACATTTCAGAGCTAAAATGTAATGCTTCGCACGCCGAACCACCATTACCACAAGTTAAAATCTTTTTTCCTTCTAAGAGTGCTTGGACGATTTCTTCACTGGCTTCAGCAATCACATTAATAATAGAATCTGCTGTGTGGATTTTTGTTTGTATACTTTCAGTAAAAATGACGCGTATACGTTCAATAATGTTATTCATAAAAAAATAGTCTCTTCAATTAGCAGTTCCCCATCTCAATTTTAAAAACAACCATTTAACTTTCCATCCAGAATGCATTTTTTATCCATTCCAATTGCAACTTGTTGTCAACGGGATGAATAACAACAACATCAAAACGGCTGTTGACCGTATATAACCACTTTTTCATTTGCAAAAAATGTTTTGCTGTGATGACTAATTTTTGCATTTTACTGCGTGTAATGCTTTCTAAGGCATTACCAAACTCAACACTGCTACGGGCGCGCACTTCAACAAAGACGATATCATCCTTATCCTGCATGATTAAGTCAATCTCGCCATAACGAGAGTGGTAATTTTTTTCCAACAAGCGAAATCCTTTTACTTGTAAAAATTCGCTTGCTTGTGATTCGGCACGTTGACCACGTAAACGACTAAATTCGTCCATTTTCCACCACTCGACAAGGAACACGTCTATGAATTTGATGCGATGGCGACATTGCTAATGTGCCCGTTTTACCATCCAGAGAAAAATTCGATACTGCAATGAGGTGCGGCAACGCTTGGCTTAACAAATAAGCATCTTGTCCTACGGCATATAAACGATCAGCAGCGGGCGCGCTATTGCTTGTTTTCCATGGAATATCACAAATAATAATGCCGTTTAAATCTACATCGCGAGTTGGATTCGGTTTACCGGAATAAACAGCGGCAGTGGCATAAATCGGAATATCGTTTACATAGTAATAACGCAGTAACGGTACAATCATGCGCGCTTCTCGTGGTTGCGCCAATAAAAAAACCACATCAAAATCTTGACGGCGACGTTGTTTAAGTAAATTTTTATCTTTTGCTTCACCGATTAATTGTTTATCTCTTTCTAAATTGACATTTAATAATTGCGTGATGGATTGATTAAAAGCAGCAGTATTTGAATAATACCACGTATCAACAATCGTACCGCCAGCTGCTTGCCACGCTGTTGCAAACGAAGCGGTTAAGCGCTTTCCCCACGCATTTTGCGGAGCAATCAAAATCGCTTGCGATAAACCACTTTCACGCGCGCGTGTAGCCATTTGTACGGCTTCATCTTCTGGTAATAAACCAAATTCATAGAAATTAGTCGGTAATGTACCGGAACCTACCTCGGTATAATTTAATGCCAGCGTGGGTGCAGGAAAAGAACTGGTTTGATGCAGTGTTTGTACCTCAGTTTTGACTAGCGGTCCAATCACAAAATCTGCGCCTTCAGCAATCGCTTGTTGATAAAGTGTTTGAATATTTTTTCCTGCAGACGTGTCATAAATAGAAATACTTTGTTTATTTGTTTTAGCTAAATTTGCGTAATATTCATTAAAGAAACCTTCACGTATGGTTTGCCCTGATGCGCCATAACCACCATGTAAGGGTAATAATAAAGCAATGTGTTGTGGCGGTTTTAATGCGGGCAAATTATTCGCAGACGCTGATGCGTTAGAAGGAGATAAATCAGGCAAAGAAATAGATTTGCAGCTGGTTAAGCCAGCGCTCAATACAAACAATATAATCATCATAAAATACGATAAGTTGTTTCTTTTCATTCCATGGTTCTCTCTATTAAATTAACAAATAAATTAATTGGGGCACATTATACGTGGTAATTATCTCGATTGGTAACTATTAGAACAGGCAGGATAGGTTTTGCAGTGGCGCTATTGAAACATGAGGGCTTAAAAAAAGCGAATACTTTTTTAATCATTTTTTAAATCATATTATGTCGGCGCAGTTGCATGTTATAGTGATGTTTTTAGTATAGATAGGTTGTATAAAATGGCTTCGCAAAAAATTGAATTTTCGAATGATGTGATTCGTATCGTACGTGATATTTGTACCATGGCTTTTAATATTTCATCGGATGAACAATTAGAAAAAATATTTGGTCTGACCCAGAAGGAAATGGAGAAAACCATAGAAAAAATAATAGCCGCACTTCCTGACCCTATTTTTGATGATTTGTATCCGCGATTATTAGATGAAATGAAAAATATTTGCGCGCGCGAATTTATTTTTTTTCAAGTGCAAGAAAAATGTAGTGATGCGCATTATGAAGAAGATTTATCTAATTTTATTTGTGTTTTTTGCCGAGATATCCAAAAACGCTTGGATGCACACAAAAATCCTACCTTGAATATACAAGAGGAGTGACGATCATGGCTTATGACATGTCTGCTGCTGCAACATTACTCTCGCAAGTATTAATTAATCCTCAATATCCATTAAATGAAAACGAAAAAGCAGCAATAGCTGAATTAGTCAGGAGTTGTTTGCTTTCGCCTGAAAAAATTGAACATCACATAAAACAACAAAATACAGATATTATTTTTTTGATTTATTGTGCGCGACATAACGAACAAATAGTTGCCATTGAAAAAATACCAGAGGCGCTGTCGCAATTCAAACAACATGGAAAAATAAATAATATTTCTATAGAAGAATATGGCTTAATACGCGATATAGCTAAACTTATATCTATTCTTGATTGGGCTGCGATGACTAATATGACTCAATCGAATAGTACTTTAAAAAATTTCCATGAAAAAGTGAATCAATGCGATTTGTTGTTGCAAGCAGTGTCAAATGGATTTAAAAAATCATTGCAAGAAACGAAAACAACAACGTTAGGCATGTTTAAAACAACACAGCGAGCATCCTTGTCCGATGAATTTCTATATTTAATAGTGATAGGTATTCAACCGCAGCAACAATTAAGACAGAATTTAACCCAAGGTTAAAATTCTCTTTTTTACTCGTGATTGTGGTATGATTTCTCGCCAAGTCGGCTAGGCAATCGCTTAACAATCATTTATTGCATTGTTAAGAGGAAAGTCCGGGCTCCATAGGGCAAAGTGCCAGATAACATCTGGGAGGCGTAAGCCTATAGACAGTGCCACAGAAAACAAACCGCCGCTGTTGCTTTGCAGCAGCAGGTAAGGGTGAAAAGGTGTGGTAAGAGCACACCGCGTTATTGGTAACAATGACGGCACGGTAAACCTCGCTTGGAGCAAGACCAAATAAGAACTTAATAGTGCGGCTCGCACTGAGTTCGGGTAGGTCGCATGAGATGTTTGGCGACAAATATCCTAGATAAATGATTGTCCACGACAGAACCCGGCTTATCGGCTGACTTGGTTTGATTATTTAGATGCTACGCACAAGCAAAGCTTGTGCGTAGCATCCCGCATATTCTTTTGCGATAATATTCCAATCAAATTGTTTTATTTGTTGTAAATTCAGTTGTCCCATTCGTTGGCGTTCTGCAGGTTGATCTAGTAAATTTTTCATTGCTTCTGTCCAAGCAGTCACATTTTTCGGTTCTACTAATAACGCTTGCATGCCTAACTGCTGTGAATAGCGCGTCGTATCTGCATCACTGGCGATACATGCTTTACCAGCTGCCATTATTTCTAATTGCACAATCGCAAATGCTTCTTCCCAGACATCGGGTTGCGTGGCAAATAAGACGAGTTTTGAGCGACAAAATAAGGATTTTTTCTGATTACCTTTCACATAACCTGTAAATACCACGCTATTCGGCGGAAAAGAAAAATGATCAAAGTCAACATCAGGCGAAAGCGTAATCACATTTAACTGATGTTGTTTGGCTTGTGTTTGTAATGCCTGCTCTAGCGGACCTGTTCCAGCAATGACGAGGGGCGTCTTTGTCCCTTGTTTACATAACTCTGCATACGCATCAATTAAAATTGAAAATCCTTTGCCAGGCTCTAAACGGCCAATGGCTAACATATAATCTTGTTCTATTGCAGTGAGATAAGGCGTCCACGCGCTCACATCGATGCCATTATGAATCACTTTGCTTTTGTGGGAAGCATCGTTTAATTGGTGAGAAGCGTTGGCCATCAGCGGCGAGAGATGGGTGATAAAATGCGCATGTTTGATAATTTTTTGGCAGCGTCGCTGCACTAAAAATCGTTGCATGCGTTCTGAATTATTTTGCAAAATATCGCTATGACTGGTAACAACATAATGAATTCCAGTTCGCTCAGCTAAATGCATGGCCATATAACCCGCACGATACGTACCCTGAGCATGCACTAAATCAATCTTTTCTTGCTGACATAATTCAATCAATGGTTTTAATTCTGCTTTCGAAATAAACCAGCGTGGTTTTAAAAATGGGCCAGAATAATTTAATACACCATTATCTAATCGAACTGGAGGCATTAACTGAGCCGTTTTTTTGTCCGCAGTTTGGGTATAAATCACTGTTTCCACTCCATGCGATTTAAGCGCGAGAGGAAGAAAGTGCAAAAACTCTGCTAAACCACCCACTTGAACATCCGTATAACGATGAGTGAGGAACAATACGCGCATGTATTAACCCTTTTTTACGATATTAAAATAAACGCATAGTAACAAATTGTGCAATTATTCGATAGAAATCTTACCAATTTTTCATTTTTTTCTTAATCGATTATATTTTTGGCGTCTATTAATCTTTTTTACCTATTGAGTGGCGTTTGGTGGTGCAAAGTGTTTTATTGTGGAGAATTGTGGTATATTTATTATTACCCACAAGGATCTTTGCTCGCTTTCTTACCGATCTGACAAATCCAAGTGGTTTTATAAAGAGGAGGGGTTAACGATGTTTCGCGGCATTAATGGGGTCAACATTGATGCAAAAGGCAGGATAGTGATGCCAACTCGCTATCGCGAACGTCTGCAATTAGACAGTCGAAGTCAGGTGATATTGACAATTGATACCGAAGAACGCTGTTTATTGCTTTATCCCTTAACAGAATGGGAAGAAATTGAAAAAAAATTAGCTGCCTTACCCAGTTTCAATCCGGCAGCGCGTCGCATCCAACGCTTATTGATTGGACATGCAACTGATGCAGAAATGGATGGTCAAGGACGTATTTTGTTACCTGCGCTATTACGTGAATATGCAGATTTGAACAAACGCGCAGTGTTAGTCGGGCAAGGGAAAAAGTTTGAATTATGGGATGAAGCGCATTGGAACAAGAGCCGTGGTCATTGGCTGAAAGAAGAGTCTAATGCAGATGAATCGATATTACCGGAAGAAGTGAAATCGATATCGTTATAGTGAGTAGTGATTTAAGAGCATGTTTATTTAACTGTGGAGTTCATAAACTAACATGGCAGCGTGCCGCATGAATGAGACTTTTCACCAACACATTCCTGTTCTTTTAAGAGAGGCCGTAGAAAACCTCGTTCTCTCTCCGCATGGTATTTATATTGATGCAACATTTGGAAGAGGCAGCCACTCGCAAGCAATTTTAGATTTACTCGATAAAAATGGTCGATTAATTGGGTTTGATAAAGATCCTGATGCAATTGATTATGCACAACATACTTTTCATGATTCTCGTTTTACGATTTATCACACTTCTTTTGCAGACATGCAGACGTTATTAGAAAAAGAAAAAGTGTGGGGTCATATCAATGGCATTTTATTTGATTTAGGTGTGTCTTCTCCGCAATTAGATAATCCTACACGTGGTTTTAGTTTTACCCGCGAAGGCATATTAGACATGCGTATGAATACCCGAACCGGTGTGAGTGCAATGCAATGGCTTGCGCAAGTGGGCGAAGCAGAACTTGCCGATGTGTTATATGAATATGGCGAAGAAAAATTCTCGCGTCGCATTGCCAAAGCCATTGTGACTGCACGCAATCAAGCGCCGATCAAAACGACAACACAACTCGCCGATATTATTAAATTTGCCATGCCAAAACCAAAAACTCGTTCACCACAAGATAAACATCCAGCAACACGCAGTTTTCAAGCGATCCGTATTGTCGTCAATCAAGAATTAGCAGAATTACAACAAGGTCTTGCTGACGCATTAGAGGCATTGGCAATTGGTGGTCGTTTAGTTGTTATTAGCTTTCATTCATTGGAAGACAGAATCGTTAAACAATTTATTAAGCAACATGAAAAAGGGAAAGAGATTCCTCGCGGATTGCCTATCAAAAAAAGAGACATGCAAATGCAATCACGATTGAAGTCATTGGGTAAACCTATTAAACCGAATTTACAAGAAATGAATATGAATCCACGATCACGTAGTGCCACTTTACGAATAGCGGAGAAACAACTATGAATGCGGCAGCACGCTTAGCACATCAAGGCGTCTTATCTCGTCAATGGGTGTTTGTCTATCGATTAAGTCGCCAGCAAATGACAATTTTATTATTAACCATGGCAGTTTTATGTTCGGCGTTGAGTGTGATTTATGTATCACATGCCAGCCGCATAATGCATGCAAATTATCAGCGTAATATTACCGAGCAAGATCATTTACATGTGATGCGCGGCCAATTATTATTGGAACGCAGCACGTGGATGATGCAGGCCAGAATTCAACAAGTGGCAGAAAATAAATTAGGAATGGTACTTCCAGATAATAAATCGGTGGTGATGATTCGCGAGTGAAGCCAATATCTTTTATTGCATGGCGTTTTTATCTCATTTTATTTGTAATGACTCTCATTGTTTGCATTTTATTATGGCGTATATTTGATCTCGCTATTTTGGAACAACATTTTTTACGTGAACAAGGCAATGAACGTGTGTTGCGTTTGACCACGACGCCGGCATTTCGCGGCATGATTGTTGATCGTAATGGTTATCCATTGGCAGTGAGTACGACCGTGTATTCTGTCTGGATGAATCCCCAAACATTTACCCCAACTAAAGAAGCTTTTACCGCGTTGCAATCATTATTAGAAATGAAATCAAAAGATTTATTTTCTTTATATCAACAAACAAAAACATTAAAACGAGAATTTGTTTATTTAAAACGTTCATTGTCTCCAGAAATCGCGCAACAAATTAAAGCATTACATCTTCCAGGTATTTATTTAGAACAATCCTATCGACGTTATTATCCAGAAGGTGAAGTGACGGCGCATGTATTGGGTTTTACAAATATTGATGATCAAGGACAAGAAGGGTTAGAGCTTGCATATGATAATTGGTTGGCTGGTGAGGCAGGCAAAAAATGGGTGATTAAAGATAGATTAGGTCGCACCATTGCAGATGTGCATAAAGTACAAGAACAAAAATCAGGACGTGACGTGGTATTGAGTATTGATAGACGCATTCAATATTTAGCATATCGTGAATTATTAACGGCGATGATTCAAAATAAAGCGCAATCTGGATCCGTAGTGGTATTAGATGCAAAGACAGGTGAAATATTAGCAATGGTCAATCAACCTTCTTTTAATCCTAATCAACGTCCCATACGTATAAGTAATCAAATGCGTAATCGTGCAGTGACAGATACTTTTGAACCTGGTTCAACCATTAAAGCATTTAGTATCGCGAGTGCATTAGATAGTAAACATTTTCAGCCAGATACCCTGATTGATACTTATCCCGGGTGGATACGCGTGGGCCGCAATGTGGTAAAAGATTTGCGCAATTATGGCGAATTATCCGTCACGCAAGTTTTACAAAAATCGAGCAACGTGGGTGTCACTAAAATGATTTTAGATTTGCCACCGAATCAATTATGGAGTTTATTGCACCGCGTTGGTTTTGGCGAAAATACGGGTATTAATTTTCCTGGAGAACAAACTGGTTCATTAGTAAAACATGAACCATGGGGATCATTTATATTGGCGACATTGGCATTTGGTTATGGAATTTCAGTAACGCCTTTGCAGTTAGCGCGTGCGTATGCAGTGATTGCGAATGAAGGTATGAAAATGCCAGTTTCACTATTACGCATAGATAAACCGCAAACAGCAGAAAGAGTCATGGATGCAGAAGCGGCTAAACAAATGTTGGTTTTATTGGAAACGGTCGTCACAAAAGAAGGCACGGCAAAATTGGCAGATGTGCCAGGTTATCGTGTTGCCGGAAAAACAGGTACGTCATTGATTGCAGGTGTAGGTGGTTATCGCAAACAGAAAATCCGTTATAGTGCTTCTTTTGTGGGTATTACACCGGCCAGTCAGCCACGTTTGGTAATTGCCGTGGTGATTCATGATCCACAAGGAAAACATTATCATGGCGGTACGGTGGCAGGTCCGGTGTTTGAACGTATTGCCGAAGGAACATTGAGAATTTTAAATATTCCGGCAGATGCAGTGAATGAAGCGTAACTATTCATCACTCGGTGATTCAATCAATTGTATTTTGTTTAAGAACGACATCATAAAACTATGCGACTCTCAACTTTATTAAAAGATTTTATTTCCATACCGCAAGCAATTGATTGCGATATTACTGGTGTGTCATTAGATAGTCGTCTTATCAAAAAAGATAATTTATTTATTGCGATTCAAGGGACGCATTCAAATGGCCATCAATATATTAATGATGCGATTGCGCACGGTGCGTGTGCTATTTTAATGTCTTCTCCTGATACTTTTCCTAATACTGAACGTTCATCATCAATTGCAATGGAAAAATCTATTCCAATGATTTCTATTCCGCAATTAACCAATAAAATAGGTCAAATTGCCGCCCGTTTTTATCATCATCCTGCCGAAAAATTATGCATGATAGGCGCTACCGGAACAAATGGTAAAACCTCGTGCACGCATTTTATTGCGCAATTATTACAAGCATTCAATGTAACGTGCGGGGTGATTGGGACATTAGGTCAAGGATTTTATGGTCGCTTAACTGAGACTGGATTGACGACACCAGATGCGGTGAAGTTGCAAGCTATTTTGCGTGGATTATTGGATCAAGGCGCGCAAGCAGTTGCTATGGAAGTATCTTCACATAGTATTGCGCAAGCACGCGTGAATAATATTCCATTTGAAATAGGAATTTTTACCAATTTGACACAAGACCATTTAGATTATCATGGTGATATGCAAACTTATGCAGCAGTAAAACGCTGTTTTTTGGCAGCATTATCAACGCAACATCTCATCATTAATGCAGACGATAGTTATGGCGCTGCCTGGTTGCAGGAACTCGCAGATAAAAAACCTATTATTGCTTATAGTGTTTCGCCAACGGCTTCTTCGCTTGCATGTATTCCATCGACAATTCCTATCGTGTATGCGGATAACATTCAATCCTCATTAGAAGGGATTCATGCGTATCTGCATTCGCCGTGGGGAGAAGGTAAATTATTTTTGCCTTTGATGGGACAATTTAATTTAAGTAATGCTTTAGCGGCACTTACAGTATTGTGTGTATATGGTATGCGTTTTGATTTGGTATTGGCACAGCTTGCACATTTGCATCCTGTGCCCGGACGTATGCAATTATTAGGTGGTGGAAATAAACAACCTGTCGTTCTTGTTGATTACGCACATACACCGGATGCATTGGAAAAAGTATTACAAGCCATACGCGCGCACCTTACACAACGTTTGATTTGTGTGTTTGGTTGCGGGGGTGATCGCGATGCAAGCAAACGGCCGCTTATGGCAAAAATTGCAGAAACATATGCTGACGATGTCATCGTTACAAATGATAATCCACGACATGAATCACCCGATGCCATTGCAGCACAAATTATGCAAGGGTTTGAGCGACCTGAACGCGTCAAAATAATATTAGATCGTGCGCAAGCGATTGCAGCGAGTATTCAGTTGGCCTCAGTAAATGATTGTGTTTTAATTGCGGGCAAAGGCGCTGAACGTTATCAACAAATCGGAGATAAAAAAATTCCATTTGAGGATGTAGAACAAGTATTGCATTATCTGAATTTATATTTTATCCATTAAAATAGTCACAAATAAAATTTGTAGGAGAGACATGAAATGTTATTGTGGTTGAGCATGTGGTTAGAACAGTATTATCACGTCTTCCATGTTTTCCAATATCTCACGTTACGCGCCATTTTAGGCACATTAACTGCATTGGCAACCGCGCTTTGTTTAGGTCCTTATATTATTCGTCAATTAAGTTCACATCATTTTGGTCAAGTAGTTCGTGATGATGGTCCGCGTACGCATTACAGCAAAGCTGGCACACCCACCATGGGTGGCACACTCATTATCATTTCAATTTTATTTAGCACATTATTATGGAGCGATCTGAATAATCGTTATGTTTGGTTGGTAGTGATCATGACATTGGGATTTGGCGCGATTGGTTATTGGGATGATTATCGTAAATTAGTGTTAAAACACAGTCGTGGTATGCCTGGACGACAAAAATATTTATTACAATCAATTTTAGGAATAGGTGCAGCGTGTTATCTTTATTTTTCCGCACAAATACCTGTAGAAACGCAATTAATTCTACCATTTTTTAAAAATACATTTATTGATATGGGTCCTCTTTTTATTGTGCTGACTTATTTTGTGATTGTGGGTACAAGTAATGCAGTGAATTTAACCGATGGGTTAGACGGTTTAGCCATCATGCCGGCCGTTATGATCAGTGCTGCACTAGGTGTCTTTGCCTATGCCACTGGCAATTTTAATTATGCCAATTATTTATCTATTCCATTTGTGCCTGGTGCGGGCGCAGTCGTGGTTTTTTGTGGCGCATTAGTTGGCGCAGGCTTAGGTTTTCTTTGGTTTAATACCTATCCAGCGCAAGTTTTTATGGGCGATGTCGGCGCATTATCGCTCGGAGCAGCACTAGGAACGATTGCTGTCATTGTGCGCCAAGAAATTGTTTTCTTTTTTATGAGTGGTATTTTTGTCTTAGAAACGGTGTCTGTTATTTTGCAAGTTGCTTCATTTAAATTAACGGGAAAACGTATTTTTAAAATGGCACCTATTCATCATCATTTTGAATTGAAAGGCTGGCCGGAACCGCGGGTGATTGTCCGTTTTTGGATTATTACACTTGTGTTAGTATTATGCGGTTTAGCTACACTTAAATTACGCTAGTAGACGCAATAAATAAAAAAGGTATTGGTAAATGTCCATGTCGCATTCTAATTTGCATGTCATTGTTGGGTTGGGAGTCACTGGGCTTTCTTGTGCTCGCTACTTAAAAAATCAAGGTGTACCCGTTGCTATTACGGATACACGCCTTTATCCACCTAATTTAGATGAGTTATTGCAATATTATCCAGATATTCCATTGGTATTGGGTCGATTAGATGCAGCGTTATTAGCAGAAGCAAGCCACATTATTATTAGTCCAGGTATTGCGTTAAGTGAGCCGCTGATTGCAGAACAAATCGCGCGCAAAGTCACTGTATTGGGCGACATTGAATTATTTGCTCGTGCGGTCAACGTACCCGTGATTGCAATCACGGGTACCAATGCGAAAAGTACGGTGACAACATTAGTAGGTAAAATGGCGCAAGCAGCTGGTTACAAGGTACAAGTCGGTGGCAATTTAGGTATTCCTGCATTGGATTTATTAATGCAACATCCAGACACCAATTTATTTGTTTTAGAATTATCAAGTTTTCAATTAGAAACCACTTACTCATTACAACCACACGTAGCAGCGATATTAAATATTACGCCGGACCACATGGATCGTTATCATAATTTAGAAGAATATTGTCAAGCAAAACACCGTGTTTATCAGCATTGTCATACGGCGATTGCAAATAGCGATGATCAATTAACAACAATGAATAATGCTGATGTAAAAAAACAATTTTATTTTACTTTAAACGAACCCAAGCAACATGAATTCGGGTTAATTAAAAAAGAAGGTGTAACTTATTTAGCATATGAAAATGAATTGTTATTACCGGCTCATGAATTACCTATTCCAGGAAAACATTATCAAGCAAATGCATTAGCGGCGCTTGCGATTGGTTATGGATTTGGTTTGCCATTTGCGCCAATGTTGAAAATATTGCGAGAATTTAAAGGCTTACCCCATCGTTGTCAATTAGTGCGCAAACGCAATGAAGTGGCTTGGTATAACGATTCAAAAGGAACCAATGTGGGCGCAACTCAAGCAGCATTGATTGGATTAGGCAGTGAGATTAATGGCAAATTAATTTTAATTGCAGGTGGTGTAGGTAAAAATGCAGATTTTAGTCCACTCATTCCAGTGATACAAAAATATGTGCGTCATGTGGTATTGATTGGCGAAGCAGCGCCTATATTTACTGCACTCTTGGCTGATCGTGTGCCATTTTCATTGGCACAAAACATGGATGAAGCAGTGCAACAAGCTGATACTCATGCAAAAGCGCGCGACAGCGTCTTGCTTTCACCTGCTTGCGCGAGTTTTGATATGTTTAAAAATTATGAACATCGCGGCGAAATTTTTACTGAGTGTGTGGAAAAACTTATGTAAACAGGGGAGGGGAATAGCCGATGCGATCTGCTACTACACTGACTCAAGCAGTCACTACCCCTAATTTACATGACAAATGGTTTATCTTTGCCGTGATTTGCATTGTCTGTATTGGATTATTAATGATGACATCTGCTTCGATTGTGGTGTCTGAAAAACAAATGCAACAACCTTTTTATTTTCTCTTTAAACAACTTATTTTTCTTACTATAGGCGTTTTTTTAGGACGCTTGATTTTGCAAATCGATATTGCTTTTTGGGAAAAAATCAGCGGTTATTTATTAGTGACAGTTTTATTTTTACTCGCACTTGTATTAATTCCAGGCATTGGTCGCAGCGCCAATGGCAGTGCGCGTTGGTTGGGATATGGCCCCTTGAGTTTTCAAGTATCTGAATTGGCAAAATTCGTGGTTGTGATTTATGTCGCCGGTTATTTAGTACGACGTAATAGCGAAATTCGTTCACAATGGAGTGGTCTTTTAAAATTATTAATTATTTTAGGCGTAATTGCGTTATTGATATTACGCGAACCAGATTTTGGTGCGACGGTTGTTATCATTACTACAGCATTTGGCATGATGTTTTTAGCAGGCATGCGCTTACGTTATTTTGTGTCACTTTTTTCGATTGCGATTGCCACGCTTGCATTTATTGCTATTTCTGCACCTTATCGTTTAGCGCGTTTGGTTAGTTTTCTTGATCCTTGGGCGCGCCCATTTGATACCGGTTATCAATTAACGCAATCATTAATTGCGTTTGGTCGTGGCGGTTGGTTTGGTGTAGGCCTCGGAAAAAGTATTCAAAAAATGTTTTATTTACCGGAAGCACACACTGATTTTTTATTTGCAGTCATTGCAGAAGAATGGGGTGTTGTGGGTATGGCGATTGTTATTGGTTTGTTTTTTTTATTAGTATTACGCATTTTTTTAATGGGACGACAAGCACAACAATTAGGCCGTCATTTTGCAGGAATATTGGCATATGGGCTGGGTTTATGGTTGGCAATTCAATTTATGGTGAGCATAGGTGTGAATTCCGGTTTATTACCTACGAAAGGATTAACGTTGCCAATGATGAGTTATGGTGGCAGCAGCGTGCTTATTAATTGCCTGGTCATTGCCATTTTGCTGCGTTTAGATTATGAAAATCGTTTGAGTGCATTAGGTATTGGCGGACGACATCTTTTATGAGTAGCAATACCCTCAAACGTGTTTTGATTATGGCAGGTGGAACAGGTGGCCATATTTTTCCAGGATTAGCAGTAGCCAAATACTTGCGTGATCAAGGTGTCGATGTGCAATGGTTGGGAACGCCACAAGGATTAGAAGCAAAACTTATTCCAGAAGCTAATATTCCTCTGCATTTTATTTCAATCAGTGGTTTACGCGGCAAAAGCATTAAAACATTATTATCGGCACCAGTTAAATTGTGCATGGCCATTTTTCAAGCCAAACGGATATTAAAAACATTGCAACCCGATGTAGTATTAGGTATGGGCGGTTTTGTCAGTGGGCCCGGTGGTATAGCGAGTTGGTTGTTAGGTTATCCCTTAGTGATCCATGAACAAAATGCTAAGGCTGGTTTTACAAACAAGGTGTTATCACATTTTTCTGATAAGATACTTCAAGGTTTTCCGTCGGCTTTTCCGTCGAGTAAAAAAGTGGTTTTAACCGGAAATCCTGTGCGTGTAGAAATTGAAAATATAACGCCACCAGCACAACGTTTTCAGCGTACTGAAAAGCATTGTCGTTTATTAATTATTGGCGGTAGTTTGGGAGCGCAAGCATTTAATGAGATATTGCCGCACGCGCTTGCTTTGATGAATGTGAATGAACGTCCTGAAGTGATGCATCAAACTGGTGAAAAACATTGGCAAGCAGCAAGAAAAGTATATGAGGCAGTCAATATACAAGTTGATTTAGTGCCTTTTATTAAAGACATGGCAGCAGCATATGCCTGGGCTGATATTGTCTTGTGTCGTGCAGGTGCATTAACCGTTGCTGAATTGTGTGCGGCCGGCGTCGGCGCTATTTTTATTCCTTATCCATACGCGGTCGATGATCATCAAACGGCAAATGCCGAATATATGGTGCAGCATCAAGCGGCGCTATGCCTTCAGCAGAAAGACTTAACAGCAGCGCAATTAGCAGCTATAGTGAGCCGTTTTTCGCAATCTCCACACACTTGTCATGACATGGCATATGCAGCGTATCAATTACGTGTTGCTCATACGACAGAAAAAATTGTGGATGTATTGCGTTCAGTAATAAAAAATTAGTTTTAAAGAGTAGGAGGTTGCGTTTGAGTTGGATGCTTGAGATGGGACACATTAAACATATTCACTTTGTGGGTATTGGTGGCGTGGGAATGGCAGGTATTGCTGAAGTATTATTACGCCAAGGTTATACCGTATCTGGTTCTGATTTAACGGATAATGCGTTGACGCAATGGCTACGCGTCATGGGTGCGCATATTTATCGTGGACACGAAGCTGTTCACGTCAAAAATGCCGATGTAGTTGTACGTTCTTCAGCGGTTGATTGGAGTAATCCTGAATTTGAAGCAGCACGCCAATCGCGCATTCCTATCGTGCCGCGTGCTGAAATGTTAGGCGAATTAATGCGTTTTCGTTATGGTATCGCCATTTCTGGTACACACGGTAAAACCACCACCACCAGTTTGACGACCAGTATTTTAGCAGAAGCAGGATTGGATCCAACATTTGTGATTGGTGGCCGCTTAAATAGTGCAGGCAGTAATGCACGCTTAGGTCAAGGTCATTATTTAGTGGCAGAAGC
>OBEQ011698021.1_pt1 | contig 17873 bp, 14 predicted proteins | sample 1670901 | NCBI WGS metagenome assembly OBEQ01 (sample SAMEA104232315, study PRJEB22302) | groundwater metagenome | biome: forest; feature: aquifer; material: groundwater | place: USA | collected 2011-08-07 | depth 5.4 m
ACATTACAAAAATTGGTAGTTGGGAATTCAATTTAAGTTCCTATTCAATCAATTGGTCCAAAGAACTTTATTCTATTTTTGAAATTGATTCGACAGTTGAAAATTTATTTGAAGCATATCAAAACACATTTACAATAGAAGATCGACCGAAACTTGAATACGTTCTTCAAAATTCAACCCAATTATTTGATGGCTATGAATACGAGCATTCGATACTCTCAAAAGATGGATCTATTAAACATTTAAACTGTATATGCAAAACCATACATAATGAAAACGGATCACTATCTCTTGTTGGAACAGCCCAAGATATAACAAAACAAAAAAATATTGAGCTCGCTTTAAAACTCGAAAAAGAACGTTCAGAACGATTTTCTGCAGCTAAAGATGAATTTATGTCCAATATGAGTCATGAAATCCGTACTCCATTAAATGGAATTTTAGGCTTCACGAATCTACTACTCAACAATATAAATTTATCTAGGGAAGAAATATCTCAATTAGAATATATTAAAACATCCGCTGATATTTTATTAGTAATTGTTAATGATATCTTTGATATATCAAGCCTTGAAACTGGTAAAATAGTTTTTGAAGAAAAGCCTGTGAATTTAAAAAAAATAACTCAACTCATAATCAATACATTTACAGAAAAACTAAAACAGAAAAATATTTCAATCCAGTTAAATGTCGAAAATTCAATACCACAAACACTCATCTGTGATGCAGCAAGAATTTCACAAATATTATTCAATTTAATTAGTAATGCTGTCAAATTCACACAGAATAATGGTCAAATAGAATTAAATATTCAATTAAACAGAGAAGAAATTGAGGTTTATGTCATCGATTTTTCAGTAAAAGATAATGGGATAGGCATTCCTAATGACAAAATCAATAGCATCTTCGATCCTTTTATACAAACGAGTAATGACAAATCTAGAAAAATTGGAGGAACAGGGTTGGGATTAACCATAACAAAAAAAATAATCGAAAAAATGAATGGCAAAATAAACGTTGAAAGTCAATTGAACACTGGCTCTATATTCACAGTTTCTTTACCATTACTCAAAGATCAAATTACCATTTCAAATGTGAATCCAAAAAATAATGATATTATTAATAAAGAAGTTTCACCAGATAAAAAAATAAAAATCCTATTAGCTGAAGACAACCCTATTAATCAACTACTTGCGAAAACAGTTCTTGAAAAATATGACTTTGAAGTAACGATTGTTGAAAACGGAAAAAAAGCGGTAGAAGCATTTGAAAATGATTTTTTTGACCTCATCCTTATGGATATTATGATGCCTGAAATGGATGGATATGGAGCAACTTTAGCAATTCGAAATTCAACACATCATCATCAAAAAGACATTCCAATTATAGCTGTAACTGCAATTGTAAATGACACTATAATGATAAAATGTAAAGAAATCGGGATGAATAATTATATATCCAAACCTTTTAATACAACCCATCTCTTAAACATGATCAAAGAATTAGTTTAATTAGAATGTAAAAATACGTGAATAAAAAACTACCAATAATACTAAAAACTCAAAAAGATGTATCTAAAATTCATTTAGATAAAGAGATTAGAATGCAACAAATTCTTCTCTTGATAGCCATGTTAGGCTATCCACTATTTGGGTATTTAAATACGTATATACATCAAAGTGAAAGTGAAAATATTTTTTTTCAACGTTGCATATTCTCCTTTTTTATTGGTCTATTTTTGACTTCATCATTTTTAAACAAGTACGTCAAAAATAATTTTTATTATGTCATAGCATTTTTTACCTATATAGGAATTACGCACATTTTCTACATCACATCCACTATAGGATTCAGCTTTAGTCATTCTCTTGGAATTGTAGTCATTTTAGTTTGTTCTTCATTTGTATACAAAAAAACAAATCATTTAACCATTTTTTTATTGTATTGTTTAATTACAATTACTATTTCTGCTTATTTAGCACCAAAAAATGAACTTAAAATGAGTTCAAGTATCGTCTTATTTTATATTGTTTGTTTTGTGATTTTTTTTACATTAAAACTTAGAATTAAATCTCAAAAAACAATACAAGGAAACCAAGCAAATATCCATGCTTTAATAGAAAATGTAGAAGGAATTATTTGGTCTTTTGATCACGAATATAATTTTATTGCAATTAATAAGTCATTTCAGCATTTATATACATCTCTTACAAATGAACAAGCAATAATAGGTCAGCCATTCAATGAGAAAAATTTAGATAAAAATTTAATTTCAAATTTAAAAGAAGCTTATCTAAAAGCTTTTTCAGGAGAAAACATAAGCTTTAAACAAGAGATTTTAATAGAAAATGAAACGAACTATTTTTCATTTTCTATTAGTCCCATTCAACTCGAAGACACTGAAATAATTGGAATAACCATTTTTGGACATGATATTACTATTGAAAAAAATTATGAGAATAGTTTAATACAGTCCAAGGAAATCGCTGAAAATTTAACTCGCTTAAAAGAAGATTTTTTATCTAATATGAGCCATGAAGTTCGAACACCATTAAATGGTATAATAGGCTTTACAAAAGTTCTACTTCAAAATAACAACTTATCAGAGATACAAAAAAATCAATTAAATGCTATTAAATGTTCAGGTGATATATTATTAGTCATTATAAATGATATTTTGGATATCACTAAAATAGATTCTGGTAAAATGAGCCTAGAATCAATTGAAATAGATGTTGCATTGATTGCAAAGCGAATAATAAATACATTTGAAGAAAGAATAAAAGAAAAAAACATTACAATTAATTTCATCACTAATGAATCTATTTCACAAAAACTTCTAGGAGACCCTGTAAGAATTTCTCAAATATTAATTAACATCATTGGAAACAGCATAAAATTTACCCCAGAAAAAGGCACCATTGATGTAACAATCAACAACATATATGAATCAGAGGAATCTACCCATATTCAATTTGAAATTAAAGATTCAGGAATAGGAATAGAAAAAGAAAAATTAGACTTAATTTTTGAACCTTTTGTTCAAGCCAACTCAGATACAACAAGAAAATACGGCGGAACAGGATTAGGCTTAAGTATTGTAAAAAAAATAATTACTCTTATGGATGGAGAAATTGAAGTAGAAAGTAAAATAGGCTATGGAACAAAATTTATTTTCAGATTAGTTTTTAAAAAAAACCTTCTAATAGAAAATGAAAACAAGGAAGAAAAAATAATTATAGACTCAAAAATCAATCCTGAAAATTATACAATTCTACTGGTTGAAGACAATCGAATCAACCAAATGCTAGCACAAACAATTTTAGATCAGTTCGGTTTTAAAGTAATAACAGCTGAAAATGGAGAATTAGCAGTTGATGCTGTTAAGAATAATCACATTGACTTAATCTTAATGGATTTAATGATGAGTGTCATGGACGGTTACGAAGCAACGATTGTTATCAAAACATTATTAGATGAATCTAAAAAAAGTATTCCAATAATAGCCTTAACAGCAGATATATCCTCAATAGATATAGAAAAATGCAAAAAAGTGGGCATGAATGATTACATTTCAAAACCTTTTGATACAGATATACTCTATAGAAAAATGGCAGACCTACTAATAAAAAAATAATTTCACATCAAAAAATAATAACCATGAAACAATGCAATCTTGATTATTTAAAAAGTATTACTCCTAATGACAATGATTTTGCAATTCAAGTCTTGACCTTATTTTTACAGGATACACCAATATCACTGCAAGGAATAAAAGATGAATTAAAAGCTGAAAATTGGGTTGCCATACATTCTTATACTCATAAAATAAAGCCGTCAATTGAAATTGTTGGGCTTCCTAAAAAACTAGTCGATGAACTTTTCCAAATTAATGATTTTGCAAAATCGGAAACAAATACAGATAAAATTTCAGATATACTCATTTCATTTGAAAAAGGTTTAGTAGACGTTTTTAAAGAATTAGAAGAAGCTTTAATAGAAATGAAAGCTTGAGAATAACTTCTAAATCTTATCATTTATACAAAAATATTCCTTCTTTCTCTTCCATAAACTTAGTTCCTTGGATTCCACCAGTATGGATAAAAATGATCGTTTTATTATCAAGATTACCTTTTTCAATTTCTGAAAAAAGAGCAAACATCGTTTTTCCAGTATAAACATGATCTAAAGGAACTAGAAAAGATTTATAAAATTGTTGAATAAATTGAATTAACTCCTTATTATAGTTTCCATATCCACCAAAGTGATATTCAGAATGTACAATGACTTTTTGAAGTAACTCTTCAGTTAAATCTTCTGAAAAAAGAGTGTAATTCAATAAATCTCTCATTTCTTGAAGAGAATCGAAACCTTTCAATGCTGGCACAACATGTAACAATGCCTTTTCAGCCAAAGAAAGTAGTATTCCACAACTTGTAGTAGTTGTTCCTTGAGAAACAAATACAATATCGTAATTAATATTTATTTCCTTTATAATTTCCTGACAACCAATCATTCCATAAAAATTCCCACCACCTTCAGGAACAATATAATGATTTTCAAATTCATAGCTTAATTCATTCTGATATATTTTATCATTTTTCAATCGATATTCTTCTCTTGAAACAAATTTTAATTTCATTCCTAATTCAGAACATCTTTTCAAGGTTTCATTTGAATTTTTATTTAACTCATCCCCTCTTATAATACCAACTGATTTAATTTCAGCTTTATTACAAGCAGAAGCTGTAGCTAATAGATGATTCGAAAAAGCACCCCCAAACGTAATTACACCTTCTTTTTTAAGCGCTTTGACTTGCTCAATATTGAATTTTAGCTTACGCCATTTATTTCCTGAAACTTCAAAATCTATTAAATCATCTCGTTTTATATAAAAATCAATATTTCTACTTTTTAAAATATCAGAGTTTATTTTTTGAAGTATTGAATTTTCTGTTGAATAAAGCAATTTTTAAAAGTTTAAGTTCAATTTTGATATCTGTACAAAAATAATAAAAGCTTCCAGCCTTAGTCACGATTTTCTATTTTGTTTTACAAAACATCTATTTTCAGTCCATTTTCACAAAACACAATACCTTTTTCCTTTTTCAAATTAAACATTGCCCTACTTATCGCTGTTTGATCTTCACGATCAGGTCTATCATGGTTTAAATGAAATTGAATGGCATGGTATTTCAAATGTAAAAATGAGAAACCTTCTTTTAGCAATCTCCATTCGATATCACAATCTTCACCGTAACCAGTCATTTCATAATCTTCATCAAAGCCATTTATTTTTTGAAGAGTTGAGAAAGGAATGGCCATATTACAACCTATAATTCTTGGTTTTAATATTTTTCTTACTGGTTTGAAAGGCAAATAAAAGCTATCTTCTACTCGTGTACTTTTATTTTTTATCATCGTTAATTTACTTGGAACAATAATAGATGAGTTTAATAAAAGATCACTTGTTTTTGCATCTAAATTGGTTCTTTTTGAAAATAGGATCGAAGAACCATCATAATATTTCACATATTCTTGGATGAATTTTGGATGTAAAACACAATCACCATCAATGAAAATACAAAGTTCAGCTTTGTTTACTCTTAATCCTGCATTGAGAATTTTATTTTTCCGAAAACCTTTATCTTCTTGTTGTAAGTGAAGTATAGGAAATGAACAGTTGTAATTTTCAATAAAAGATTTCATTTCAATAAAATCTCCATCTTCAACAACTGTTACAGTAAAGTTTTTATATGTTTGTTGTTCCACAGAATCAAGTACCTTTCGAAGAAAAGGAATATTTTTGTAAACACAAATAAATAAATTAACTGAAATATCTTTCATTATTTTGAAACTTATAGCGTTTTATTTCTTTTTAATAATAAGTCCTTGATTGGATTCCCATTTATCGTATTCGATGATTTCAGCGATTTCTTTTGCGGCCGCTTCTCCATTAATTTTTGCTACAAAATGTAAAGCTCCATCTATTCCTGCGGAAATTCCAGCTGTTGAAATTACATTTCCATTATCAACAAATCGAACGTTTGAAAGGACTTTTGTTTTGGGAAGTAATTGCTGAAGAGCTTCTATTTGAGTATGATATGTAGTAGCTGTTAGATTGTCCAAAATCCCTGCTTTTCCTATAATAAATGCACCAGTACAAACAGAGAAATAATACTCTGTCATTTTTTTTCGAGATTTAATCCAAGAAATTAATTTTGGATCATTCATTGGTTTTCCATTAGCACCTCCGAAAAAAGCCAAAACATTGGATTCTGGTGCATTTTCAATACTATATTCAGGAATAATTTTTAAAGTTCCTTGCGTTGTTATTGGTTCTGTTGAGTTTGAAACGATAAAAACCGTGTAACCTGCAGCGGTGAATACTTCTAATGGACCAGCGAAATCAAGAATTTCTACATTGTCTTGTAAATAAAAACAGATAGAAATCTCTTTCTGATTATGAGTTGTGCTTTTGCTAGATTTATTTATCAATTTCATTCCACAATGAGGACATTTTCCTGCTTTTTTAAAAATTAAATCATCGCAACTTCCACCACAAGGCTCACAAACATAAGGTATTGCTTGTTTTGTTTTTTTTATATTGACTTTTTTAGAATTATCGCAACTAGTATGTAAGCAAAGAAGACAAAGAAGTAAAAAAGTGTTTTTTAGTAAGAATTTCATTATTATTATTTTTTAAGTTTTTCAAGTGCAAACAACTCATCTCTCAATCGAGCAGCTTCTATAAAATCCAATTCTTTCGCAGCTCTTTGCATTGCTTTTCGAGTCAATTGAATATTTACTAAAAGCTGTTCTTGTGTTTCGTATTGCGCAATTGGATCAGCAGCAACAGACAATTCTTCTTGCGTTAATTGTCTGTACATTTTACCATCACTAATAATTTTCACATTTTCGAGCGTTTTACCAATTCCTTTATTTAATGCAGTTGGAACTTTTCCGTTTGCTTCGTTGTACTCCATTTGAATCTTTCTTCTTCTAGCAGTTTCATCGATCGTTTTTTGCATCGAATCGGTCATTTTATCGGCATACATGATAACGGTTCCATTCACATTTCGAGCAGCTCTTCCTACAGTTTGAACGAGAGATCTCTCATTTCTTAAAAAACCTTCTTTGTCCGCATCCAAAATTGCTACAAGTGAAACTTCGGGTAAATCTAATCCTTCTCTTAATAAATTGACTCCAATTAAAACATGGAAAGTCCCCATTCTCAATTGTTTCAAAATTTCTACTCGATCCAAGGTATGAACTTCACTGTGAATATATCTACAAAGAATTCCAAGGCGATCTAAGTATTTTTGCAATTCTTCCGCCATTCTTTTGGTTAGAGTAGTTACAAGAACACGCTCGTCTCTTTCAATACGAAGGTGAATTTCTTCAATTAAATTGTCAATCTGATTTAAACTTGGTCGAACATCAATAATTGGATCTAATAAACCAGTTGGACGAATGACTTGTTCAACTACAATTCCACCTGATTTTTCTAATTCATATTCAGCAGGAGTGGCAGAAACAAAGATCGTTTGAGGGATAATCGATTCAAATTCTTCAAATTTTAACGGTCGATTGTCCATTGCTGCTTGAAGTCTGAAACCGTAATCGACTAGATTTATTTTTCGGGCTCGATCTCCACCATACATGGCTTTGATTTGAGGCATAGTAACATGACTTTCATCCACCACCATTAAAAAATTATCTGGAAAATAATCCAATAAACAGAAAGGTCTTGAATCAGGTTCCCTTTGATCAAAATAGCGTGAATAATTTTCTATTCCAGAACAATATCCTAATTCTCGTATCATTTCTAAATCGTAAGAAACACGCTCTTCCAACCTTTTTGCTTCTTCAATTTTATGTTCTCTCTTGAAATTTGCTACTTGAAGTACCATGTCTTCTCCAATCTGATCAATTGCCTGACGTGTAGTTTCAGGATTTGAAACGAAAATATTCGCTGGATACACATTTATTTCTTGAAATGATTCTATTTTTGAATTCGTTTCAGGCTCAATTGCAGAAATCCCATCAATTTCATCTCCCCAAAAATTAATTCTCAAAGCGTGATCCGCATAAGCTAAAAAAATATCAACTGTATCTCCTTTAACTCGAAACATTCCTCTTTTAAATTCAACATTGGCTCTAGAATATAAACTCTCAACCAATTTATATAAGAATTTATTACGTGAAATAGTCATCCCCACTTTCAAATGAAGAATACTATTTTCAAATTCATTCGGATTACCAATTCCATAAATACAGGATACCGAAGAAATAACAATTACATCTTTTCTTCCTGAAAGCAAAGCAGAAGTTGTTGAAAGTCGTAATTTTTCTAATTCTTCATTGATAGCTAAATCTTTTTCAATATAAGTCCCTGTAACAGGCATATACGCTTCAGGTTGATAATAATCGTAATAAGAAACAAAATATTCAACCGAATTTTCAGGAAAAAAATGCTTGAATTCACTATACAATTGAGCGGCTAATGTTTTATTGTGAGATAGAATAAGTGTGGGACGATTGGTTTCTTTGATCACATTTGCAATCGTAAACGTTTTTCCACTACCTGTAACTCCCAATAATGTCTGACTTTGCACTTCATCCTTCAATCCTTCAACCAATTGTTTAATCGCTTCTGGTTGATCACCAGTTGGTTCAAATTCAGAAAAAAGTTTAAAATCCATAGAACATTCTTTGTGAACAAATTTAAGGATTTTCTTTGAGTATATTGTGTAAAAAAAATGGAACCATATAAGGAATTTAAGGACATCTAAGAGTTGATTGTTTTTCATACCATTAAAATTTTTGATTAACTTATATGACCTTATATGTCTATATGGTTCAAAAAAAATTACTATAACGTCGAAATGAAATTGCTCGAAAATCCTTTAAAATTCAGTCAAATAAGGCATTCAAGTGAACCTAATTAAAATACTAATACTATTAAAAAATTAAAATACTGAATATCAATTATTTAAATTTTATATAATTAACATTTAACAACACCAATAAAGTGTATTAAACTAACTTTTTATTTGTAGATAAACTTCAAACAATCTAATATTGTTCTCATTATCAAACAATAAAAAAAGTTAAAGCTATGAAAAAAGTATTATTCTCATTTGTACTATTTAGTACATCTTCATTCTTTGGGCAACAAACTCCAGTATCCCAATCTCCAACAAATAAAAATGTTGTAATAGAAGAATTTACAGGAATACATTGTGGATTTTGTCCCGATGGACATCGAGTTGCTGCTGATATTAAAGAAGCTAATCCAGGTAGAGTTGTGGTTTCAGGCATACATGCTGGAGGGTATGCAACTCCAAGTGGAACAGAACCAGATTTCAGAACCGCTGATGGAACTGCACTAGATGATTTCGCAGCTGTTTCAGGATACCCAGCAGGTATGATTCAACGAAAAGACAACGGCGGCGAACTTGCAATGAGTAGAAGTGCCTGGGAAGCTAAAACATCAGAGCAATTAAGCCAAGTTTCTCCAATGAATGTTGCAATGGACGCTACCATTGATGCTGCAACAAGACAATTGACTTTACATGTTGAAATTTTTTATACATCACCTTTTCCAGCAGGAACAACTCATTATTTGAATATTGGGATGTTGCAAAACAATATTGAAGGGTATCAAAGTAACTATGGAAGTTATAATCCTGACATGATCTTGTCAAATGGAAATTATTTACATCAACATGTTTTTAGAGGATTTATTAATGTTGGAGGAACATGGGGAGAAGCAATAGATGCGTCATCAACTGGAGTAATTACAAAAACGATTACGATGACCTTACCAGCAACAATTGGAAATGTTGATCTCAATATTGGTAATTTAGACTTTTTTGCATTAGTACATGAAGGTCACAACACTGCAACAAATAGTAAAATTTTTACTGCTGCAGAAATTACTCCATCTTTTACAAATATACCTTCAGGTACTGCGTCTTTAAACAGTATTATAAATGCATTAGGCGTATGTGAAGGAAATGGAAGTATTCAACCAATTGTAAAAGTAATTAATTCAGGAGATGCAATTAATTCATTAACTTTTTCTTCTTCTATCAATGGTGGAACTCCAGTAGTGTACAATTGGACAGGTTCTATTTCTGCATTTGGAAGCCAAGAAATAACATTATCAGATGTTTCATTTACACCATTAGCAAGTAATAACAATTTGGTTGTAAACATTACTTCAGTAAATGGAGGAACAGGAAATCTAGGATCTGTAGTATCGCAAACTAAACCAATTACGGTTTACACATCCACAGCAACTTCAACAAATATGACAGTTAAAGTTACAACAGATCAATATGGTTCAGAAACTACTTGGGAAATAAAAAATTCTGCAGAAATTGTTGTTGCATCTGGTGGTCCATACTCAAACGGTTCTGCAAGTGGAGCATTTCCACAACCAGATGAAAATTTTGTGTTATCTGATAATGATTGTTATTCAATCTATGTTTACGATTCTTATGGAGATGGGTTCAACGGTTCTTTTGGAGATGGAGATTTACAAGTTTTTTCAAACGGAGTTGCCGTTGTTGGCTTTCCAGATTTTTCAAGTTCTGCTTTTGACAAAAAATTCAAAGTATCAGCAGTTTCTGGTTTAACTCAAAATAGTTCAGATCAAACAAATTTTACGACATATCCAAATCCAGCTAAAGATAAATTATTTGTATCATTCGACGGTTCAAATCAAAATGCAATTATCCAACTAATCGATTTGCAAGGAAGAACAATTTGGAGTATGTCAGATATGTTTAATAATGAAAAACAGGATGTAGAAATTCCAATTTCAACTATTGATGCAGGTTCTTATATCGTATCTGTTGAAATGAATGGAATCATATCATTAGAACGCATAGTAGTGAATAAATAGTAAGTAGTAAATAGTAAATAGTTAGCAGTTAATCTTAAAATGTGTGATTTGATTGTTCATTTCACACATTTTTTGCATCAACTATATTTTCAATTTACTTGAAATTAATTATATGAACTTAAAAGACAACTGATGCAAGATTTATTTTTAAAATTTGCTAGACAACATATACCTGAAGAAATATTACATAGTTTTGAAGTTGATTCTATAGATGACAGTTCACCTACAGAATTAATCATTTCTTTGATTGAGAAAGAAGATTTGATACCTGTAAGTGAAAATGAGTTGGAGCCTAAGGGCTTCTTAAAAGAAATTGAAGTAACGCATTTTCCAACTAAAGGTCATGTTTGTTATCTTCGATTAAAACGTAGGAAATGGAAAATGAAAAATCAATTAAACAATCCTAAGACATTTTATAATGTCTATGATTTTTATAAGGCAAACGCATATTGATTTTTTAACCACCGATTTAAACAGAGCATTGTCACAGAGTCCACACCGCATAGCCACGAAGTGAAAGTTTTCAAGAATGTAAACGAAAACACTGTGAGAACCCCATAAAACAAACACCTTTTGACGCTGTGTTTAAATAAAACACCCTATTTTCAATAAGCTTAAATGCATTTGCCCTAATGATTTTTACAGTTAATGGATTAAATACAAAAAAAATGATTATATTGAATTAGCATTTATACGACTTATGTTAATCATAAGATTTTATTGAAAATTATCTCCAAATAGCTGATATTGAAAAAAATGAAAATAAAAACGATACTATTTTTCTTACTAATGCATTCGTTTTCTTCGATAGCAAAAGAAGACTTTCATTTTTTTGTTGATAATATCAAAAAAATGAAAACAGAAGAATTGCCTACTCTTTTATTCAATGAACAAAAAACATACACTAAAAATCCAACTAAATACAATAGGAATAAAATAATATTAATCAAAGCGATAATTCAAAGAAGAAATAATAATATATACAATTATGTTCATTTACTAATTAAAATATTAGAATCAAAACCAGACAATTACGACCAAGAGGTATGGATAAGAATTGCGCTCTCCCAAACATTAAAGAGTTTGAACTCTCCAGAATTGAGTTTAGAGTTTTTATTGCCAATTACAGAAGATTTATACAAACATTTAGATTCATTAGAAAGAATAAAAGTTCAAGAAATGATCGCAATGAATTATTATTCTCTAAAAAATTATAAAAAAGCCGTTGGATATTTTAGAAATGTTTATGATTTATACCCCAATTCTAATGAACTAAATAGATCTTCCATGATAAACAATATTGCTTTGTGTTATCTTAATCAAAAACAATACACAAAATCTTTACATTATTTCATACAATCTCTTGATATAATTGAAAAAGTGGAACAAAAAAATGATTCTCAACTTTTTTTAAAATATTTGCTTTTGGGTAATATTGGCATGGTAAATAATAAATTAAAAAAGTATGATGTTGCTGAAAATTATTTGATGAAAGAAATGGAATTTTATTTTTCAAACGAAGAAAAATATTACAGTAATATTCAGAATACTTTATCAGAATTATTGAAATTATATTCAACAACAAATTCTAAAACCAAAGCTATTTCATTAATTAATAAATGTGAAAACGCATTAACTAACATAGAAAGTGATCTAAAAAAATCCAGCAATAAACCATTTATCTTCAAAGACATTTATGAATATTTTTTAAAAATTAATGACTCAAAAGCCGCATTTAAGTATAGTAGAATATTAATACCATTGCAAGAAAAATACGAAGAAAAAATGCAAGAAACGACTACCTCTTTAACAAAGACTATTCATCAATCAAAATTAGATAATTTGAATTCAAAAGTAAAAATGGAACAATACAAATTTAAATTAATAACTGAAAAAAATAAAAAAACATATTGGATTTTAAGTGTAATAATTGGATTTGTATTTATCTTTTTTTTAATTCTATTTTTAATAATAATCCAGCGAAAAAGACAGGCGGAAAAAGACAGTATTATAATGAGCCAAAAAATTGAAATAGAAACCAATCGTAGTAAAATTTTACATAATGAGATCTTAGTAAATCAGGAGAAAATCACAAAATTATCACAAAACATACAACTGAAAAAAGAAACTGAAAAAGCATTTTTAAACAAAATAAATGAAATAAAAAAAGATAAAACCAAAGATCCTGAAAGAGCAATAAAAGAATTACAAATTTCTATTTCCTCATTGCTTTCTATCAATAAACAACCAATTGAAAACAGTGATTTACAAACAATTAAATTTAAAAGACTATTAAAAAGATTACCTCAAAATTTAACAAAATTAGAAATCGAATTATGTGTTTTTTTTAATATGGAATTATCGGCTAAAGATATTGCAGCTCTAAAAGACATGTCTCCAGGTTCTGTCAGAGTATACAAAAGTAAAATAAAATCAAAATTATCAATTGAAAAAGAACAGTCTTTATCTGAGTATCTAAAAAAGCTATCCATCTAAAAAAAATATAACTTTACCATCTAAATGGAAATTCGCAAAATCATACACATCGACATGGATGCATTTTATGCTTCTGTTGAGCAATTGGACAATCCTTTATTAAGAGGAAAGCCTGTTGCAGTTGGAGGTAATGCGGAAAGAGGAGTAATTGCTGCCGCGAGCTACGAAGCAAGAAAATTTGGAGTTAAATCTGCTATGAGTTCTAAAATAGCCGCTAAAATTTGTCCAGAATTAATTTTTGTACGTCCCAATTTCAGCCGCTATAAGGAAGTTTCTAAACACATTCACACCATTTTTAGGAGGTATACAGATTTGATTGAACCATTAGCATTAGATGAAGCATTTTTAGATGTCACTGAAAATAAAATGGACATGAAATCGGCAACTTTTATCGCTCAATCAATTAAAAATGATATTTATACTGAATTGAACCTAGTTGCCTCTGCAGGTGTTTCTTACAATAAATTTTTAGCTAAATTAGCTTCTGATCAAGATAAGCCAAATGGATTATTTGTTATCCAACCAGAAGAAGCTCAAGCTTATATGGATAAGCTATCTGTTAGCCGTTTTTTTGGTGTAGGAAAAGTAACTGCCGATAAAATGCATGAACTATTAATTTTTTATGGAAAAGATCTCAAACGTTTTACATTGGAAGAATTGCAATCTTATTTTGGAAAAGGAGGATCTTTTTTATATGACATTTGTCGAGGTATTGACAATCGATTAGTTGAGTCCGATCGTAAAAGAAAAAGTATTGCTGCAGAAAATACATTTGTAAATGATGTTTTTAACGCTACTAATTTCAGAAATTTAGCACAAGAAATAATTGAAACGTTGTGGAAACGATATGAAAGTCATGATAAAAAAGGTCGCTCTCTGTCCATTAAAGTGAAGTATTTTGATTTCACACAAATTACAAGATCTTCAACAATTACCACAGAAATTACAACTTTTATTCAATTAGAGAAATTAGCTCATAAATTAATTGAACAAGTATTACCTTTGGATAAATCTGTGCGGTTAATCGGTTTTCAATTAAGCGGTTTTAAAGATGAATTGTTTGATTATCAATTAAAGTTAAAACTTTAAAAAAATAAATGACAATTGACATTTTAATTCAGACTATTTTCAGTATATTTGTTTTATAAAATAAATATAACTGATTTTTCCATTTAATATTTATAAAATGAAAAAGCAACAAGTCTTTAATGAGCCAATGGTGGCATATGGTTTTGCAGAATCTTTTGATAGCAATCGATTAGTTCAATTGGTAAGAGAAGGCGTACAGTTTACTGTTTTTTCAAAATTATTAAAAAGAATTTCATTTTCAATCCAAGAATGGGCTTCATTTTTACATATTTCAGAAAGAACGATGCACCGCTATCAAAAAGAAAACAAAACATTCGATATTTCATCATCTGAAAAAATCATTCAAATTACTATTCTTTATGAGTTTGGAGTTTCTGTTTTCGGAAACAAAGAAAATTTCGATACATGGTTGGTTTCAAAAAATGTAGCTTTGGGTTCAAAACCAATCGACTTTTTAGACACCGTTTTTGGTATAGAAATCATAAATAATGAGTTAATAAAAATAGAACACGGTATTTTTGCATGATAGTTTTTCGATTATGTAAATCAAAATATGCCAATGATCTTTCAGGTAAAGGAGCAGAGAAAAGTGGTGGTAGATGGAATGGGAAAGGTTTCCGAATGTTATACACAAGTGGATCAAGAGCTTTGTGCTTAACAGAAATTGCTGTTCATATTCCATTAGGTATAATTCCTTTAGATTTTGTTTTGGTTTCTATTGAAATTCCTGATTCGGCAGAAATCATTGAGATAAAAGAAACTGAATTACCCGAAAACTGGAGGAACTTCACAAACACAAAGGCAACAAATGAAATAGGAAATACTTTTTTATCTAATTCTGAATATTTGATTTTAAAAGTTCCATCAGCTGTAGTTCAGGATGAATTTAATTATTTGATAAACCATGAACATGAATTGTTTGATCAAATTAAAACATATAAAATTGAACCTTTTTATTTTGACGAAAGATTGTTTAGATAACAATAGACATCTATTTTAATGAAAAATGAAACAGAGTGTGTGTGCTTTAACACAAAATCTGAGGTTTAAAAAAAAGAAATATGCGACTACATTTTAAACATTCCTCTTATCTTTGCACCATAAAATTAGAAACAAATAATCTATGAAGATCTACAACAATATACTTGAAACAATTGGTAATACGCCAATGGTTAAAATGAATGTTATTACAAAAGGCATTAAAGCTACTGTTTTAGCGAAAGTTGAAACGACAAATCCCGGAAATTCTGTTAAGGATAGAATGGCAGTTAAAATGATCGATGATGCAGAAAAAGCAGGACTTTTAAAACCAGGAGGAACAATTATTGAAGGAACTTCAGGGAATACAGGAATGGGTTTAGCTTTGGTAGCAATTATCAGAGGATATAAGTTAATTTGTGTTTTGAACGATAAACAATCGAAAGAAAAAATGGATATCCTTCGTGCTGTAGGTGCAGAAGTAGTTGTTTGTCCTACCGCTGTTGAACCTACAGATCCACGTTCTTATTATTCAGTTTCTAGACGTTTGGCAACAGAAATTCCAAATTCTTGGTATGTAAATCAATATGATAATCTTTCTAATAGACAAGCACATTACGAACAAACAGCTCCTGAAATTTGGGATCAAACAGATGGTAAAATCACGCATTTTGTCGTTGGAGTTGGAACAGGCGGAACAATTTCTGGTGTTGGAAAATACTTGAAAGAAAAAAATCCAAACATTAAAATTTGGGGAATTGATACGTATGGTTCTGTTTTCAAAAAATACAAAGAAACTGGAATATTCGACGAAAGTGAAATTTACCCTTACATCACAGAAGGTATTGGAGAAGATGTTTTACCAGAAAATGTTGACTTTAACGTAATTGATCATTTTGAAAAAGTGACTGATAAAGATGCTGCAGTAATGACAAGAAGAATCGCTCGTGAAGAAGGAATATTTGTAGGAAACTCTGCAGGAGCTGCGATTGCAGGATTATTACAAATGAAAGGAGAATTAAAAGAAACGGATGTAGTTGTTGTTTTATTCCACGATCACGGAAGTCGTTACATCGGAAAAATATTCAATGATGACTGGATGAAAGAAAGAGGTTTCTTGATAGAATCAGCAAAAACTGCTGGAGACATGGTTGAAAAACATCAAAATGAACCATTAGTTTCTTTGTATTCAGAGGAATTGGTTTCACATGCAATTGCTAAAATGAGAAAATTTGGAATTTCACAAATACCAGTTACTAAAAATGGTGAATTTGTTGGTTCTTTAGATGACAGTCATGTGTATCAATTATTGGTTGATAATCCTGAATTGAGAGATGCATCTATTTCTAGTGTTATGCAAAATGCTTTTCCAATCGTTAAAACATCTACAACATTAGAAGATGTTTCTAAATTGATTAATAAAAACACTCATGCTGTACTGGTAGCGATGCCAAATGGTGGTCATCATATTATTACACGTTATGACATAATTTCTTCACTTTCTTAGGAAATTGATGCTAGAATTTGTAGATCAAATGAATAATACAATCCGCCTTTCGGAAGTTCCGAGGCGGATTGTTTCTTTAGTACCATCTCAAACAGAATTGCTTTTCACTTTAGGATTAGGCGATCGAGTTGTAGGGATTACCAAATTTTGTATTCATCCTAACGAATGGTTTCGATCAAAAACAAGAGTAGGAGGAACGAAAGATATTAGTTTTGATAAAGTAAAAGCATTAAATCCTGATTTAATTATCGGAAATAAAGAAGAAAATGAAAAATCAAACATTGAAGAATTAAGGTCAATAGCACCAATTTGGATGAGTGACATTTTTAATTTAGAAGATTCTTTAAATATGATTAAAAACATTGGTGAATTACTTGATGTTTCTGATAATTCGAATAGCTTAATTGAAAAAATCAAAACTGAGTTTTTACTATTCAATAATTCGATTCAATTAAAATCAAATGAAAATAAATTAACTGTCCTGTATTTAATATGGAGAAAACCTTTCATTTCTGCGGGGAAAAATACTTTTATTGACGATATGATTAATCAATGTGGATTTACAAATTTCATGAATGAAACAAGGTATCCTGAAGTTGAATTAAACGAAAACAAATCCCCCAATTTTGTTTTTTTAAGCTCAGAACCTTATCCATTCAAAGAAAATCATGTAAAAGAAATTCAACTTATTTTCCCTAATTCGAAAGTAATATTGGTTGATGGAGAAATGTTTTCATGGTACGGTTCTCGTTTAGTAAAAGCTCCTCGTTATTTGACTAAATTAATTACAAACTTAGGGTCTGTCAGTAAATAAACTACCCATTTTGACTGACTCTTTTATCCTTACAGACCCTTACAATAAAACTTTCAAGATTTCATTCAATGCAG
>OBEQ012789167.1_pt1 | contig 17873 bp, 7 predicted proteins | sample 1670901 | NCBI WGS metagenome assembly OBEQ01 (sample SAMEA104232315, study PRJEB22302) | groundwater metagenome | biome: forest; feature: aquifer; material: groundwater | place: USA | collected 2011-08-07 | depth 5.4 m
TGAGATTGCTTCGTCGCCCCCGCAGCTTCGCTTTGCGAAGCAAACGGCGGGGGCTCCTCGCAATGACAAATAATCAATTTAATTCGTACCTATATTCTTCAATCACTGTATTGGCCAACAACTTTTCGCACATCGCTTTGATTTTCTGTTCGGCCTGCGCTCTCTGGATCTCACCGAGATCAAGCTCAATGTATTTGCCCATGCGGACGTCTTTAACTTCATTAAACCCCAATGTCGAAAGCGCGTGCTGGACCGTTTTACCTTGAGGATCAAGCACCGATTTTTTTAATGTTACGTAAACTTTAGCTCTCATTTTCCTAATACTCTCCTAAAAATTGTGCCCACATGTTTCAAGTGATAATCCAAATCAAAAAGTGCTCCAATCTCTTTTTTAGAAAAGCGTGATGTAATCTCTTTTTCTTCCAGTAATAAATCTTTTAGATTTAATTTTTTGTCCTTCCATACGCGCATCGCGTTCTTTTGCACGATCTTGTAAGCGGTTTCTCTCGGAAGACCTTTGTCGATCAATTCCAGCAAAATCCTTTGAGAAAAAATCAGCCCTCGGGTTTTACAGATATTGTCCATCATGTTTTCAGGATAAACGCTTAAGCCTTTCAACACCGCGATCATCTCACAAACCATAAAATGCGCCGCAATGAATGAATCCGGCAGGATAATCCGTTCCACCGAAGAATGCGTGATATCGCGCTCATGCCACAGCGCGATATTCTCAAGCGCCGCCAGCGCGTTGCCGCGCAAAACACGCGCGAGCCCCGCAACGCGCTCACAGTTCACAGGATTTCGTTTGTGCGGCATGGCGCTTGAGCCGGTCTGCCCTTCCGAAAACGGCTCTTCGAGTTCCAGCGTCTCGGTTTTTTGTAGATGCCTGATTTCCGTCGCGAGTTTTTCAAGAGAACTGCCCAAAATGGAAATCGCCGTGAGTACCTCCGCGTGGCGGTCGCGCTGTAAAATTTGCGTGGACACTGGCGCGACCTTTAATTTTAAAATTTTTAAACTCTTCTCCTCAACACGCGGGTCGACATTGGCGTAGGTGCCGACCGCGCCGGAAATTTTACCCACAGAAATGACTTGCCGTGCGGCTTCAAGTCTCGCGAGACTGCGTTTAAATTCCTCATAAAAAAGCAGAAATTTTAACCCCAAAGTGATCGGCTCGGCATGCACCCCATGGGAACGTCCCATCATGGGTATGCTACGGTACTTGATGGCCTTTTCCTTTAATACAGCGGTAAGCTTCTCAACGTTAGCCGACAATAAATCCAGCGCCTGCCTGATCTGGAGACTTAAAGCCGTATCAAGAACATCACTTGAGGTGAGCCCTTTATGGATAAACCGCGCATCAGGACCGACAGACTGCCCGACGCTTTTTAAGAAAGCGGTGACATCGTGTTTTGTAACCTTTTCGAATTGAGCTATTTGTAAGAGATTGAAACCGGCTTTTTTACGGATTTTTTGAGCGGATTTTTTGGAAATCAGATTAAGCGCAGCCATCGCCTCGCACGTGGCGATTTCCACGTCGAGCATGACCCTGAACCGGTTTTCCTCGGTCCAGATTTTGCCCATCTCAGGCAAGGTATAGCGGCTGATCAAACTGACTCCGAATATCCTTAAAACCTAAAAACTTCGAGAAGGGTTATTATAGCAAAAATCGAGGGAAGGTAAAGGGGAGTTTGGCGAAGCGTCATCCCCGCGGAAGTGAAAGTCCGGCTGATTTGGGTTTTGGCAATGGAATCATTTGCAGACCACCACCCGTTTGCTTCCATTCAACCCGCTGGCTTGGCTTTAAGTTCAACTGCTGACGTATGGATTTAGGGATGATTATCTTATACTGCTGCAAGATCGTAACAGTTTCCATCTGAAATCCTCCTAACTTATTAACTTCATTCACCATAATGAGTCCTGGCGCGCTGAATATAGACTATTTTTTGACCCATATCAATTCTGTAAACAATCCTATCCTTGAAACTCAATTTATAAGAATAGCTTCCTTTTAAATCTCCAACCAACTTTTTTCCTTGCAGCGGATCTTTGGCAATAACTTCGGCAAAAATCTCAAACAGCTTGTCTTTTAAAGCGGGGGTAAGCTTCTGAATATCTTTTTCAGCTTCGCGAGTTATTTTGATGTCAAAATGATTCATCACCCAAAGACTTCTTTAAGAGATTTTGTCCTCCCCGCTTTAATATCTGCGTTAGCTCTTGCAATGCTCTTCCGCATGCCAGAAATAGAAAGAAGTTCCAATGTCTCCAGGAGACTGTCATAATCCTCCTCGGAGATCAGCACCGCATCTCCGGCTTTGGAAGTGATTTTTATGGGTGCGTGTGTTTTTACCGATTTCTTGACCAAAGAAAATAGATTTTGTCTGGCCTGAGTCGCGGTTAAAGTCGTCATGTCAACTCCTTTTCAATATGTACTACTTTACGTACATATTGTACATGACAGCAGAAATGAAATCAAGCGGAGATGGCGGATTCTTTCTCGGACAGCAGAAGGTCTTGGAGCGTCTTGGCCCAACGTGTACTTATAACGAATAGGTCGAAGCCGTTCACGGCTTGAGTCCTGGCAAAAGAACCATATTTGGAAACAACGATCAGCCTATCCGTCTCAAGTCCTGACGCGATGAAGAACAACAAGGAAAAATCAAATCCACTGTCTTCTTGCACGGCAAAAAGACGCGTTTGGTCAGCGGTTGCTTTTGGCATATAAGAATATCTGCCGGAGTAGCCCAATAGTTCTGGATCAGCCATGAGGGCTTGCATTTCGGAAGCAAAGTAAAGATGGCTCGGGCTCAAATCTTTGACATTGTCCCAAACCGAAGACATCATCGGCGCTTGGCCGGTCGCCACAACGCGGATTTGCACATTTCCATTGGACAATCCTTCCAGAGACATTCGCGCTCTCACATCCTTATCGCTCGTGATGACAATCTGGAAAGGAACCTTGCTGAAATTCTTATTTAAAAAATGCACGGTAGACCGGATATCCGCCAGGTTCAATTCTCCCTTTTTGTTTTGCAGCAAAGAAAGCGGAACAGTAAATGTTGGACGAGTATTGGCCGGAATCGAGGAAGAAACCGCCATTTTGAGCGCGGGTGAAGCGGTCCTGATTTCTTTCTCACTCCGATTAATATTTTTTTTCTGAGCCGCGCCATCTGCCAACAAAGATCCTTGCTCAAAATTCTTTAAATCCGTAACTTGAGTGATTTGATAATTCGTCTGAGTTCCCGCTTCCGCCGAAGTCGCGGGAAAAAGTGTTAGTATCGCCAATAGGCCCGCAATGAATATCGGGTAAATCGATTTAGTTTTGACACGATTCGCCGCGGCGAGCCGCGCGCCGACTTCGCGGGCTTCGCCCGTCATTGCGAGCCTGGCCCCAGCTTGCACCAAGCCAGGCGAAGCAATCTTAGATCTCAAAAAGTGAGCTTCCTTTTCCCTAAAACTCAACCTAGAACCGGTGGCTTGGCGTTCTTCTCTGGGAATAATATCTTTGGAAATTAATAATTCTTCCAATTTATCGACCCATTCTTGTCGCTCAATCAGCCGGTCAGGCACCAATTTACTTCCAAAAAGTGAGGAGTTACGTTCTTTGATTTTTTCAAAAAGAATAGTGTCTCCAAGCAAAGGACCAAGAAAACCTCCATAATAATGCATAATGTTCTGCTGAAGAACTGGAAGATTTTGATTCCCGGCCATTTGAGAGGTTTTTTTTACGATTTCCCAAAAATCTTGATTTGTCGTTTTATCTACTATTTCGGCTTGTAACGCTGCTAGCCCTTCCCAATTTGCACCTTCATTGGATTCACGTGTGGCAACAATATGCTTCATTTGCTCAAGGATCTCTTTGAGACGATGCAAACGATCCTTTGTTTTATCATACAAGCTATCCACTATTTCCTCGGCTGTCGCCATCCTCGCGCCGGCGGAAGAATTTATAACCTCCGTAGGGGCGAAGCTTGTCTTCGCCCTTGTTGGACCGGTTCGGGCGACCCTTGGGGTCGCCCCTACGTTTTCTTCCGCCGCCTTGACGCCGAGAAACTTCGTTACGTGAAGTTCCGTCTTGTTTTCAGCCGCGCGGGCGCCAACAAGAACGGATGGATCTATAGAAAACTCGGGTTGCAAAAGAAGCGCCGGTTCGAACACAAGCTGCGCTTTCAACAACGCTTTAAAAGGGATCTTTTCTTTGGAATAGGACCCATAAAATTTCTCGCCCACACGAATCCCTACGCCCGGAGCAAAGTGCCCTTCCTCCGTAGTCAAATGAGACAAAAACCAGCTGGATTCGTCCTGATAGTGTCCGCTCTGCGTGAGCGACCACTCGCGTAGTTCCTGAATAAGCTCGCGGGTGCCGATAAAACCTCGCTTCTTCCAGTCTTTATTATTTGAGACTCTTTGAAAAAAATCCTGTAGAAAAGGGGTTTTCGAGAAAGAAAGAGGAAGTAATAAAGTTTTTTCATAGCCTTTTCTTATTTTTATCCGTGAAATTAATTCGGAGGAATTCGGACTTAGGATAAGTTGCTCTATTTCCTGCTCGCCGATCTCCGAAAAAGAAACCAGCGCCCTCAAAAAAGCTTGGTCCGGAATACGAGATTGCAAAAATTCCATAAACGCCGTCCATCTGTCTTCCTGCATATAAGCCTGATAAATGCGCATCCGCCTTTCAAGATAAGGCATCGTTTTATCTTTGGCAATGCGTAGTATGTGATTCCGTGATACGCCTGATCGAATAGCCACTCTCTTAGACAGCCTTGGCGTTCTTTTGAGAGCTTCTTCAAACTTCGGCAAGAAACGGCGCCATGCAGACCTTCCATTGCGGGCCGCCCAGTAATAGGACAGCCATTTGAGCTGTTCCGCAAAATCCGGCGTAAAGTGTTGATTGGCGATCTCGTGCCTCAAATATTTACGCCGTTTCCCACCTTGGGCGCCGATCTCGGTCGCGAAACCCCTGTCGCTGTTTCGCAAAGCCTGACAAAATGCCTGCCATTGCTTTTCAAACCTGAGAAATTTCTTATAACCGATATAAAATTGCCTTTTTTCTTCTAAAGTGGCTTGGGAACGCCAACCGGAGATAATATGACGTGTAATGGTTGCCTTTATGCCGGATAAAGCGGCATAGCGAATAACAAAACCATGCTCGTCTTTCGTTCTTTTTGAGAGATACTCGCGAAACTGCGGCCAAGATGCCTCTATATAGGCGTCATCCGTTGAAAAGTTTGACGAATCGAATGCGCCGTTTGAAGACTGAATCGCGGTATTGGTTTGATCGAAACTTGCCAACCGCGCGGCGAGAGATTCGGCGGCAATCCTTCGGTATCCCTCAACCCGTTTTTCAAAAGCTTCCAAATTGTCTTCTTTTAGTCCCACAAAAGCTACGACGTTGCGGGGCATCGATTCTGACAGGATTTCCCCAAGATTTTCCTCCAAGACACCGCCGCCGATGCCGATGAGAGTGTCCGAATTGGCTTTGGCAATCTCCGCTAAGGTGCCGGCGCTGATTTGCTGCTCCCAATGTTTCCCGTCTATCTTTTTCCGGTAAGATTTGAGAAGCACCGCGTCCGCGCCGTTTTCTTTTGCTTGATGGATACTCGTCTGAATCGAACGGGCTGGTTCGTTTTTTGTGATTGCCACCTCAAGGAAAATAACCACTTCCGGATAAGATTTCTTTAATGCTTTTATAACGGGTCCGTACTGGCGAAAATCACCCAAAAGCAAAATGACATCGGCGCCGACCTCGGCGGCTTTCCCGGCCAAGGCGATTTTTTCGGCCAAACCCATATTGCCTTTGGGCATAAATCCGAGGATCGCGTTTTGAGTTTCGGGATCGCTCTTGAGCTGGGCCAACGCATCTGTCTTATCGCTTTCTATCGTCGCAAAAAAACCGCCTTTAATAACAGGTTTCGCAAATGAAACGATCTGTTTTTCTTCTATGTCATGCACGCCGATCTCAACGGGACGCTTTTCCCCCATGAAAAACTTCTCTGTCCGTTTACGGTCAGCTAGCCGGGCGCCGCGGCCTTGTCCATCGGAAGTAAAACGTTTGGGGTCGAACGAACGAATGACCACGCGGTTATCTTTCGCATACAGAAGATAACGGTCACCCGGTTCAATTCCGTTCTTATAAATGAGATTTTGAAGAACCGCTTCGCCCAACCCCATTTCGTTGGCGGTCCATATCATTTTAAATAGAATTCTAGCAGTCAATGGAAATCTCACGGTCCAGCCGTTCTCATGAATCACTCCGCCATAACTCAACCGGTATTCGAACTTTCTTTCAAGGCGCGGGATCAGAAACGCGTATTCACCGATCACGGTGACAAGCTCCTCAAATTTGACTATCACCGGCTCATTGAAGCGGACTCGTCTCTTCCAGAAATTCCTGCTCTCATCGTACCGCATGAGGATGCGTATGATCGCGTCTTCGGCTGCTTTTCTATTTCCTTCTGATTCGTGTTCGTCGGCTGCGGTTTTCCGAAACGCTTGAAGATCACTCATCTCATCTTGCCGTGTCAGAAGTCCATGCGTGCCCCAAGAAACCTTTTCCGACAGCCGCCCGCCGCGGCGGGCAGGCGCGGCTTTTTTCAACGGAATGCCTGGTACCATCCTTAGGATACCTTTCAAATTCGACCCAAAATAGGCATCAATGGACACAACGCCTAAAAAAGTATAACTTCGACGATTGATCTCCTTTATAAATTCACTTAGAAAATAATCATCCGTGTGGCGAGTGATAAGCACCACCGGAATATTTTTGAACGACCCATACTCCTGACTTTGATTGAAGATCTGGACAATATCACGGCCCGTTTGCTCGCCGCCGGGTAAAGACCAACTCGGCAATAAAATCGCCTTAATTTGACGACGGGCCGCAAAAGGTACGCTCCTAAGCGCCGTCTCGAGGTCGTTAAAATTGTTGACCCCTACCACCTCGGTTCCGTTTACGATCTCGTTCAGTATCTTAAAATAGGCTCTGACTCTTTCTTCTCCGTCGTCAGCGATAAATATCAAAGGCCTGCCGGAAGGCGTAAAATGGCCATTCACGGGGATCGTGAACGCATTGTCTCCCGGCTTCAAAACGGTTGAGGCATCTCCGTTTCGGCCGGGCGTGAAAACCAAGGAAGCCGGTTTCGCGTCAAAAAAAACTGAAATCTGAAAACGCCCTGTCTTTTTAAAATATTGCAGAAACCGGCGGCCCAATTCCGCCAGCCCCGGATCCACTTGATCAGAGGCATCAATGATAAGATGTTCCATGCGCTCGGGAGAAATCGCGACATCAAAATACCGCTCCTTTTCAAAATCCGCGATAACACTCTCATGGATGGAACCTTCTTTCCCGAGAACGATAAAAAGATGTTCCTCTTTCATGCGGGTCGTCGCGAAAAAGATCCGGTTCTCGCCTTCGACATACCTAAAGAACATCCTGCCGGGCGCATAAGCCTGATCCCAAGGACTGTGAATCCTGACAAAATGATCGTGGTTGATGGCTCTTCTGAAAAATTTCTCGAATAGATCGTGTATCTGCCGATCCGGATCAGTCACGGATTCAGCTTTGACTCCGAGCTCTAAAGCGCGCCTTTTCCATTCGCTGGCATCCGTAAACGCTTTCCAATCGGCAGGAATACCGCCGCCGGACAACCGCGCGGCGGGGCGATCTTTTGATCGCTCAAGATGTTCTTTATCTCCCAATGTTTGTTTTCGAACCAAAATAAGTGGGGTCGAATAATAAACCCATACGTCTGCTAAAAAGATAAGGCCCCCGATTTTCAATAACGATGCCTCCGAAGGCGGGTATCCACGGGTAAGCCAAACAAGAAGAGAAAACAGGGAGCCTACAACGGCAAACATAGCCCCTCCGGCAACAAGAAGAAGAACGATTTTAACGAGATGCCGCAAGCGAGTCTCGTTCTTCCAAATAAGCCCACGAAGCCTTTCTGATTCCCTTTGTTTTAAAGAGTCCGTTATGGAACGCTTTGTGAAGAGTTCACAGATTTTTTCTTCAATTTGATCGGGACGAATATATTGTTTAAACACAACCCATCGCGCATAGCTTTGGGTTGCTTTCTCCAATCGTTTTTGAACCGAAAAAGGTATTGATCTGATTTGTGTAAAACCAATGTCTTCTATGTAGCTAGCTTTATTATAGGCTTCGAGCGCATTGACATATTCCGTCTCTTCTTTGGAAAGTCGACCGCTTTCCGCCAGCCGCGCGCCGTCGGGTTTCTGATAGGTTTCCGCGTAAACTTTCTGGATGGCATTCTGATCTTTGGCATCCAAGTCAAGGTAAAGAGAATCAATATCTCCCGCCAAACCCTGATCAATATCAATCTTCCAACGGGTGTCCCACAAATAAAGTAAAGAAGCATTCTTAGATAATCCACTTGTCATAATCAGTTTCGCTGACGGCTCCTGATGAAAAGGCTTGTTTAAGATTATTTGGATCACATCCCCTGATCTGACATGCACGTTAAGAGGATAAGCTCGAGGAACAATTTGATTGTCAAAATAATTTCTCATCCCCTGCAAACCGAAGAATCCAAAAACCGCAATCGCGCCCAACAAAACAGCCGTACCCAAGAATCTAAAAGCCGATTGCCGTTTGGTCAACCGCGCGCCGCGGCTGGAAGTTACAGTGGCTTGTAAAAACTCACCCGCTTTCCTGATGAGTTCGCCAGGTACTGACCGAAACCGAGCATACGCGGCGTGGGCCGAATCATACAGCTCGATCGATTTTGCTCCGAGACAAAATGGAAAATAATAGATCACTACGGTTGAAGCGCCCAAAAGACCCAAAAGAATAAAAGGAAGTGCCGGTACTATAGACCTAGAAAAAAATCCCAAAACTGCGGCAAAGGGAATCATAGAGGCTGAAAACAGAAGAAGCGGCCGGCTCCAGCGAAAAGAATTATGAAATGAAAAAATAGAATCAGCAACCGGAACCTTGGACTTGAAAATGACTGTTTCCTTATCCGAGCGGATTTCATAAGGAACACCCTTCGGCACCACCCATCCTTCGAGCGGCTTGAGGTCATACGCTTTGCCGCCGGCGATGAGCTTCGCCGGGCCCAGGGCCACTAAAAGTTCTTTTCCGTGAGTACGGGAGTTCCTATGAGTTGCTGTTTTAGAAATATCAATACGGCTCAGTTCAAATTCGCTAAAAGGCGTGCGGTAAACCGTTTCCGTCGGAGCGTCGACAACCTTCTTGCCGGAAAGAATCTGGGGTTTGGATTCCTTGAAATTGACAACCTTAAGCAGTTCATCGGTATCAATATGCTTAATCGTCAGGCCTGCGCGGATCACGTTGTCGGATTTGGTCATGATCTCCGCGGTAGTCCCTTCAAGGTACGCGTGAAGAATGCCGGCTTCCTGATAAGTGCTTTGGCCGTGTTTCAAATGAACGAGATTCAAGAGATAAATCGAGAAGATGCCCCTGTCTCGATTTTCGCCATTCTTAAAAGTCCGGGCGGCCCTGACGGCCCAAAAGTCAGCCGAATTTTTATCCAGCGCTTCCTCCGACTGGGGCAGTCCCTCAAAGAGCTTGTTCAAAATCTGGTTCACTTCCGTCTGGTCCATTTTCATCACGTACTCATATAGGTCTTTAAGAAGTGCTTGCCTTTTTTGGGAATTAGTCCCCGCTTGAACCGAACGCGAACGAAAATCACCCACTTTAGCCTTGAAACTTTCCAGCTTCATCATTTCTCTGAAGGCTTCCTTACTGCTAAATGTCCTTTCTATTTCATCCAGAGAACGAAAACCATGGAGCATCCAAAAATCTTCGGAGATCACCACATGCGCCTCGGGTTTTGCGGTGGCATTTTTATAATTTCTTTTATCTTTGGGAATGGCGGGTTGTGCCTTTTCTTCCCTGGCAAAACCTTCTTTGGCCTGCTCACTGTTCGGGTGAACCTGAATGGACAACATGTCCTTCGCATCGAGGATTTTAAAAAGATAGTCGAGCCCGTCCTGATACCAAACCTCGGCGTAAGGCCTGTCTTCGGAATTTTCTATGCCCAATAACTTAGGGATGAATTCTCGCCCGCCCCACAAATAAGGCTCATTCTTGATGTCAAACGGAATCTGGACCGGCTCTTTTACGCGTGCCAACCGCGCGGCAAAACTCCTGGTAATGACATAGCCCGTTGTAACAGAGCCGCTTTCATCCCTGAAAATGGTTTTTTCAATATCATAAAATGGGCCAAGTTTATCCGATGCAAACACCCTTTCTAAAAGCTCAAACCCGTTCGATTGCGCCAACGACTCATTCCGAACTATCTTTTCAAGATGGGTTGCCGTCACATAAATCCACTGTCCGGGATTGATATCTAAAAATTTAAAAAGCGGGTCTCGAGATGACAAACTCACGTAAACAGGAACAGGCTCAAAAGAATTCTTTTCAGAAAGATGCATCAAACGGAAAAAAACAGACCGAAGCGTGTTTTTTTTGGCAATCCATTCTGGAGCGGCATAAGCTTCAAAATCCGGTTTAATGCCGCGAATCACAAATTCATAACCGAAATGCCTCGAAAACGACCGGTTGGTCCAACTGTCAACCCACCCAATGATCGGATCCAAAACAGTCTTTATTAGTTGAAGCGCCGGCCTATAAAATGGATAGACTGCCCGCCGGTTTTCTGCATCCCACCGATAAGCTTCTAAACCATAAAGCGGCTCATAACCGTCCAGTTTTATATCCGTCATCCCCAATTCCATGAACATCCGGACCAGGTCTTGGGGCTTTTGGGGCTGTTCATAACCATACCGCCATTTGTTATAAGCCCCATTTTTTCTGACGTCTCTCCAATCAATGCCGTTGAGCCACATGGCAAACATTAAAGACGGGCAGTAATAATTCGGCACGGAGATCACCACCGATCCTCCGGGCTTTGTTATCCTCACGGTTTCAGAAATGATTTGCCTCATATCCCGAGTATCAAAGTGCTCGATCACGCCTTCGCTGAAAACAACATCAAACTGGCCATCGGCAAAAGGCTCATCCCGTATGTCCCCTTTGATAAAGTGGACATTCTTGATATCTCTTGCTTTGGCCCCTTTTCCGGCCGTGGAAATCGCCTGCTCTGAAACATCGATCCCGACCAACTCCGTGCCCGGATGAGCGGATGCCCATGCAATCAAATTTTTCCCCGAGCCCGAACCCGTTTCGACAAGCCTGCGGGCATCTTGAGGAAAGAACTGCGAGATCGCCCGATAAGCGGATCTCGAGAAAGAGTTTTGGTCAATGCTGGTAGCTCTCATGATCTCATCTGGAGCTTTCCAATCAAAACGCTGCCCCCAAACGCGTTGCAAATAAGGGATAGGGACTTCGAATTGGGGCAAATCCCTAGGCGGCTTTTGGCTCCGGGCCGGCTGTTTAAGATTATCCACTGCCATCGCCAGCCGTCCTCCAACAAAACGCGGCGGACGGCTCGCCGGTGCTTTGATGGCGAGCCGCGCGGCGGAAATCCGGCGATTAGAAGGCTCCTGTAGTAATCTAAAAATGGGCGTGTTATACTTGCTTTTAGAGGGAGCTAAAAACAATATGACATTTTCAGATATTATCATCAAAGAAAAAATAGCTAAAATATCCGAATTACGAAACCACCCGGAAAAGATACTCCGCGGATTTGTGAGGATTGTTGCCGACAAGAATAGCAAAAGCGGGCTTAAAACCAGCGGGTGGTTTATGGACGAGGGAGCGTTCCTGGATCTGTTGGAGTCCATTGAGTACGCCAATCCGGTGTTTTGGCGTAAATTGGAGCGATCACGAAAAAGCGGCCGGGTGTCGTCATCGGAAATCGAGAGACGCCTCGGCATTAAATGATCGGCTACTGCTTCACGAAGCAAGCGGACAAAGAGCTCCGAAAATTCCCCACTGAAGTCCAAAGATTTATCATCAGAAAATATTACTGCTCCAGCCCGAATCCCCTGCATTATGCCGACTCCATAGAAGGCAAAAAAGGCAGGGTTTACCGCTTCAAGATGGGCGACTACCGGGTCATATTTGATTGGGAAGGCGCCAATATTCTCATTACTGACGTAGGAGACCGGAAAAACATTTACCGGTAAACCCGCCATCCGCGCGGCGGATTTTATCTTAAGAGTCCAGTTATTGTCCGGCGTGCCGTTCTTAAACCAGTTTGAACGGTTCCATTTGTCAGAAAGGTTAATTGTAAATTTCATATAATCCGCCGAGGCGGGCGGCTCAAATTCAGCGGAGAGAAGATAATAACCCTGTTGACGGACAACTCTTAGATTCTTCAAAGAAAGGTCCGGCAGGTTCGGATCGCTTCCGGACCATTTGTGGTCATCGGCCGTAAAACGCACGCTGCCTTTCAAGCCCAATGCCGAAACAATATCTTTATCGCCCAAGTCCCCGCCCATATCCAGTTTGAAAGAAATAGAAACAAGGTGGTCCGAGCCTAAAGACACTTCGGAATTGTTTTGAGGCCCGAGAAGCTGTGTTAAGGCAGTTGGAAAATGAGTCCACAAAAAATAATCAGCGCGAGCATTTTCTATGAGTCGTATTCGCTCTTCTCTATTCGCCTCAACAAAAGCCCGAAATTGCGAAGTGTCACGAATGCCCCACCGGTTAACCGGGTCTATCGCCACTAAGCGATGAATTGTTGTATGAAACGCCTCGTCGGTGGTGCCGATGAGTCCGGCCGCGAATACGCGCATCCTTATTTCTTCCCGGTCAGCGATCAATTGTTCCCGCCACACTCCATTCATCTTGGACGTGTCAATCAAAGGCGGTAAAAACTCGGCTATACTTTCAAGCAGAGCATGAAATCTCAATTCATCCGTTACTCCTTCTTCGACGTCTTCCATTTTTATATACCGGCCTAAAATGAGCTGCATCGCATAGCCGACGATCTGTCCTCTGGAATCCTTGATGACTCCGTAAAATCTGGGCCCGATCCCAAGCTTCTCATAAACCTGCATGGCGATGTACTCATTCAAACACCCTTCGCCGCCGAACCAAAATTTCTTGACGACAACCGGCTGTCTGTTTCCGTTGATGTCCGCCATACCTAAGAAAATTCCCTGTTGATTCATTCCAAATTTCGAGATAATAGGCAAGCCATCAATTTCCTCCGTGGGAGTGGTTAAGGTGATAACTGGCATTTGATTGAAATTTTCAATAATGGCGCCTCCTTCCACAGGCCGGATTTGGTCCATGACCCAATTAACGCCCTGCGGAACTGCCGTGAGATCAATCCGGCCATTAATTACTTTGATTCTGTATTTATCTTGGGCCAGTTCCTGGACAACACTCATCCGCGCGGCGGAAGATCCCTGCGGTCCGGCATTGCTCGAGTTCGAATCAATATCAATTTCCGAAACGCGTTTAAGATCTCCCTGACGAATGAAGGCAGCTATGCTTTTCAAAACTTTGATGGCCTTTTGTTTGGCGGGCGAGTCCGGGTTTCCGCGCGGGCTAGTCCATATATCACTCAGCTCGATCTGGCGCCAAAGCTCTTCGAGAAAATCGGCCATCTCGCCCGAATTCTTGAAAAACTGTCCGTCGAACTGGCCGATGTCCATCGGCTCAAGAATGTTTTGATTTTTAAGAAAAACAAGATATTCCCTGATTGTATTACGAAGATCCGTCAATTCTTGTTTCTTGGAAAGCCGCGCGGCGGATTTATTAAGATCTAAAACAGTTGTAATGCTTAAAATGCCCGCCGATTTTTTATAATCATCTACAGTACCCATGGGAGAGATTTCTGTTACCCGTTCCGAATTACGAGTATTTATAGCCATAAAAATCCCTTCACTACCCACAAACCTTTCCTTCAAGTCTTCCAATAAAACATCTACCGCGCCCGTCCCTTTATATTTACTACGATCCACAACAATAGTATGTAAATAACCACGAAGAGGCTTTCGGTTTAGAGGTACAAAAGTGTAGCCCCCTGCCACATCATCATTCTCTGATAGAATGAAAACCGTTTGCTGAAGCGAATCTGAGTTTTTTATAGAATCAATAATCTGATTAATTGAATCGGGATTATTTCCAAATATACCCTTTAAAAGAATTTTGTATTGCTCCAAATAGCGGGAATTCGTATTGGTCGTTGCCAAAATAGGTCTAAAATTTTGGGTCCCTTCATTGGTTACCGCTGTCCAGAAATCGTGTGTTTTCATCAAAAGAACTGGGTAATGATTGGTCATTCTCGCGCCGAAAGCGGGCTGGAGATTTCTCACTGCATTCAAAATTATAAGCTGAGATTGCTTCGCCACGGCTGATGCCCACGCTCGCAATGACTCAAACACATTCGGATGATCCCCGCCTATAGACATGCGGGGATTACGGTTTTCATTTCCCGTTGGCATCCATGTCAGCAAATCCTGTTCTACAGCAACCAAACGAGCGCCATCATTTCTTTCGGTGATCATCCTTTCAGCAAAGGTTTTGATTGAAATACCGTCATCCTGAGGCGAACGCCGAAGGATCTCGTTCTGAGATTCTTCGTCGGTCGCCGCGGCGACCTCCTCAGAATGACGGTTCTTTCGATCAAGTTGCCCTAATAAAATTTCCTCATAGCGCTTCACGTTCGTCTCCTGCTCGATCGCAGGCGTGATGACCGCGTAGGAAACGCCACGCTTCTTCATGAGCTCGGACAGGTTCGGCGTGTGGTAGCCACCGGTGATGAGCACCGCGACGGAAATATTTTCCGCGGTCATCTTCTTGAGCGCTTTTTCCAGAAAAACCTCGTCTCGCTTGGCGTTTATCTCGTAAAAACTTTCAACATCTTTTTTATTATCCTCAATAAGCGGCAGATATTTCAAAACATCGGCATAATTTCCCAGGTCATAAAGTTTCCGGTTCAAAAATGCAAGCATCACCACCGTCTCAAAGCGGTTGTCGCCCTTCTTTGCGAAGTAAGCTTCATAATCGCTCTTGGAAACTCGCAGGGAGAAAAGAGTTTTGAGATTTTTGATGTAGTCGGAAATTTCTTTAATATACTGGGCATCAGAGATTGCTTCGGCGCCGTTGGCGCCTCGCAATGACACGTCGAAAATTTCTTGTTGGAGAGTCCTTGTCTCTTCGGTCAGCCTTTCAAGATCAATCTTTGAGTAACACTTCAGATAATCCACGTAAGAGGAAAGATTCTGAAAATCGTTTGGGTGGAGTCCATTCTTTTTTGCTTCGCTCAAAAGCGCTGTGTAGAAGTTAAGAGGCACGGATGAATGAGATTTGAGTTTTGCTGTGTACACGTCATTGCGAACGTGGCCCCCGCTGCTTTCTTGCGAAAGCAAGAAGCGGGGACGTGGTGAAGCAATCTCATACCTTTCTGAGATTGCTTCGTCGGTCGCCTGCGGCGACCTCCTCGCAATGACAGTTAACTCCTCATTCGCCTTTTTAAAATCAATCTTGTCTTCTTTGACCTTCAACTCCTGGAGCGAAAAAAAATACGGATAACCCAGAAGATTGATGCCGGCCTGCGAAGCGTATTGAGAGAGGAGCGAGAAATATTCGGTGAAATCTTTTTCTTTGGCTTCAAATTTTCCCAGAAAATCGTCGAATGCGAGGATTTTCTTCGGATAATACCGGCGCTTGAGGCTTTGGACGCGTATTTGGATCTCATCGAGATACGCAAGGATCGCCTCTCTTTTTTCGACGATGTGCGCATAGTTCTTTAGATTTTTCTCATAAAGCGCGGGATCCTCCACACCCCAGAGCTCCATGTCGTAATCCGACGCGAGATTTAGATATTCCGGACCTTTAAGTTCACCGCGGAGGAGATACTTTTTGGCAACCTGCTCACGTATTTCTCTGGAAGCCAGCGGCCTTAAAAAAGTAAGGGAATCATTCTTCGTGCCGCCTTCGACGAAGATGGTTTTCAAATGATACTTTCGGATGAGCTCTTCTAAGATCCGCGCGATGCTGCTTTGAGTGCTTACATTGGTGTGGGCATCCTGGATGTGGATGAGTAGGGGCGGGGGTACCCCGCCCCTACCATCCCCTTTGTAGGTCTGACTCACCTTCGCAATTTCGGAAGAAATCTGCAGGCGGCCAGGATCATGCGCAAGATCCCGCGGAACAAAACTTAAAGCAGGCGCCGCGTGCGCCAAATCACTCGAAAGAAATGTCAGCACGAGCAAAAAAGCGATGGATCTCAGCGATAAATTATATCGGCTTTTTTTCATAGTACCACCGTCATCGCGAGCCTGCCAAATTCAGGCGTGGCGATCTCAATCTTTAAAAGTGAGATTGCTTCGGCTGCTACGCAGCCTCGCAATGACATAGTCATAATTTTTGCTTATGTTTGATTAGAAGTTATTAAAACTTTGTATGATAAAATTAAAGTAAAATCGCGGCTTTTTGAGGAAGTCTACCCTATACTTCTATGGGCGTCAATAGAGAGAAAAAAGAGATAAAAGAAGAAATTTTATTGATTAACAGGGGTTGTCTTCCAACGTTTGTGGTTCCAAACCCACAGATGCGGGTATTGGCGGATATATTTTTCCTGAACACTCACCCACTTTTGGGTGTTGGTTGTAACATCTTCTTCTTTATTTCCTGTGTCAACTAGTTCAATCGCGGGCTCTACAATCATGTGATGTTTGATACCGCTACGGATGATAAAAACAGGAATAATCGGTGCGCCGGTGGTCACCGCGAAACGCACCGGAGCGGTCGGAGTGAAGGCGGCCCGTCCGAAAAAATTCACAAAAATGCCGTCCACCGATGCCACATCCTGATCCACAACAAACCCGAGCATCTCGTTCCGCCTTAAAACACCCAGCATTTGTTTTGGCGACTCGTCCCGGTAAATATTTTTCATCTTCATTTTTTGGCGAAGGCTCACAAGCAGGCGATCATACTTTTCAAAATAAATCCGCCGCGCGATTACATTGCAGGGGTACCCTTTCATTGCCGTGTAACCGCCCATGATTTCCCAGTTGCCAAAATGGGCGATGGTGACCACGATGCCCTTGCCGGCTTTCAGACCTTTGTCAAAATTCTCATAACCCGAAGCGGTCACAAATTCATCAAAGCGCGGGATGATTTTGTCTATCAGCGCCAGTTCAGCGAGAGTTTTGCCATAATGTTCAAAAACACGTTGGCCTATTTGCCGGATCTCTTTTTCCGGCTTTTCATTTCCGAAAACCATTCGAAGGTGAGAAAGCGTTTTTTCCTTTTCTTTGGGGAGAATATTAAAAACGACCTTCCCAACGGTTCCGCCGAATGAAAATCCGACGCGATACGGCAAAAGCATAAAAAACGCTCGCGCGCCGATGAGGACATAATAAATCAGATGGCGATACCATTTGTTCTTTTTTTTCATAAAAATGTCATTGCGAGTCCGCCGATTTTGGCGGGCGAAGCAATCTCATACCGGTTTGGGATTGCTTCGTCGCCCCCGCCGTTTGCTTCGCAAAGCGAAGCTGCGGGGGCTCCTCGCAATGACGTGTCACGCGGGTTCCTGCTGTGTAACACAGTGGATCGACCCTAACCCGTAAACCAGCGGCGTGCACTCAATCCCAACGACTTTTCTTTTGGGAAACATTTTCTTAAGAATCTTTACAGCCATCTTGTCATTTCGATGGCTGTAAATCGGAACAAGGACAGCGTCGTTTCCAATATAGAAATTGGCGTAACTCACTGGCAATCGGTCCGCGTCCATATCTCCTCTCCCGACGCCAACCCGCCCGGGCATGGGCAATTCAAAGATCCGTAACCGTTTTCCATCTTGGTCGGATTCTTTTTTAAGAACTTCTAAATTTTCTTTGAGGATCGCGTGATTTTTATCGGAAGTGTCACTCTCCATCGCTGTGACGACAGCGGCCGGATTGACGAAACGCGCCATATCGTCGATGTGGCCGTCGGTGTCGTCGCCTTCGTTGCCTTTTTTCAGCCA